>PPYE01107042.1_pt1 | contig 23096 bp, 17 predicted proteins | sample 1559881 | NCBI WGS metagenome assembly PPYE01 (sample SAMN08240022, study PRJNA423297) | Human gut metagenome, whole genome shotgun sequencing project. | reverse complement strand
ACGAATGAAACGCAGCGTAGCAGCGCTACGCTAAGTGGAATGAGTGGACGCCAGAATCAAAAAGGCGCAAGCAGATGGCACAGGCGAATCTGGAAATAGTATTACGTCAGCAGCCGCTCGAAAAAGCCAAGCATCCGACTGACATTCTCCAAAATCAAATGGGCGATGCCGGGCAGACCGGCGGGACTCACCAGCAGCATCAGCACCGCAAAGGCAATCCCGTTCTGCCAGCTGCCGGTGACAAACGCCATCAGCGACAGGATGCCAAAGAGCAATGCGGTCAGCCCGATGACAGAACCCGCCAGCGAAGTGACGAAGGCAGCGGCGCACAGGATGAGCCTTGTCAGCAGGATAACGGGCACAGGATGATTTTCAGGATTCTCTTGCGCATAGAAATCCCTCCTCAAACCGTGTTCAGCTGGAGCGTAGAAAGCAGCTGGTTCATCATGCCCAGCAGCCGATTGACTTTCTCCTGAATTTCGTCAATCTCTGATTCGTAGATGCTGCCGTGTTCGTTGACCCTGCGGGCAATCTGGTTGACGTTGTTCGTCAGATTCCCCAGCAGGCGAATCATTTCGCGAAGCTGCGGCAAATCGAGTTTCAGGACATAGCCGTTCAACACCATCGCGCGGAGAAACGCAGACATGTTCCGAATTTCCAGCTGCTTCATCTTTGCGTCGATGATGCGTGCTTCCTCTTCCGTCACGGCAAAGTGAAGCATCTTCGACCGCAGCGCTTTCTCCTTCTTCATTCTCTTTCCTGAAACGCCTTTGCGCAAGGCTGTCGAATCGCTTCTTCGTTTTTTGCAGCAGGCGGACGTTCGCGCTTCTGCATTTCCTGCCGTGCCAGATTAATGAAGTCATTCAGAATCACCGGATGCGCGGCGACGGCATACGCACTCCAGCGGTCAGGCTCGCGGGGAATCTCCCTTTCGAGCGCCCAGCGCTTGTTTGCATTAGAAAAGCGTCCATCCCAGACTTTTTCCTGCACCGTCGCCGCCAGCACCAGCGTTACCCGCTCGCTGCCGTATTGGTCAAGCACCTCCTTGACACACGCTTCGTCCAAGTGCATCCCGTCGAAATGCTTCGCAATCGCTTCTTCGATGGCGTCTTTGCAGGCGATATTGCGCCGGCGCGCATTCCGATACGCCGCCAGTTCACCGTGCGCGCGGGCATATGCCGCATCGTGCGGATAGACGGCTGTCATTGCAATCGTGTCCATTTCATCCTCCTTTTCGGATTATCGTTCCTGTTCTGCGCTCTTTTCTCGGCTGACAGGGCGCTGATCCATGTTCAATTCTGCGTCCAGTTCCGCCAGTCTTGCGCTTTTGGTTTTCAGCTCTTCCTCCTGCGGAAAGGGCTTGCCCAGCTCCGCTTTTGCCGCTGCCATCTGCTGCTTTGTCGCATCAAGGCGCGCTTGAACCTTCGCCATTCGGTCAGGAAGCGTCTGAATCAGGTTCATTAGGCGAGTAATGTTGCCCCTTGCGTCGCTGCCGACTTCCATGACATGCGAAACTGCACCGCGCAGGGTGAGTCTGAATTTATTGGCAAACGAATCGAACTGGACGCTCATGTTCAGCCCGCGATAATCGCCAAACTCCACCGGATTCCCCTGCGCGGCTTCCTTGCACGCGGCAAGTATGGCTTTGCCCGCCGCTTCCTTGTCCTCAATGAAATTTCCGTGAGCAGTCAGCCCGCCGAACTCTGCTTCGGGTTCGGGATGCACCGCCAGCGTCGCCCTATCCTGCGCAAAACCTTCCAGCAGCTGTGCATCCTGTTCCAGCTGCCGCGGAAAAACTTTCAGCAGCTGATCTTCCAGCCGATACTGCTGGCTTTGGTGGTCAGCCTTCATCAGCCGCAGGCGTGCCACGTCCACATCCAAATCCATTTTTTCCCTGATGCGCGGGTCGCCAGCACACAGCGCCTTGATTTCCGCGTAGGACAGCGCCGTTTCATCCACATCGTCGCAGGAGCGGACGGGACTTTTGCTGGTCATAATCTGGCTGATGAACTTCTGCTTGTTTTCCACCGTCTGCCACAGATAAGCATCAAACGTCGCCTCTGTGACGTAGCGGTAGATGTACACGTCCTTGTTCCGGTTGCCCTGACGGACGATTCGCCCTGCGCGCTGCTCCAAATCCCCCGGCCGCCACGGGCAGTCAAGGTCGTGCGACGCGGCGAGACGATCCTATAGTGATAGGTAATCCTTTGGCGAACTCACCTCCGGATTTTCCCCCACTCCAAACCGTGCATGAGCGTTTCCACTCACACGGCTTTCCATCATTTACAAATTGTTATTCTAATCAGCAGCAGGTGTCTTGCTGCTCTAACGTAATTGCCTCGATTCCAGCTAACTTTCTGAGCTTATTCAGCTTATCAAGCTGCTGTTTGTTTAGCTGTACGGTCTGCATGATTGCAGAAATAGTACCTTTTTGCGTTGCGTGAATCAGTCTGTGAATCCGTTCATGCAGAATAATCAGGTTCACGTAATTGTCTCCACCGCCCAGCGACTTAGGCTTTTTGTGGTGGCAATGGATTTCTTCAAGGGACAGCTGCTTTTTCGTAATGGCACATTTTCCTTGCTGCGCCACATAGAGGGATATACAGTTATCGTTATACTCCACTGTGGCGCTCGTAATGGGGTTTTTCATGAGACTGTGCAGGATTGACATGTCTACACACTCCAGATTCTTGTGTATTTCCGCTCGTCCAGCAGCGGTGTATTTATTCACCGACTTCTTTTTATGAATTGGCGGATGGTGCTGAATATAACCAATTGGAAGCAGGATGTTCTTGTCGATAAAGCGTATTTCCCTGCTCCTTGCATACCGTTTGGCATATTCAGGAATTGTTTGATTGCTTCGTCGCCTTACTCGCTCTTGCAGCCTGTTTTTTATAGAAATCTTAATTTCAAATGCTAATCGCTGTATGTCCGGGGACGCAGCAGTTGCCATGCGGTAGTAGTTGTGGATACCCATGACAAAACTGTTGTAGTCGCTTACAGCCTTGAATTCTTCCATTTCACCGGATGAGTGCTGGATTGCCTTGACTTTCTTTTTCGCAGTCTCCTTTATCCTGTCCAATGCTTTGGGTGCAATATGTGATATGACCACATATTGATTTCTCTTGCCTTTATGAACCTTGATTCTGAATCCCAGAAAATCGGAATATGCATGTTTCAGATTCACAATCTTGGACTTTTCCGGGCTGATGTCCAGCCCCAGGCGCTCTTTCAGCCATGCTCTTGTCGCTTCAAACAGCTTCACCGCATCGCTGTGCTTTCTGCAAAAGATTTTGAAATCATCAGCATATCTAACGATATAGCACTCTTTCAGATTGGTTTTTCTGAGCTCCCTATACTTTTTCGATTGGTCTTTGGTGCCGTTTTCATGAATTTTTCCGCTGTATTCATGTCTTGTAGGCATTCCAACCCATTGACTGGTAATCCACCAGTCCAGTTCATTCAGAACAATGTTGGATAACAGCGGGGAAAGGATTCCACCCTGCGGTGTCCCTTTTTCAGGAAAACCGATACCAGCGACCTCTGCTTTCAGCATAGCGGATATGATGCTCAGCAGCTTTTTGTCATGGATTCCCATTGCCCAGATTTGGCGCAGCAGCTTTCCATGATTTACATTGTCAAAGAAGCCCTTGATATCAATGTCAATTACAATATGAAGGTTGCTTTTCTGCATATGTTTTTCCGCCTGCGCCAGCGCATTTTCAACGCCCCTGTTGGGACGGAAGCCATTGCTTGTTTCACAAAATTTTGCTTCACAAATTGGCTCCATCACTTGCAGGACACATTGCTGTATCAATCTGTCCATGATGGTGGGAATCCCAAGTGGTCTGGTTTTGCCATTACCCTTGGGAATCTCTTTTCGTCTGACAGACTGGGGCTGATACCAGTTGAATTTTTGCTGTACAAAACCAATCAGTTCCGGCTCACTCATTTTTGCAAGGTCTGCGATGGTTTTCCCATCCGTACCGGGCGTTCTGCTTCCAGCATTCTTTTTTAGATTTCTATAAGCTAACCTGATATTTTCTTCAGCCGTGATGATGCTGATAAGATTCTTAAATTCACATTTCGCAAGACTATTTTCATACAGTTCGTCGAATACTGACTGCATATCATAATATTCGTTGTTCCTCAGCTTTTGGCGTTTGAGCAGTTTTCGTCCTGTCAAAGTCGGCTTTCGCCTTTTTTAGTCTTACTCGAACCTTTGATATATTGCTTTTTAGAATATTTGTTTTGCAAATGACTGGCGGCTATTCTTCCGCCCCTGTTACGGGAGCTTCATCAGTCTTGCCGCCGCTCTCAGTCGGGATAAAGGTTACTTGTTTCACTGCTCGATTTTTCGTAACCACCGCTTCATCGTGTGCAGACACTCAGCGTTCCGACCTTTCCTCGTTCCGATATTCCTATCTGTGCATAATCCCCTTAGGCTGTCCTATGAGCCTGTGCGCTTGGAAGTGCCTGTAACACTCCAAGGTTTTTCATAACGTCCATTTTTACTCAACCTCACGCACGCCGTACATTTACGACGATGACATTTCTGCCATATCACGCTATAGACCCTAACACTCGGACTTCGTCGGTCATGGATGACATCCTCACCATAGGGATTTTATAGACCTCCGGCGTATCATCTGCATATCCCACCTCTGGGACACTTTCCACAGCACATGACTGCCTGTTGGGGCAGATTTCCGCCGACTTCAGCGGGCTTTGCACGGCTCAATTTCTACAAATTTTGCCGCACACCGCAGTATCAAGGCAGGCGTTTCAGGGCGTTGCCCCCTCATTCCACCTGTTGGAATATCAGTTCTGCAAATCAATTTTCAAGCTCCTTTCAATCTTGCAGAATTTTGACTTGAGCGTAACCTTTTCAGTTACAAACGAGTCGCACGAACGTTTGTTCCCGCGCCCATTTTCGCCGTGCTGCCCATCAGGACGCGCACCTGCCCGCTGCGTACCTTCGCGAAAAGCTCCTTCTTCCGCGCTTCCGTGTTCGCTTCGTGGATAAAGGCAATCTGCTCCTGCGGGATGCCCTGCGCAATCAGCTTGGCGCGAATGTCATCATACACATTGAAGTTCTCGCTGCCCATTTCGTCCGCCAGAAGCGTATCCGCATCCGCTGCTTCTTTCTCCGAAGCCGCCTTGCCGCGCGGGGTGGACAGGTCGCAAAACACCAGCTGTGTCAGCTTTTCCGCCGCTCCTTCGTGCCAGATGCGGACAATGTTCCGGACGCAGGCGTTGACCTTGCTGCCCGGATCATCCGGCAGAAACGGATTCATCAGCCGCTGGTCAAGCCCCAGCTTCCGCCCGTCGGAGGTGATGCGCAGCATGTTGTCCACGCTCGGATCAACCGCGCCGCTGTGAACCGCTGCCGCCCGCTCCGAAAGTGCCTGCACCATTTCCTGCTGATAGGCAGACGGCTTCACCACCACCGTTTCGTAGTGCGCGGTCGGTCGGGGCAGATTCAGCTGGTCAGCCGTCTTAATGTCCGCAACTTCCTTGAAAAGGTTCATCAGCTCCGGGAGGTTGAAGAACTTCGCAAAGCGCGTCCGCGCCCGATAGCCCGTTCCTTCCGGGGCGAGTTCAATCGCGGTCGTGGTTTCCCCGAAGGTGGAAGCCCACGCATCAAAATGCGACATGCTTTTCTGCTGCAATGTGCCGTACTGCAGGTAGCGCTGCATGGTGTACAGCTCCGTCATGCTGTTGCTGACGGGCGTACCCGTTGCAAACACAATGCCCTTGCCGCCGGTGATTTCGTCCATATATCGGCATTTCAGGAACATATCCGATGATTTCTGCGATTCTGTCTGCGAAAGTCCTGCGACGTTCCGCATTTTGGTATGCAAAAATAAATTTTTGAATGAATGCGCCTCGTCCACATAAAGTCTGTCCACCCCTAACTGCTCGAAGGTGACGACATCATCCTTCCGTTCTTCGGCTTCCAGTTTGGAGAGCCTGTTTTCCAGCTGTTTGCGGGTGCGTTCCAGCTGCTTGATGGAAAACTGCTCGCCGCGCTGGTACTTGAGTTCTTCGATGCCATGCGTAATGTCATCCAGCTGCTCCCGGAGAAGGCGCTGCTGCCGCTCTTGCGAGACGGGAATCCGCTCAAACTGGCTGTGCCCGATAATTACCGCGTCATAATCGCCCGTCGCAATGCGCGCGCAGAACTTCTGCCGATTGGCGCGCTCAAAGTCCTTTTTCGTAGCAACCAGAATGCTGGCAGAGGGATAGAGGCGGATGAACTCGGATGCCCACTGCTCAGTCAGATGATTTGGGACGACAAAAAGCGGCTTCTGACAAAGCCCAAGCCGCTTGGATTCCATCGCTGCTGCCACCATTTCAAACGTTTTCCCTGCCCCAACTTCGTGTGCCAGCAGCGTATTGCCGCCGTACAGGATGTGTGCAACAGCGTTCCGCTGATGCTCGCGAAGCTGAATTTCCGGGGTCATGCCGCCGAAGGTGATGTGCCGCCCGTCGTACTCACGGGGGCGGGTGGCATTGAACAGCTCATTGTACTGCGCCACCAGCGTTTCGCGCCGGTTCGGTTCTTTCCAAATCCACTCGCGGAACGCCGCCTTGATGGCCTGCTGCTTCTGCTGCGCCAGCGTCGTTTCCTTCTGGTTGAGGACGCGCCGCTCCTTTCCATCCGGGTCAGTGACCATATCATAGATGCGGACATCCCGCAGATTCAGCGTGTCCTCCAGTATCCGGTAGGCGTTTGCCCGTCTTGTGCCATACGTCACATACGCGGTCACGCTGCTCTCGGATACCGCAGATTTCCCCGAAATGTTCCATTCTGCCGTATATTCAGAAAAGTTCACATGAATCACCCGATGCAGATACATCGGCGGCGCGAAGGTTTCGAGCATAAAGTCCTGAATCACCGACTTGTCCAGCCACGTTGCCCCCAGCCGCACGTCGATTTCGGAAGCATCCAAATCCTTGGGCTGTGCGGCTTTCAGGGCAGTTACATTGGGAAGATACAGGGGATTTTGCACTGCTGCCTGCATTGCCTCCCGCAGTTTCTGCCGCACATTGCCCGACAGATATTCGTCGGCGGTCACATAGATGTCTTGATTCGGAACCGGGAAAATAACGCCGTTCAATTCCTTGGTCAGCTGTTCCGGCTCAATGCCCGTCAGCTGCGCCATGTAGGGCAGGTCAACCCGCGCTTTCTCCGCAATGGAGACGGCCAGCGCTTCCGCCGCTGTATCGACGTGCGTAATGGTCGTCTGCTGGCGAATTGTCCGCTTGGTGAACATATCCGCCTTGCGTGCCAATCCGCCCTGTTCATTGAGGACTTCCAGCGAGCAGAGCAGATAATACGAAGAATCGCTCGAAAACGCGCTGGCATTGCTGCGGGCGTTGATGAGCCCGTACTTTGCCGTAAACGCATCGTACTGCTGATTCAGCCGTGCCTGTATCGGCGCAAGGGCGGCATCATCCGCATTGTCCAGCTGCGCCTGAATGAGGTCGTTCACCTGCTGCCGGAGGTCAATCATGCCGCGGATTCGCTCCAGCGCGGGCAAGGGCAATTTCTGCCTGACCATAACAGAGTTGGTGCGGTAGTATACCTCGCCATCCACCATTGTGAAGGCGTAATTTTTCACATTGGGGTCAGCTGGAATCGTATCTGCCGCTGCTTCGCCTTCCAACTGATTCGGCAGTTCTGCTGCCTGATACTCGCCGCGAATGTGCTGCACCGCCTCGGTCAGCTGCTCGGAAAGCACTGCCCCTTCCAGCGGAATGCACGCGGTTTCATTCTCGTTGCCGTAAAGATTGGGTTCACGCACCATTGTCCCCAGCATCATTTCAGGATGCGCTGCGAAATAGCTGTTGACCGGAATGCCGTCTGCCGTCTGTCCCAGATGCACCCAAGCGGGTTCGACTGTCAGCGGGCGCTCGCGTTTCTGCAAGAAGAGGATGTCCGACGTGACTTCCGTACCGGCATTCGCCTTGAACGCTGTGTTCGGCAGCCGAATCGCGCCTAACAGTTCGGCGCGCTCTGCAATGTACCGGCGCACTGCCGGATTCTGCTTGTCCATCGTCCCCTTGGAAGTGATGTAGGCAATTACGCCGCCGGGACGCACCTGTTCCAGCGTTTTCGCAAAAAAGTAATCGTGAATCAGGAAATTGTGGCGGGCAAAGGCTTTGTCCTGCACCTGATACGCCCCGAACGGCACATTGCCGATGGCAAGGTCAAAGAAATCCCTGCGGTCAGTCGTTTCAAAGCCTGCAATGGTGATGTGCGCCTTGGGATACAGCTGCTGGGCGATGCGTCCTGTGATGCTGTCCAGCTCCACCCCGTACAGGCGGCTTTCCTTCATGCTGTCTGGCAGCATCCCGAAGAAATTGCCCACGCCGCAGCTGGGTTCCAGCACGTTGCCCGACCGAAATCCCAGCTGTTCCACCGCCGCATAAATGGCACGGATAACGGTCGGGCTGGTGTAATGCGCATTCAGGGTAGATGCACGGGCGGCTTCGTATTCTTCCTGTGTCAGCAGGGATTTCAGCGCGCTGTATTCGCTGTGCCACGCCTCGCTGCGCTCATCAAAGGCTTGCGGCAAGCCGCCCCAGCCCACATAGCGGGACAGCACTTCCTGTTCCTGCGGTAATGCCGAACGATGCTCGCTTTCGACCATCTTCAGCACGGAAATGGCTTCGATGTTCGCACTGAATTTCGCTTTTGCACTGCCTTCTCCCAAATGTTCATCCGTAATGCGGAAGTTTTCTGCCGCTGGCGGTTCGGGCGCTGGTTCGCGCTGTTCGGATGCGCTGGCGGACAAATCAAGCACGATATTCCGCAGCGCAGTTTCTGCTGCTGGCAGGAAATGTGCGTTCCGTTCGTCCGCTGCCAGCAGCTGCTCGAAGCGCGGCAGACTTTCCGCCCGGAAAATAGGATAGCGCTGGGACGGGTCGCGCAGCTGAACGCCGAACGCACTTTTTGCCTCGATCACAAAGGGCGTACCGTCCAGATAAACCGTATCGCCGACCGCATAGGCAGCGGTTTCGGAGGAAGCTGGATTTTCAGCGGCATCAGCAGGTGCGGCGCTTTCTTCGGCGGAAACAGGTGCGTCTGCTTCTTTGCTTTGCTCCGCCCGATTTTCCTCGTTCGCATCCGGCGCTGTTTCCTTTGGGAGGGCACCTTCGGCAGCTTCTTGTCTGCCAAGGTCGATCATTACATCCTGCGTCAGGTACTGCCCCCGGCGAATCAGCGTGTCAATGCGCGCTGCCGCCTTCGTCCACTGCATTTTGACAGGCGCGCAGCCGTTTTTTTGCAGCACAATGCCCTTGCTGTCATGCGCTTCATTGCTGCCATCCGCACCGGATACCGCAGGAGTACGCCCGCCTATGCCATACTCGTCTTTGAGGAAATTTGCTTTTTCGGTCATCGAGCGTGCAGGCGTTTCGGTGAAATACTGGTAGATGCGCCGTTTGCCGCCCGACATATTGCCGCCGCTGCTGAGGATATCGTCGATTTCATCCTCCGTGATGAAGCCGTCCGGTTTGGGGACTTCGACAAGCAGGGAGTCATAGCCGCGCCGCGGAAACGCCAGCTCTTTGAGCGTGTTCAGGACAGCCTCCGGGTTGTGGAAGGGAAATCGCAGGAGGTTCCGATTTTCCCGCGCATCTTCCGCAAACTGCGCTGCTTCTGCTGTCAGCCTTGACAGAAATTCCGGGTTGGCAAGCTGCTCCGTCAGCCGCGCTGTTTCTTCGGGGAAGCTGCTTCCGCGAATACTCTTCATGGAGGGAAAATAGCCTTTGCCTTCCTCCGCCATGTCGTGGTACATGTACCAAAGCCCCTGCGCTGCCATTGCCCGCTCATGCACCGGGGTCTGTGCCAGCTCCATCATGCCAAGAAATTCGCCGGATTCCAGCAGCTCCCCGATGCGCCGTGCGGCATCCGCCCATGCAATCCGCTGCGCATTCGGCACATCGCGGGCGCTTTTCCCGCTTGCAACCCGAATGCCGGTTGCGTCGTACCACGCGCTGTACGGCTTGCCCATGTACATCATGCCGAATCCGCCGCGATAAATCCGCGGAAGGCGCTGGGCAATGGTTTCAGTCGGAAGCTGCTTGGCAAAGTCCGCCGCGACTTTCATCCGATGGTCAGTCGTATTGCTGCCGCTGCGCAGAAATTCATCCACCACTTCCTGCGGCACAGAAAAAGCGAAGGGTGCTTGCGCACTCTCCGCCTCAAAATTGTCCACCAGCTGAATCTGCTCATTTTCTGTCGGCAGGAAGAAACTTATCTGCTCCAGCTGCGGCGTATAACCGCTTAGCTGTAAATCAGCTCCGAAAGAATCATTTCCTCCGCCTGATGTTTCAGGCTGTTCATCTGCGCCGCCCAGCGCATCGGGTTCTCCGCCTTCATGTCCTCGGTCACGCCGCTCTGCTTCGGCAGGATGTGCATCAGGCGGTTCAGCCGATTCTGCGCGCTCTGCTCGATTTCGTGCAGGTGCGTCATCAGCCGCCCGCTCAGGAGCAGCCGCGTATACAGCCCCGGACGCTCGCTCGCCAGATACTGCTGGCGCATCATCCCGTACTTGCCCAGCGGCTGCTGTTCCTCTTCGGTCAGGTCCATTTCCGGCAGTAGGCAATCCCCGTGCTGTGTGTACTTCAGTTCGCTCATGTTCCATGCTCCTTTCCGCATTTCGGACAGTTCTTTCTATCTGGCGGAGAACCTGCTCGGCAATCGTGCGGACTGCCGTGCCCAGTTCCGCCGCGGCTGCGGGCGTGTTCCAGTCCATGACCTCTTGAAAATCCTCCCGCAGCAGCTCCGGCTCCAGTCCGCATCGGGTCTGGATGACAGCCGAGATGCTTGCCGCCGCTGCTTTTCGGAAGGATGCCCCCGCCGCAAAATCATCGTACTCCGATAATGCCGAATCGTCAACACTGTCGAGGATGTCGCGGCGGTGTTCGTTCCAATAGGCAAGCGCCTGACGCTCGGCAAGCTGGTCGATCTGCGCGGCAAGGCGCATCGACGCATCCGCAGAAAATTCTTCTGCCAGCATCTTGCGGACAGCCGGTTCTGCCGCTTCCATCAGCTGCCACACGTCTACATTCCGCGAATCTGCCCGCGTCCCCGTGTCCGACACATCAAAGACATATCGGATGCGCATCCCGTTGGCGGTGGGGTTCAGCAGGGCAATGCCCTTTGCGCCGCGCCGGATGTAGCGGTGCATAGTGCCGTTCCAGAGCTCATACGCGGCACAGGCGCTTGCATCCGGGCGCTGCGCATAAATCATCAGCTGGTCGTGATAGGGATATTTATAGAGCCTTGATGCCGTGGTCAGGAACGACAACCAGTCAAGGTAATTGCCTGTGATTTTCAGCGATGTTTCGTCCGCCAGCTGCACATAGGCTTGTACTTTTGTCTGCATGTTTTTCTCCTCTGCGTCAGTCTGCGCCGCTCGCATACCACAGCGCGTAGGCGGCAAGGTCGGTCAGCGTCCAGTCGGCGGGCATTACGCAGTCAGCAAAATAGGCGCAGTCGAGGCTTCCGGCTTGGAAGCTGCGTTCGTCCTGCTCTATCAGGCGGCAGCGCTCGTCCGTTTCCGTGCAGAATCCCTGCCGGCAGCGCGGGCATTCCTGCTGTGCAAGCAGTCCGATGCAGTCCACCATCTGCGCGGTCATCAGGAATCGGGCAGCAGCTGCGAGAGGGCATGAAGCAGCGCGCAGAGCACCGTCTGCTCGTCCTCCGGCACGGACTGCGCGCGATGCTCCGCAGGATGTTCGCCGCCGTGCATCAGGAGTTCCTCAACGGAAACATGGAAGGCGCGCGCAAGGCGGAGAATCGTGCCCGCCTTGCAGTTCTCCAGCCGCACGCTGCCGCTGAGCAAATCGCGCAGGGTGGTGTCCGGGATGCCGCTCTTCCGGGAAAGTTCCGCCTTGGTCAGGCGCCGGGCGCGCATCAGCTGATTTAGGTATGTCATTGTTTTTTATCGCTCCATTTCGTTCTTTTTGTTTTGGTGGTATGAGTGCTTCGGCGCAGGAAAAGCGCAAGTGAGATAATCTGTAAGTGAATTTTCTGCGTCGAAGATGAAGTTTTTCAGTTATAACTGAAAAAATCTTTTGATTCTGCTTGATTTTTCTTTATAGATGGACACATGTACCGTCAATATGATGGAATTGAACCCAGCCGCCCTTCCGGAAAAATCGGGAGGGCGGCTGGCGTTTGGGAGAAATCACGCCTCCTTTATTCCAGTACCATGCTGCTTTCCTTTGTGCCGTCGGAGAGAATCAGTGCGTACTTATATCCGCCATCCGCCGTCATCTGGCGGCAAATCCGCAGCCCATACTGTTCCGTAACGCTGCCGCGCGAAAGTGTCAGTTCAAACTCCGACTCGTTCCAGTAGCGTTCGCGGCGGGTATCGTATTCCTGAATCTCCCATGTGCCGCAGAAATCAGCGCGCGTCCCGTCTGCCAGCACCGCGCAGCCCGTCATGCTGCCATCCGCAAGGAAGGTCATCTGTTCCGCATCCACGGAGCTGCCCGCATACAGCTTCCAGCTGCCGAGGATGGCACGGTTTGCCTCGCGGGTGTCGGTAACTGTTCCCAGCAGACACTCGGTGGGGACGAACCCACGGAAGCGGCTCTTGCCTGTACCCGCTTCGATGTACGTCCAGTCGCCCATGCTCGCAAGCGCCGTTACGCTGGTGTTTTCCGTCAGGCGGGTCAGCGGCGTCTGGCTCATCAGCGGGTCATCCGTTACGGAAACATCATAGCTGACGATGGCGGGTACGGCTTCCAGCGTCAGCGCGGGAACAACCACATCTTGGGGCAGTGCGTTCCTGTCAATATCCCCGATGCGGCAGTGCTCCGGGGTGATGGCATACTGCACCAGCAGCCAGTCGCCTTCCGTGCCGAAGACCTGAATCCAGCCGTTGGTGCTGACCCGCGCGCGTCCCTTCGCACCGCGGATGCTTCTGCTGTCCGGCGCGGAATACACTGCGTAGGTCTGCCCCGGCGTAAACGGCATCACCTCGGCATTCAGCGTTCCCTGCGGAATGTCCGGTGCGCTGGCAGTATCCGCCAAGGCAGCAGCAAAACAGGTCAGCAGCGCAAGCAGGAGCGCCATGAGTTTCTTCATCTTCATCATCCTTTCATCAGTCAAAGCGCGGGCGCAGGATTGCCCTGCCATCCTTGCCGAAATCAAGATGCAGCACGGCATCATAGCGAGCGTTGGTGCGGGTGGAGTGCAAACCGGTTTTGCGGACAGCCCCCTTTGTCAGCAGTGTCTTTGCTTCAGCGGCGGTCAGGGGCGTTTCCGCATGGGCAAGGATACCGCCCTTTTTCCAGAGTGCAAATCCGCAGATACGGTTTTCGCACAGATACCCTTGGGGATGCTCCGTGATCGCCGCACCGCATTTCGGGCAGCTGCCGATTTTCTCCCGGAGCGGCGGAAACAGCGTCTCCGCATGTTCAGCGCGCTGCGGATTCACCATCAGCTCTTTGACAAAAGCCTGAATATCCCGCATGAAATCTTCGGGCTTCTCCGCACCCTGTTCAATTTGCTGCAAGCGCTGCTCCCATGCAGATGTCAGCAGGGGCGAACGCAGACTTTCCGGCAGAACCGCGGCAAGGGCTTTCCCCTTGGTCGTCGGCACAAGCACCTTCTTCCGCTTTTCCCCGACGCGCTCAATCAGCTTCGTTTCAATCAGTTTCTCCAAAATGGCAGCACGGGTGGCAGGTGTGCCGATACCTTTCCGCTCCGCATTTTCGGGCATGTCCGCTGCACCGGCGGTTTCCATTGCGTGCAGCAGCGTGCCTTCGGTGTGATGCGGCGGCGGGGTGGTCTTGCCTTCCTCAATGGATACGCGACGAATCGGCAGTTTCGTGCCTTCTGCAAGGTCAGCCGAGATGACGTTTTCCTGCATCTTCTCCTCTTCGTTCATCCGTCCGCCAAGGCTTCCGCGGAAGGTGTACCAAATGTGCTTCCACCCCATCTGGATAATCCGTCTGCCCTTTGCAGAAAATTCATGCGCACCGCACAGCAGCGTGACGGTTGTTTCTTCATATGCGAAAGGTTCTTCCAGCGCGCACAGCAGCCGGGTGCAGACGAGGTGGAGCAAGTTGCGTTCGCCCGTCGTCAGGGCATTGATGCGTTGCGCCTGAGCAGGCATTGCGGCGGTCGGGATGATGGCGGGGTGGTCGCTGACTTTGCTGTCATCCACAACCCGTTCGGGATGCAGGTGCAGTTCCAAGGCGGATGCGAAAGGCAGCGCACGGCACACGCGGGCAGCCAGTTCCGGCAGTTTCTCCTGCATGTCCTGCGTCAGATACCGGCTGTCCGTGCGCGGGTAGGTCAGCAGCTGCTTCTCGTACAGGCTCTGGGCGTAATCCAGCGTCTGCTGGGCAGTGAAGCCAAACAGCCGGTTGGCATCCTGCTGAAGCGTGGTCAAATCATACAGCAGCGGCGGATGCTCGCTGCGCTGCCTGCGTGCAATCTTCTGCACCACTGCATACGGCGCGCGATTGCAGCATTCCAGCAGAGTGCGCGCTTCGGTCAGGCTATCCATGCGTTCCGACTTTGCGGCAAGCGGGTCAGTTTCCAGCTTCACGGCAAAGAACGGCGTGGGGTGAAAGTCAGCAATCGCCGCTTCCCGCTGCACCAGCATCGCCAGCGTCGGGCTCATGACGCGCCCCGTCGGAAGCGGCCGCCCGTACAGCAGCGAATACAGGCGCGTGGCGTTGATGCCAATCAGCCAATCCGCCTGCGCGCGGCACAGCGCCGCCCGATACAGATTGTCATAGTCGCACATGGGCTTCATCCGGCAAAGGGCTTGGCGAATCGCACTTTCTTCTGTTGAGGAAATCCAGAGGCGGCGCACCTCTTTTCGGCAGTCTGCCATTGCATAGACCAGCCGGAAAATCAGCTCACCTTCGCGTCCTGCATCGGTCGCGCAGACAAGGCTCGTCACGCGGCTGTCATTCATCAGGCGGCGGAGAAGCTCAAACTGCTTTTTCGTCTCCGCAACGACGGTGTACTGCCACTTTTCGGGCAGAATGGGCAAATCGCTGTAACGCCAGCGCTGATAATCGCTGCGGTACGCTTCCGGCATCGCCAGCGCCACCAGATGCCCAATGCACCAGCTGACCAGCCTGCCTTTTCCCTCCCAATAGCCGTCTCTTCGCTCGTTTGCGCCGATGACGCTGGCAATGGTGCGCCCCACGCTGGGCTTTTCTGCGATATACAATTCCATGCGTCTCCTCCTTATTCAGCACTTTCGTCGTCATCATCCAGCATAAAATCGTTGTCTGCCCGATGCCGCGCGCTGGTTTGGCGGTACTTCACCAGCACAAAAGCACCCGCGCCGCCCAGCAGCAGGATACCGCCCAGCGCAAGCACTGCCGTCATTCGGTCGGAGCTGCCTCCCTTTTCCGGCGCAGCCGTTGGCATTGGTACAGTCGTAGGGACAGGCGTTACATAGATGATTTCGGGCGACGGGGTCGGCAGTTCCTCCTTCTCTTCGTCGGACAGCAGCGCCAGCAAATCCCGCTCATCCACCAGATTGAGGAAGTATGTCTCGTACATTTCCGCCGCTTCGTCAATGGGCTTGTCGTAGTCGATAACGAGGTAGAAGGTGCTGCCGTTCTTGCTTTGCAGGGTGATAAACTGTTTGTTGGTCGCAGCGCTGTACAACACATCCAGCGTATGGGCATTGCCGTCCGCCTTGTAGGGCATTCCCGGTCCGATAGGAACGTACTGGATGACTGGTGTCGGGGACGGCGCTTGTGTCGGCGCTGCTGTCGGCGCAGTTTCTTCGCTAACGTAAATCAGCGAGCCGCCCAGCCCGTTCGGACGCTTCGTTGCCGTCGGCTGGATGGTGATTTCCGCCGTAGAATTGGGCTGCCTTGTCGGTTTCGGCGAATTGGTCGGTGCAGCCGTCACCCGCGAATTATCTTCGTAGCAGGGATTATTGAGCAGCACAGGCTCGGAGAAGTTCCCGGCATAGTCGAAAGCGCGGATGGACAGCGTGTCGTACCGCGCCAGCGTATCATCCAGCGCAATCCGGATGATGCTCCCTGCCTGCTGCTCGGTGAAAAGCATGCTGTTGACCTGCACACCTGCCACGCCGGAGAGGTCGTCCTGCACTTCTACCTGCAAGGTCGTCCCGGTGATGCTTGCTTTCACGGTCGGTGCGCTTCGGTCAATGACAGCGACGCGGGTGCTTTCTTCAAACGTGTGTCCGTGCGGGTCGGTGATGCGAAAGGTAAACGTACCGTTCTCATGCACCGCGATTTCCGCCTTGCTCTTGTCAAACAGCTGCTCGCAGTCCGTCCAGTCGCCGTCGTTCATCCGGTACGCCATTTGGTACCAGCCAAGATTCTGCTCGTCCTTCACATTCACCGTGATGATGGCGCTGTTGCTGCGGTTCCAGCCGCCGGGGGCTGTCAGCACAATGCGGTACGGGGCGCATTTTTCCTGCGTCGGTGCGCTTTCCGCCCGCGCAAGATGCAGGTTCGCCGCCAGCAGTATCAGCAGACAGAGGGCAGCAATCCATTGTTTCAATTTTCGCTTCATTCATTTTCTCCTTCGGGCAATTGGGGTGCAGCGGGGATTTCAGGGGCATTGTCCTGCGTGCCGAATTTCGTGCGGAGGAACGCCGAGAGCATTTCCGGCGTCAGCGCATACAGCTCGCAGGTGGCATTGATGGCGGTGCGGTCTGCTTCTTTCACGCGCGCACGCAGCTGATTGACCTCTTCGGTTAATCGGCACAGCTCGTTTTCCTTCCGTTCCAGCAGGGCATGGAGCTTGATGCGGTCTGCGGGATAGCGTTTCTTGGGTTCACTCATCCGGCTGTACTCCCTGCTGAACGGGCAGTCTGCCAAAGGCATAGATTTTCTTCGCCCATTTGTCGCTCTGCAAATCTGCAAAGCCAACCGGGTCGCCCGCGTGAAGCATCATGTTATTGCCGACATAAATGCCCACATGGGTGATGCCCTTCACGTCTGCACCCATCGTTTTCGTGAAGAATACCAAGTCGCCGGGGCGCGCCTCGTCCCGGCTGACATCCGTGCAGAGCGAATACAGCCCTTTTGCACCCAGCCGACCGGTATCATAGACCCCCGACTGGCGGAATACCCAGCACACAAAGCCGGAGCAGTCAAACCCGGTGGACGGCTTGCTGCCGCCGTATACATACGGATAGCCGATGTACTTTTCCGCTTCCACCATCAGCGCCAGAAAGTTTTCGTCTGCCCGGAGCAGCGTTTCCGGGATGGTGTAGCGCACCAGCTTGTTTTTCGACTTGACCCCGGCGATTTTCACATTGCTTTTTCCCTCCGAGGTGATGACGGGAATATCCGCTTCCAGCGCAGGATATTCGGTGCTGTCCGCCATCTCACTGACAATCATCGGGGATACTGCTTCTTCTGCCCGCGCCGGAATCAGCACGGACAGCAGAATCAGCATCAGCATCGCAAGCAGCACCTGCTTGGCAATATCCATTGCTTCCCCTGCGGGAATCGAACGGTTCATGTTTCTCTGCATATTGTTCTCCTTTCAAATGTGGATAAAAAGTGGTAGGAAAAAGGGAGTCCATGCGCTGGACTCCCCGAAAATGGTTACAGACCGGGCATCCGCCCGAACGAATGAAAGTGGCTTTTCCAGTAGGCGTCGTTCAAATTCGCGTAGCCAATGGGACTTCCGCTGTGAATCATCATGCCATTGCCGACATAAATGCCGCAGTGCGTAATGCCATCCACGCCGTCGCCCATCGTGCCTTCAAAGAACACCACGTCGCCCGGTTCTGCCTGTGCCGCCGGAACGTTCCGGCACAAGCTCCGCAGTCCCTTTGCGCCCAGCCTGCCCGTATTGTATACGCCGGAATTGGTAAATACATAGCTGACAAAGCCCGAACAGTCAAAACTGGTTTCGGGCGATGCACCGCCCCAGACATACGGATAGCCGATATATTTTTCCGCCTCCGCCATGAGTGCGGCGAAAGTCGGGCTGCTTGCGAGCGTCTCGTCGGGAATGTCGTACAGCATGGGGTCTTTGAGCGGGGCAGCGTAAGGATTGCCGTGGAAAATGCCCTCCATGTTGCCGTGCGTCGCCATGTACAGCGCGTACATGCCCATCGTGTGATGGCTCATGCTGACAACGGGCAGGTGCGACAGATTTTTGTTCTCCAGCCGCACATGACAGACTGTATAAGCATACGGCACGCGAACCGTCACCGTCTCCATGCGTTCTGTTTCCGGGTTGTACCGCTGCTCGGTCTCCGTGCGGTATCGTGTTTCTCTCGTTACGGATTCTGTCACGATGTACTGGAGCTTGAAGTATTTGTCCAGCACCGGCATAGCGGTTTCCAGCGTCCAGTCCTGTCCATCGAAGCAGGCGGAGATGATGGCCATCAGCACATAGGGGTCGTGCCAAATTTCGTCTGCATCCACCTTCACTTCATCATATTCCGGATGATTGCGGGCGTAATTGATCATTTCCTCTTTGAGCTGCCTTTCCATGCTGGCATACGCGCTTTCCGCCGCTTTTACGTCTGCTTCCTCCGCCGGATAAGTGCCAATCACGATGGATTCCAGCACCGACTGCGCCAGCGGCGTACAGGATTGCAGGCTGCTCATCACCGCAAGGAGCAGCGCCGCCAGCGCAAGCACCGCCCAAGCCGTCGGATGGCGGGCAAACGTCTGGCGCAGCCTTTTCTTGATGTTTTCGGCTTTGGGAACCGCATTTGCTGCTACCTTCGGCGCGGGAGCAATGTGATTGGCTGGACTGCGGGAAGATTTTGCGGCGGCATACTCCTGCCGGATGGCGCGTTTCTGCTGCCGACGGGCATCGTACCGCTTGGGGGCTTTCCCCGCGTGCGCCGCCGCCCGGAACGCTTCTTCCTGCATGTCGTCTGCTGTCAGCGCGGCTTGCACAGCGCTGTTCTCATCCTCATTGGCTTCTGCCGCCTGATGATGGAGTTGGGCATGGGCTGCATGAATACCTTGGTGAAGCAGCAGCGAATGGCTGCTTTCAGGCTGACCGGCGCGTACTGCCTGCATCTGTTCCTCCTTGCTGAACTGCAAGCGGGATGTGCCGCGATGGCGCTCCTTTTCCATCAGCGCCGCCCTTCCTTATGCTGCATCCGTTGATACATTTCCTCGCTCCCGTGGTCTGCTTCCGCTGCCGCACGCAGCAGCGCGTACACTGCCAGCGTCAGCACGGTGCAGAAAATGCAGCTGCCCAGCACCAAACCATATGTCATGGAATGCACCTCCTGTATTTAATGTTCATTCTGCACTGCCTTGTCCGACAGTTTGGTGGTCATCACCTTGTACAGCATGGTATTCTTCGGGAAATGATCCTGAAATGGAAGAATCACATTGCCGTAAAACAGCAGCCCTTCGCCCTCGCCGCTCTGCGTGACGTAGGATAGCTGATACGGCGAAATGCCTAACTTCTTCGCCAGAATCTCCCGGTCGCCGGATGCCTGATTCAACATGCAGATGAAGTCGGAGTTTTCCAGAATGTTCTCGACTTCCTGACTGGCCAGCAGATCCTTGACGTTCTGCGTAATGCCCGTCGGGATGCCGCCCCACTTGCGGAATCGCTTCCAGATTTCAACGGAATAAGCAGCGGTCTGCTCCTCGCGAAGCAGCAGGTGAAACTCATCCATGTAATACCGGGTGGACTTGCCTTCACTGCGGTTTGCCGTCACGCGCCCCCAGACCTGATCCTGCACAATCAGCATACCGAGCTTTTTCAGCTGCTTTCCCAGCTCCTTGATGTCATAGCAGACCATGCGGCTGTTGACATCCACATTCGTGCGGTGGTTGAACACATTCAGCGAGCCCGTCACATAGATTTCAAGCGCCGTTGCCAGCGTCTGCGCTTCCTTCTCCGTCTGCTGACGAAGCGCGTTGTACAAATCTTCCAGAATCGGCACGTAATTCAGGTTGATTTCCATCGGATTGATGTAATTGCTGCTGGTCGGCGAAATTTGAATGACCTGACCGCCGAACTGCGCAACAAGCGGTGCATATTCGCCCTCCGGGTCGCAGATGATGACATCATCGTCCGTGACCAGCATGACATTGCTCATTTCGCGCTTGGCGGAGAAGGATTTGCCTGAACCGGGTGTACCCAGAATCAGCCCGTTGGGATTTTTCAGCTGCTTCCGATCCACCATAATCATGTTGTTGGACAGTGCATTTAAGCCGTAGTACAGCGCTTCTGCACCGTTTTGACACAATTCCTGCGTCGTAAACGGCATAAAGACCGCCGCCGCCGAAGTGGTGAGTCCGCGCTGAATCTGGATTCTGTTCTCGCCCAGCGGCAGGCAGGATACCATGCCATCCTCCTGCTGGTAGTCCAGCGGAATCAGCTGACAGTTGTGCTGCAAAGCAATGCTCTGCGCCTGCTTCACGTCCAAATCCAGCTGATGGTGGTTGTCCGCCGTGTTCATCACCAGCAGTGTCGCCAAGAAGAAGCGCTCGTTGCGGTTCTGCAATTCTTCCAGCAGCTTTTTTGCTTCGCCGCCGTAAGCAGCCAAATCAGACGGCAGAATTTCCATGTCATATCCGGCGCGGACGGCTTTTTTCTGCTCATCAATCTTCATTTGATCCAGCGCCGTGAGCTTATGCTTAATGTCCTTGATGGCTGCAGTCTGGTCAATCGCCTGCAAGTGAAAGCTCACCACAAGGGAGGAATCCATTGCGAGAAACTCCGCCAGACAGCGGTCATTGAGTTCGGACGCAAGAATGGAGAAGAAGCTGACCGCGCTCACTTTGCTGCCCATGCCGAAACGCTGCCGCTCCCCGAATTTGAAGGAAGAGGGAACGATAAAGTCCTTCGTGCGCAGTCCGGTGGGGGCAAGCCATTTCCAGTCAAACAGGAACGGTGTCTGCGCATCCAGATGAAACATGTCGTACATCAGCTTCAAGCGCTCTCTGCCATCCAATGGAGCAGCTGCCGCCCCAAGGCGCTTGAAGTGATTGAGCAAATCCGTCTCAATGCGTTCCAGACGCGGCTTTGCCGTCCGGTAGTTTTCCGATTCCACGCCGAAAGTCAGATACTTTCGCTTGCTCAAACCATTGCTGCCCTTGGCAAGCTGGTTTTGCAGCATTTCCGTGTATTCGCGGCGGATTGCGTCGAAGCCGTCCGCCTTGTCGGGAAGCAGAATGCGCTGCTCAACCGCATCCGCATTCGCTGTCAGGTTCAGAAACGAAAGCTGCAAATGCACGCTGCTGTCAAATGCGTTCAGAAAGTCACACCAGCCCTCGAAGATGGCGCTTTTATCTTCGTTCTGCGCCAGCTGATAGTTGATGTCCCAGAACTGCACAGTCTTAGTGTAGTAACTTGGGCTGACGCGGCAGATGCCATCCGGCCACATGCGTTCATACGGAATCGTCTCCTGCACGGAATGCGGCGGTTTCTTCCGCTGCTGACGGCTGCGCATGAGTGCCTGCAGCTGCCGTTTCTCAGCCCTTGTCAGCTTGATTTTTTCTTTGTTTGCCACGAAGAATCTTCTGCACCTCCTGCTGATTGCGGATACTCCGGTCAATCGTTTTGTAGAAATTGTCGTTCTGCCAGACACGGATGCGCGGACGCACGAATCGCGCCTGAATGAAATGCCGAATCAGCACTTCCAGCGGCTGCCCATGCCGTTCAAACATCGCCAGCAAAAAGAACGGCAGCATAAGCAGCATCATGAGCAGCACCGAAGGGCTGACACCCAGCGCATCCTTCGCCAGAAAGAAGGCGGGAACGCCTGTCAGCGCCCCCAGCCCGAAACAGACGACCTGACGCTTCGTCAGGTTGAAAAGAAACTTGGACTTGACGCGCGACAAGTCCTTGGAAATCGAGACATATGCCATTGCCTATTGCTCCTTCCTGCGGCGCATAGGTTTTGTTCCCTGCGCCGCTGTTTTCCACAGTCTTTGCAGTGCCTGTGGATTTCTTGTGGATTGCTTGTGGATGCGGTGTGGATAAGCTGTCCCAGAAACCTCTGCTGCTGTTTTGGGGATGAGCGGTCAGTGCGCATTGAACACGGACTTCGCGACGCTGCTGGTTTTGAAGAGCGTGAAGCACAGCAGCACCGTGTAGCCGATGCACGTCCACAAGGCGGTGCCGATGTCGCCGCCGGCGCTGATGCCCTGCACGAGTACCGCATAAATCGCGACGCAGACCATGATGAGGAATGCCTGAAAACCCAGCGCAAAGAGCGACCGCAGATAGTTGCTGCCCATCTGCCCCCATTCCCGATTCACCATCGTCGCCATCGGAATCGGCGCAATGGATGTGACCATATAAATCTCAATCATACGCCCATATATGACGATGAAGATGCAGATGCTCAGCACCCACGCCAAGATGCCCATCAGCGAGGACTGAAACCACAGCCCGAACAGCGGGCCGATTTCCATTGCCATCAGCGCCTGCTCCATGTCTCCAAGCAGCGCGGCAGCATCCAGCGCGGTATCGCCGATGATGATGCCCGATGCCTGACTGACGACGTTCTGCGCAACATCGAAAACCGCCATCACGATATTCCATGTGTTGGTAACAATCAGCACTGCGGCGAAGGTCTTGAAAATCCACTTGAAGAAAAGGAAGGTGTCAAAGTCATGCAGGCTGTTTCGGTCAATAAGCATCTGAATCAGTTCTAAGCACATGATGAAGGTCAGAATAATGCCTGCAATCGGTACAACGACGTTTTCCGACAGGCTGCGAATCATCTGGAAGATGCCGCCGTGCCATGCCTGCGGCGTTGTGCCGACGACCGCCGCCGCCTCGCCCACGCGGGTGTTGATGGCATCAAACAGACCAGACAGGTTGCTGATGATGCCGCTGACCAGCAGCCCTTTCAGCCATTCCGTGATTTTATCCCAGATGAAATTCAAAGGACATCCCTCCTGAAGAACCCGCTTCCGTTATCCTCCGGAAGCGGGTGAAAGATGGTGCTTTGTTCATCCGAACAGACCGGACAGCAGCGGAACAAGGGTAGTGCCAATCAGCGCCACCCCGCCGCCTGCCATCAGCTGTTTTATACCCAATTAGGTGTAAAACTCTGCTCGATGGCGGGCGGCGGCGTACAAAAAATCTATATGGTGTTTTTAAGAGAACCGTC
>PPYE01090755.1_pt1 | contig 23099 bp, 15 predicted proteins | sample 1559881 | NCBI WGS metagenome assembly PPYE01 (sample SAMN08240022, study PRJNA423297) | Human gut metagenome, whole genome shotgun sequencing project. | reverse complement strand
CATACTTACGCTCGTTTCTAAAAAGCTCTTTCAAATCCGCGGCAAATAAGGCCGCATGATCTTCTTTTCCTTGATTGGATTTGATTGACCTCTATCTTCACCTGCTTGCCTCGGTACTCGCACAACAGTTTGCAGGTACTGAAGTTTGGAACGATATGCATTCCTTTGAAAGCTTTCTTTGCCTTTTCCGCGATGACATTCAGATGCATATTGATGTCATCCAAACTTGTCTGACGGTCAGCCAATGGGATATAGGTCAAATCAATATCTACAGAATAACGTGGCAAGTCCTTCAAGAAAAGATTGATGGCTGTGCCACCATGTATGGCAAACACCTCCTCTTCCATCACAATCGGAATAAGACGGAGTAGCAGTTCTACTTTCTGAGCGTAAACACTTGATCTTATATCATTCATATTCTGCAAGTTCTTTGAATAATAAACCTTTTATACACTTCTTGTTACCGAGATTAATAGTTCATAATAATCTCGAGCATTTTCTCTTGATGTTGAACCATATCTTCGACATTCCATTCTAAACCAAATAGACGCTTAATATTTTTGTTCTTAATTCCTGCATCGTAATTATCCTGACATATCTGTAGCATAATTCGGAACTTTAAAGAAGCTACACTCACTGGGTTTGACTTTGTATCAAGATAGCGATTCTTTTTATCAATTGGATTCCAATTCGAACCAGAACTATTTGCATCAGACCCTATCATGGCAAAATTGCCAAAGCAATTTATATCTTGCGTACTAATTGGCATATCATCACCAGCCTTGGCTTGTGGATAATAATGTTCCAAACTTTTTCTAGTTCGTGAGAAATAGAAGTTATTGAAAACATCTAACTCAAAGTCACTACAACCTAATGCTTTGAAAAAGTCTATTCTATTACGAGAGTCCTTCTTTGCTTTGTTTCCACGAAGTTCCTCTGCATATTTCTTCCAAATTTTATAATCCGTATAGTTAAATACGTAAAGAGGTATATTGCATGAACCAATAGAATAAATACTATCAAAATCTCGCTCAACATCTTCTAATTCAACGTTTAGTTCACTTCCATTAAGAATAGTATCATCAAAACTATTAGGTTTGGGCTGATTCATATCATTGAGTTTGCTCGCATCAAGATACACATCGAAGAAATATTTATCTGCCAGTTTTCTTAAGAACTCCACATAGTTATCAAGGTCACAATCCTCGAACAAATGGTATAAACAATAGAACAGATAGTTCTTTCTTTGTTTGGGTGTGAAAGCGACTTCAAACATGGAAAGTAATTGGATTACTTCGTTTTGTTGTGCTTTTCTATCCTCATACAAATCCTTTAGATAAGCAGCCTTATTACCTTTCTTATAATAATATTGCAACTTCCAGGGATTCTCTAAGACTCTGTCTTCTCCATTTGCATGATGAATCACATAATTATCAAGAAAATATTTAGCCAAGAGGAGATTGTATGCAAAGTCCTTAACGAACTCTGGGGTAAGATTTACCTTCTCGAACTCCTTAATGAGTCCTTTATCGTCAAGCGTAAAACTCAAAGGATCGAAATCATCTTCATTCAACGACCTTGTAATTTTCAAGACAATCAATAGAAAATTCGGAAAGTCTATTATCGGTTGGAAATGATCGTTATTGTCAAATTCTCCATATTTATCTATCATTCTTATAGGTGAATATAAAAGTTCTGAAATAGTTTTCATACCTAATGACGAAGATGAGCCTACATTAGAACTAGGAAACTCGTCGAAAGACTCTATAACAAAATCTTCCATAGTTTTACCAAAGACATTTATATCAGGAAGTTTCTGTTGAATATAGAAACCCATGTCGCTACAAGCCTCCCATATACGACTAAACTTCTGCATAGCGTCGTCATCACCTGTTAATTGATTGCTGAGTTTAGCTTTTATTATCTCATGCTTTTCTAACTGCTCACCACGAGAGTTCATAACCTCAAAATAGTGATTTAAATCCACATCTTTCGGCACACGATAGTGAATGATATGTACCTTGTTCAAGAAAAAATCCTGGAATGCTTCCATGTCAGCCTTCTTTTCGCCAACAATGTCTTTGAGTGCTTCCTTTGCATAATTGAATCCGTCAACAATACCCTGATCTTTTTCTTCACTAAACTTAGGCATTTTCTCTATTGTCGTAGCAGAAATCTTTCTTGCAGAATAAGTAAGATGGTTTCCAATCGTTTCAATACCCAAAGCCTTCAAGATAATGTAAATTGTTGTCAGACGCTGTTGACCATCAATAACTTCATAGATATTCTCGTCACGCTTGTATGTGACAAGAGTACCGATATAGTAAACTGACTTCGTCATCGAATCATATACATCATTTATCAAAGCACGTATTTCTTCACGTTCCCAAGCATAATTACGCTGATAGATAGGTATTTTGTATAAGATAGATGTCCCTCTGTTCGAGAAATAGATGTCGTTAATCGAACATTCTTCAAGAATAGTTTTCAAATCTTTCATAGCCATTATTATTTATAGAAACCATTTAATTGGAAGAAATACAGATAGTTTTTATACACACCATCTTTTTCATCCTTAAGATTCTTCAATATTTCACCATTGCCACTATACTCACAGCATTCCTGCGCCCAACCATCTTTAATGTCCTCATTAGAAAGCGGATTAAGTTTATCTGCCAAAGCACTTAGTAAAGAGGCTGGCGTATCTTGTTTAGCAATCAGCTTATACATATTGAATGTATTAATTTTATCACTCCACCCCATAATATAATTCTGTGCAGAAAGCCAGCCGAGGTTAGTGTATTGCGCTCTCAATGAATAAGCCCATATAAACGCATATATAACAAATTGTTCAAATAGTTCCATATCTTCTTTCGTCGGATATGTTTCTGGACAAAATCTATCAACATAAAGTAGAACAGAGGTATCAAACATCAGACGTGCTATGCCATTACCTATACCTTTTTTGAAATATCGATCCAGTGTTTTAACTATAATATTATCATTGATATAGAACCCCTCATACTTATTGTTGTTCTGTATATCCTTGAGTATATTATAGTAGTGTTTTGTATATTCAAAGAATGGCTTGCCTGCAATTATTGGTGTGTTCAGTTGGAACGCATTTACATTTCGAGTTCCCGAAACAAAAGGCATAGCAGAAGAGTTAACCATGTCAGCATAGCAATAGGCACTCTTATAGAATTGGGCATAAGGTGTCCTTGCAGAACGTGTAATACCTTTGAACATCTGGATATTATGCTCATTTAAGACATTGGCTTTGTTGCCACTTACCCACTCTTTAATACGATATAGATAATTACCAAAGAAATCGGCTAAACCACTTTGTGAGACCTGTTCCCAATCCTTTACCATCTTTTCTGTTTCTTCATCACTAATGTCATTCATTTCACGAAGATGGTACGCTTTCAGTAAATCATGAGGGTAAAGAGCCTTACCTCGAGCATTTTGAGAATCAAAGAATTGGAACGCTTCTGATACATCGGAGGTTATCACAACTATCAACTCACACCTATTCTCAATGTACTCCTTAAGACGTTCCATTTCTCGTTGATGTTCTATAGCTGACTCGCTTTCCTCAGATTTTAATCCAACCCTTCGGTAAAGTGCATTATAATTGTTAGCAATGTTATGGTTATTGTGTTCATTATCATATATCTTCTGTTGCAAGAACTCTATACCTTTTTCTCCTAATGCTGTTAGAAGAAGTGAGAAAGTTATTGTTCGTTGCTGACCATCAACAATATCATATAGGTTCTTACCCTTTGCTTTATGAAGGATAAGTGTGCCGACTCTGTATCTTTCTTTGTTGCTATTCTTTGCATCAATAATATCATCAAGCAATTGAATGGCATTACGAGCAGTCCATTTGTATGGACGTTGATAAATAGGCACACACAATTTTACGCCTTTGATTGGCTCCCCGTTATCCGTTATAGTTATGGTTTGACGAAGGAGTAAATCACCTATAGTAGTTATTGATAACGTCAAATTATTCATATTCTGCTATTTCTTTAGATATTGTCATATTATACTTATTGATGTACTTTCCTGTTGGCGTGATCATAAACCTAGATGTACCAAGATTGACATTTTCCAGTTTCAAAGCCTTATACCAGGAGTGGCCAGCCTTTTCTGCCATATAGAGGAACAGTCGTTTCACTTTCTGAGACGTGCAGGCCTCTAGTAATGTCTGAACCAATTTGGGACGCAATGTTGTCAAACCCTCCATGATATAATAGATATCGAGCAAAGAAGAAGAGGCATCTGGCAAGTTCAGACACTCCAATATGGCACGCTCTGGAGATGACACTAGCAAATCATGCTGATTGATAGTCATAGTTTCTACACCCAACAGTTCATCACCCAAGAAAGAGGTAGTCATGTATTTTATCGTCATATCCCACTCCTCTTTTAATAACCACAAAGGTAACTTATTGCTTTTGTCTGTAAACAAATAAGCCTTAGGCTTCCCCATTGACAGGTAATGGGAGTATCCTCGAAGTTCCAATGCCGTATATGCACCTACATTGCAACTCTTGCTAAGTTGCGTGTTGTATGACGATATAGCAGCAAATAGACTTGGTTCTGTTCCATGTATCTTATAAACCCCCTTCGATATACGGTCAAGCCATCCGCTTTTCATATAAGCATACTGACCACGAGCATCCAATCCATGACTTGAAAGCCACGAACCGAACAAGACCGATTCATTGGGCGCCGTCTCTAATATTTGCTGTATTTTTGTAGCCATCTTCGTTTATTTTATGAATACCAGCATAAATTTGTTGCAAATAAAGCTTTTTTATTTTGTTCAACCAAACATTTTCCTCAAATAACGGCGATTTTTATAGAAATTTATTCTCAAATTCGCGTTTTTAGTGAATTTGGGAGTAAAAAACGTGCAAAAAATATAAGCAGAGATACAATTGCCATCAAAATAAAAAAGGGCGATAGTCCGAATCAATTTCTGGGCTTGGTTTAGTTTAATCCCATATTAAATAACTATAACCTAAACTAAACCATTTATCTTCCGACTACTATTAATGTCATGCCGAATGGTCAAGATCAAAGATTAGAAGAAAAGGAATAACACATTATAGGCTAAGACAAATGAGAACCAACACTTTTTAACAACACGATTTTGAGCTTAAAAAAACTCCGATTTTTCGTCAGATTACAAAGATATACAAAGAACTGCAAAGATAAATGTACCTAAAGGGACTGAAATTGGAAGTCACACTTCACTCGCTTCACAGCAATTGCAAGAATCTGCAAAAATCCGTGTTAACGAATGTGAATATACAAAGAACTGGAAAAACGTCTTTGCAGATGTTTGTATATTTTATTTTTGACGGCAGCTTCATTTGCATATTTTTGTATATTTTCCGTCCCTCCTCCGTCCCTCGGCATAGTATCTATCCCCCATAATTGGAGGCATACGCATTGATTATCAACTACTTATATTTGCAGATTTTACATTCTGCATCGGAAAATAAAAATTCGACACTTATTTATTTGATTATCAATTAGTTGCAACTTTGCACTATTTGGCCATTTGGCACACGACTAAGCACTTAATGCATTGTATATCAGTGTTTTAAGTGCTTAATTTTTTGTGCATAACTTTTGAGTACCTTTTTGCACCTTCTCAAACCACGCTCAACACAACGAAACCCGCTTGAATCAAACTGAAAATGAAATAGTTACATAAGCGTTTCCGTTGCACTCCGTTACTTCTGCAATGTACGGTAGAGTACCAGTTTGTCACACGATTTGGCACACGTGTGCCAACGTGTGCCAAAAAAATGGCCTTTTTGCACACGGTTTACCGACATTGGGGTCGTGGATGAAATTTTGCACTTTTGTAGGAAAGTCAGATTAGTATTTTTTATATGCGTTAGTTATGGTACTCTAATAGGTACTCTAATATTTTGCATTATATTGATAATCAGCATTTACACTATTATGCAGTTTTGATACTCCAAAATCAATATTTTTACAAAACATTTTGTCAGTTCACCGATAATTCATAATTTTGCAGCGTGAACATACGAAATACTCATCAGAATAGTTCAAATATTCTTCTGTTGGTATCTCATAATTCATATTTAATACGTGATAGAAAATCGAGTCATACAACATCAATTTTATGCAGCTATGAGTAAGAACGCATCAGAACCCGAGCAGATCGTCAAACTAAGAAAGAGAAAGATGAACAGTGGCAACACTGCCCTGTTTCTGGATTTCCCTGAAGGAGATTCCAGAAAGAGAGTCGCAACAGGCCTTGTCCTGCTTCCTGGCTATTCCTCTAAAGTAAAGGAGAGCAACAGACGCACATTGCAGGAAGCGGAGGAGATGCGTCTAGAGAAGGAGAAGCAGATCACTAATGGTTCACAGCTCAAAGAGAACCTCGGTCTGAAGACTCCATTCCTTCCTTATTATAGAGCTATGGTTGAAGACAGACGTGGCATGAAGGACTCAACAGGAAACTGGGGCAACTGGAAAAGCTGTCTCAGGTATCTTGAAGCCTTCTGCAATGAGAAGACCACATTTGCTGATATAACCCCAAAGTGGGTGGCAGCATTCCGCAAGTATCTTGATACCGTAGAGAAAGACACACATAAGAAAGGCATCAAGGCTCACAATGACAAGTTCAATGGTCTGTCACAGAATTCCAAGGTGTCTTATTTCAACAAGCTGAAGGCATGTCTGAACCAGGCATTCAGGGAGCACATCATCGACATAAATCCTGCAGACACTGTCAAGGGGTTCAAACCTGAGGAGTCGGAACGCATGTATCTTACCCTTGAAGAGGTCAAGAGACTTGCCAGCACCCCATGCAAATATCCGCATCTCAAGAGGGCGTTCCTTTTCGGTTGCTTCACAGGACTGAGAAAGAGCGACATCATGAAGCTCACATGGGAGGAAGTGAGAAAGGAGGGAAAGTATACCAGACTCGTGTTCAAGCAGAAGAAGACTGGCGGTCAGGAGTACCTGGACATTCCGGATGTTGCTGTCGAGTACATCGGAGAGAGAGGAAAGGCGAAATCCACAGATCTGGTCTTCCCTTTGTTCAAGTATTCTTCCGAGACCTCACTGGAACTTCGACGCTGGGCAATGGCAGCCAAGATTGAGAAGGACTTCACATTCCACTGCAGTCGTCACACATTTGCAGTACTGCTGCTCAATTCCGGAACCGACATCTATACGGTCTCAAAGCTACTCGGACACAGAGAACTTCAGACAACTCAGATCTATGCCCATCTTCTTGACGAAAAGAAGCAGCAAGCGGTATCAAATATCTCACAACTGTTCAAGTAAAGCCTATGATGGAGTTCAGATATGAGGTTGCACTAGCCATCGCAACCATCAACAAGGTATCGAAAGAAGTCTGCTATGCCATCGAGGTTGATAGGAAGGCAGAGGTAAAGACTGCCATCGAGAGCGATTCCAGCTACAGATCCATGGCAGAGGATATCATCAAATTCCTGAAGAACGAGCAGGACAGCATCCTCTATGAGCAGTTAATATGCTTGCCCAACTCTAAGCCGATACTGAAATATGCCACAGGCCTCAAGTCAGACACCATGCTCATACTGCATCTGTCAGACCTTGCCACGGCAATAGACATGCTCCAGAAATATGCCTATGAGTTACGCAGGGAGAACAGTCCCTACCCTGATCTGGAACCATTCCTTGCCAATGACGAGACTGCTGAACTGCTCAAGAGAGCCGTTAATGCCGGCATACTGACCGAGGATTATCAGCCAAAGAAGAATATCAAGATGTATCAGCTCAAGCTGATTGCATTAGCAATAATCGAGATTCAGGGGTTCAAGACAAGAGACAGGTGGTGTCACTTTGATGAGCAATGGAAACTAGGAACCGCGGTGCTGGCAAGAACCAAGATTCCCCTCTCCAAAGGAAATGACTTATACCGAATCACGAAACTCTACCCGGAAGTTGACTTCTACAAGCTGCTGTCAGCAACCGAGAAGATTGAATTGTTCAATACACACTTCTCTGAGAATGGCGCAGTGGAACTCTGCAAGGCACTAAAGAAACACGATTTCCTTGACAAGAAGACCAATGAAGATACCTTCCTTGCTATAATGGGACTGCGTTCGATTCCACCGCATCAGGTCAACTGGGTTGGGTCGTTTGATTCGCTGGTCTACTTCTGCAGAGAAGCATTCAGTGACCTCACTCCCAACATGCTGCAATTGACAGCAAGATGGTTCACCCTCGATGGGAATGACATCAACCACGGGACTCTTAAAACGAAGAGCAGCCGAGTTGCAAGAATGCCCGAGAAATACGGTTTCATCCCACTTTTAAGTACTATCATCGGCAAAGCCGTCACAAAAGATTAACTATCAGATCATCATGGTACAGCCTTTCTCTTTACGAGGAAGGCTTTGCCGCATAACAACAATTTTAATAATAACATTTATGGAGAACAAAGTTTCTTTCATCTCTCTTTTTGGGCACTGACAAGCCTAAAGGAGAGAAAATGACCGTCTACACAGGTGTAGAAGGTCTATTCAAGCTCTGGCAGGAAGCCATGGGTATGTACAGAACAGCAGTTGGAGAACACCGCTTCAGCTACCAGTCATTCACCGAGGATTTCATCAATTCTCACACTTACCATGAATCCCAGGATGCTGCATCAAGAAATGACCATGCGGTCAACCTTGGAAGAATCGCAAGACTTCTCAGATACGAGGAGATTGTCAGAAGATACAGTGACCAGCCTCTGACAAAGGACAATTTCTACGCCTGCATGAGACAGGCCATGGTCACGAGAGGCAAGCCTTCGATAGAAAGACCGGCATCATTCCAATGCCATTTCAATGAGCCGACCCTCAAACTCATCGCTGATGCAGCCAACAGCATCCCACTCTTTAAGGAGCAGGTGACACCTGAGGACATGAACCTTCTCTTCAATGAATGTCCACCTGTCCCTTCCCCTATCCTCAATGCTTCAGTAAACCAGTTCCTCGCCTACTTCCTTTTCCGCATGGACAACTATGGCTTGATAGGAAGATACTATCAGCATACCGTGGAGAAGAGCGGACTGATAGGAAGCTCGGCCAACGGCAAGCCGCTCTCAGCTCATGCCCTTTCCCATGCACTGGAGAAGATCAACTCTGCCAGCAACCCGATCAAGGACAAGATTGAAAGCTGGGTCAAGAACATCAAACTCTCCACAATTGCTACCCAATAATACGAATCCAAACGCAAACAGTGGATAGCAAGCTGGACAGTTCCCTGCTATACATCAGGTTTCTTTCCGGCTGAAGCCAATCACTATACTTTTGCCATCCGTAAGCCATTGCCTACGGGTGGCATTGTTGTATTATTAATCAAATAAGGACAGACATGAAACTAGAACCTGGAGATCTGCTGAAGCTTGCAGACAAGCTGAACGCAACCAACGAACTGCTGGAAAAGCAGGGAGACATCGAGGTTCTGCTCAAGAAGTTTTCCGACATGGAGGATTACCTGAAGCGGTTCACTTCACTTGCAGAACTCACCAAATACTTTAAGGAAATAGAGGAAAAGGCCTTTTTCTGCAAGACCTTCTTCCCAACAAATGAAGCAACCAAGTATCTCAAGATAAGCAAGTGGACCTTGCTGGAGGCAGTCAAGAGACATGAGATACCCTATTACACGCCGCCCGGGAAGAGCTATTACTTCGCCAAGGACGACCTTGACAAGTGGGTGATGAAGTTCAAGGTACCATCAATCACTCAGACAGAGACAAGAGAGATAATTCGCAAACAACGATAGACATGGATTCAAAGATAACTTTAGAGAATTTCGAGTACATCTGGAGCAAGATCCTTATCAAAGCTACAGACACATACAACATTCCTGCAGAGGTGATACACGTAAACGATTCCACCATCAGCACGCTCGGCAACTTCAGCGCATCAACAGGAAAGGGCAAGTCCAAGAAGACCTTCAACGTATGCGCCATCGTCGCATCTGCCCTGACAGGGAAGAAGGTTCTCAACTATGAGGCACACTTCCCTGCCGGCAAGCAGAAGGTACTATACTTTGATACAGAGCAGAGCTCGTTTCACTGCCATAAGGTTCTGGAGAGGATAAACAAGCTTGCAGGTCTTCCTTCTGACCAGAACACAGACCGCATCGAGTTCGTCATGCTACGCGAGTTCAACCCTGTCGACCGCAGGCAGATCATCGAGCTTGCTCTTGCAAACAGACCTGATGTGGGACTTGTCATCATCGACGGTCTGAGAGACCTTCTCTTTGACATCAACAGTTCGACCGAAGCTGCAGATGTCATCGGTTCGCTCATGCGCTGGACCAGCTTGCACAATATCCACATCCATACGGTACTCCACCTGAACAAGGGTGATGACAATGTGCGTGGACATATTGGAACGGAGCTCAACCACAAGGCCGAGACCATCCTTCAGGTCACCAGGGATGACAATGACAGGAATGTCAGCGAAGTCCAGGCAACGCTCATCAGAGACCGCGACTTCCTGCCTTTTGCCTTCAAGATCAACAGCGAGGGACTGCCCGAGCTGGTCGAGGGTTATTCTGCCAGGAAGAAACCTGTCAACAAACCATTCGAGTTCGAGATGCTTGGCGAGGAGATGCATCGCACAGCCCTGGACAAGGCATTTGAGAATGGCACAGAGAAACTGACCTATTCTCCTCTTTGTTAGCAGAGTTCCAGGATCGAGAGCCTGGATGTAGATACTTTCGTCATCAAATCCCCAGTCACTCTCAATCTTCTGAAGAGATGTGTACTCGTCCCACGTAGAGAAGCCAAGATATAGAGCAATCGTGTTCAGCGTGTATTCACTGGCTTTTCTATCATCATTGATGTAGCAGAAGAGTCTCTTCAATGTGGTTACTCCAATGTTACGCTTGGTCTTTTTATATACCAGGCCAGCGAGCAATGCAAAGTCTCCTGCCTTATCAAACAACAGTCCAGACTCATTCTTTATGTCCTCTATGATTCTTTTGTTGAGTATCATATCACAACCTTTATGAACGAATAGTTATCTGACACATTCTCTGCCATGGCATCAAGCTCCTCCTTCTTGGTCTCATCATAGGATAGAGCTTTGTTCATGTTGATCTCCTTATGGAAACCGTCTGTGCAGAGAACAAAAACATCGCCGTCCTCAATCTCGATCTTGGCTATTGGAGCCTTGTCTACAGGTTCTTCACCCATGATTGACTTGGTTACTACCGATGCGTATTTCTCGATGCTTGATGCGCTGAGCGTCTTTATCTTTGCCAGCTCATTGACTATTGAATGGTCTTCTGTACGATAGACCTCTTCTCCGTCTCTGAAAAGATAAATTCTGCTGTCTCCCAGCCATGAGATATGGGCATAGCCATCACAGACAAGTAGGATGGTAATCACACATCCCATCTTTTTCGCTGCCAGAGCCATGCGCTTCAGCATAAGGGCATCATTCGCGAATGGAATGGCCTCTTTGAGCAGATTGGCTGGGGAGGACTTTCCATAGTTTAATTCCACATAGTCGAGAATGGATTCCGCAACGACCTTGGAAGCTGCAGCACCTTCGCTGTAGCCTCCCATGCCGTCTGCGACTATGTAGATTCCGGAACCGTCAGGAAGAGAACCATGACAGACATAGTCCTGGTTCTCCTCACGACAGCCCTTGTTGGTATATTCGTATACTGTCATTATTTTACTGCTTGTATAGTATCGCCTCCGTGCTTGGTTACACGAGGCCTGATTACAATCTTGGTAGGTCGCTGGGTAATGGCCTTATCTGAGGCTTTGTTTGCCCACAGGTATGCTTCTCCTGAACCGAGCGCAGCCATTTCTGTCGCCGTCAGTGTCTGGAGTGGAGTAATGGCCTTCTGTACATGCTTAACCCATGCAGGTGAGCTGAATCTGTGCATTATCACGATAGAACTCAACTCTATGATTTCTGTAGGAAGACTCATCGGATCCTGGCTTGCAATCATGATTGACACACCCTTGTGACGCATCTCTCTGATAGCAGTGGTTATTGAGCCGACAAGATCCCTGTCGTTCATGTACTTGTGAGCTTCATCAAAGACAATGAACTTGTTGAATGCTCTGCCATCCACCTTCATGACTGAAGAGAAGATGTTAAGCATTACGACGAACAGACCAAGAGCTTCCTCCTTTTCGATGAACTCATCTCGAAGATCGACGATGATAAGTCTGCCTGGTTTCAGATACTGCTGCAGCTTGTTGCCGTCGGTGATATATTCGGAAGCGAAGTCAAGCTTCTGCTCTGCAAGTGAACGTTGAGAAGTGCTCATGTGTCCGTCCCTTGCGACACCGTCACGGATATTCTGCAGGCTCATGTTGTTGCGGCACGCTTTCATAATCTGCTTCAACTCCTTGATATAGGTGGAGTCATTGCCCATAGCTCCAAGCAGGAACATCCAATCTTTAACAGCAAGCTCTGAAGAATCGAAGCCGATAGGATGAACGTCGATGTCTGGGTATTCTTCCTTTCGAAGTTCAACTTGGCTTTCAGGAGCAAGAAGAACTACGTCCTTGATGCTGCCAGGTTCTGCACCGTACTCAGCCTTCAGCTTTGCCAGCTGACCTGCTTCGTCATTCGGATAGACCATAGAAGTGAACTCTGGAGCGTAGTCCATGCTTTCACTATAATGGAAGATGACACTGGCCATTGGAGCTGGAAGCTTGTTGACCTTAGAGAACTGCTTCAGTACCATCTCTGTGATGGAACCGATGGTATAACTCTTTCCTGCACCCTGTACGCCGAAGAGGCTGATGGTATTGCACTCATTAAGGTCAAGTCCGATCACACGTCCGTTGCTTGCACCCTTACCGATGATACCAAACTGAGGGCTGTCACCGTTCTTGCCGATGATGGCATCGTATGAAGGCTCCACATAATTTGGATCAACTGGCTCAGGCTCTACCACAGGCTCTGGAACAACAACCGGTTCAGGTTCGACAACAGGCTCTGGTTCCGGCTGTGGCTCAACAACTGGTGCTGGTTCAGGTTCAACTGTTGGTTCAACAGGTTTTTCCGGTTCCTTCTCAGGTTCTTTCTCCTCTGGAGTGTCGTCGAAAGAGACTGATGGCAATTCCTCTGCAGGCTTCTCTTCCGGAGTCTGCTGAGTCTGATAATCTATCTTGCTGTCATCCTTGATAACCTGTGTTTTCTTAGGGATGATAATTTCATATTCAGGATTGTCCTCCTTCTCATCAACCTTGACTGGCTCTGGCTCCGGTTCTGGAACAGGTGTATCTTCCTCTTCTGTAGAATAACCAGGATAGTAGGTTGGCTCAAAGAAATTGACGATGTCCTTGTCTAGAGCTTCAAGAACTGCTGTTCTGAGTGTCGCATTCTCATCGAGTACGTCTGCAATGACTGGCTTACCCATGGTGTAGATAAGAGCATCGCCGTAGAAGGTCTTCTTCTGTCTCTCAGTCTGAGTGAAGTCGAAGATTACACCGAGCTCCTTGAATCGGATGGTATAACCGTCCGCAAGCTTGCTCAGGAAAATGAGGTAGCGGTGAGCAATCTCTGGATCAAGCTGTCCGTATCTCATTGAGCGACGGATATAGAACTCCAGGAATGACTTCAACTCAAGTACCTTCAATTCTCTGTCGAGTCGGTCGATACCGTCGGCAGCCATCTCGAAGTGTGAACGGAGCGCGAAGATGGTATTCTCAACCTGGTTGACCATCTTCTCATGAAGTTCATCAGCGTTGTAGCCTGCATTTCTGCACTTGATTTCGACAACTGTGAAAAGAATCTCCTTAGTCTCTGTGTCGATTTTTACTACGAGGTTGTCCGCACGCTCCTTGTTGTCGTTGTCAAGCTCTACAAACAGTTCCTTATGAAGGTCTATTGGGATAAGGAATGACTCCTTTGTTATTCCCTTCTTTTCAAGGAATCTCTTTGTAAGGGTAGTACCGATTACCTCAAAACCCTTTCTCTGGGTCGCGTTGACCTGCATGATGAGCGAACTGCTGACAGAACGCACATCTTCAAGGATCTGCTTGAAGTTATCGTACTTCTCCAGGTCGATTCCATATTCATGGAAGAGTGGAATCATAAGAGCACCGATCTCACTAGTTGGTTTTGTAGTGAGATATGAGGAAACACCAGTAGCATCCTCACCTGGAACATAGTCAAGCAGGTAAGGTATATCGCTGTCACCCATGCAAGGCAGGTCATAGAACTCAGGTCCCATATTCTTATCGAATGTGATGACCCAGTCACTGCTGTCATGGATGAATGACAGGAGCATCATATCATTTTCCTTCAAACGAAGGGTAGTAGCAGGAACTGACTCCTCGATGGTCGAAGAAAGCAGCTTGCCTGTAGTCTCCTGAAGTCTTGCAAACAAGCTCACTTCGAGGTTGGCAGACTCAGAAACAGGATTTGACAGAGTCTTGTTGCTGAAGAATCTGTTCCAGACAAAAGACTTGCCTTCCTTGGCTGCATTGACCACATTCCTGCAGATGGTACCATTCAGATAGAAAGAACGGCTCAGTTCATCAGGACGTACCAATTCGGTATGTACTGCGAACGGATTGACAAGGAATGAGAGATGTGCCTGGTACTTGTCATGGTCGTCAATGAAGTCACTTACCTTGTTGAGAGAGAATCTGAGCTTAGGGAAGAGACGGTTCAATGATGCCTGAGAGAATACCTCTGCCTCAGGAGCCGTGCGTCCGAAGCCTTCCGGATCGAGAAGATCCTTGAATGCTTCACCTGACTGGAGCATGTTGTCATCAGAGAAGAGACGGATCTCGTAGGACAGTTCCTTGCCGAGACCAAGCTTCTCCAGCTCAATGAGAGCCTGGGCAAAGACAGTAGCATCACCTGCATTGAACAGGTTGATGATGAGCTTGTCTGTATATGGATGAGAAAGACCGTAGTTGAACAGGTGGCGTACAACCAGAAGGAGGTTCACGTCACTGTCGATTCGTTTCTCTCTGGCAATGTTAAGGAGCATTGCCGTATATGATTTAAGCTGACGATAGCCAGAAGCAAATGCCTCGTCACTGCCGGTTGCAGGCTGAGCATATGCACCCCATCCAAAGGTGAGCTCTCCGATATACTGGAATGCCTCCTTCATGGAGTTCTCGCTTAGAACGAGTGGTGCAATCTCCATAGGAATCTGACCTTGGAAGAGCTTGTCAAGCTTCCTGTACCATGACTTCCTGTGCTTAGGATATTCGATTGTCTTCTCCTCCCAGTCCTGATAGAGTTCAAAGAGGTTGACCATCCAAGCCAGACGGAGTGGATGAAGAGGGGAGATCATCTTCAGGGTTGTAGTTGTTCCATCAGGCATCTCGATAGTCAGCTTGACTGTATCAAGGTTCTGAAGGCTGATGATGGCCTCTTCGCTCAGATCCTTCTCCTGTGTCTCCCTGAGCCACTGGTCGTACTCTGCAAGATAGTCCTTGATGAGTCCCAGGTTGCTGGTGAAGTCTGTTGTGCTTGTAAGACCATTGCTGTTTGCTGTTGATTCCTTTATGACTGTAAAGAGATCCTGTCGAAGAGCATAGAGGGTATCAGGAATGTCAAGACCTTCTGCCTCTACAAAGAGAGGGTACTGTCTTGCGGTATCTGTAGGATCAAGAAGAAGGGTATCAGTAGGATTACCGCTGAGCAGAGCTTCCACATGACCAAAGCATTTGTCATTCTTCAGGAATGTGCGTTCCAGCTGGATAAGCTTGTTAGGAAGCTGTATCTGGTAGGCAAATGCGTTGCCGAAGTCAAACTGATAGGTGCTGTTAAGCGTGCCTTCGATCCACTGGCTTCTGTCTGATGCAGGGTCTGGAAGAGCAATCGGTTCATCCTTCGAAAGCAGGACGCTGCGATAGTGGATTACAGCCTGGGTGTAGCTGTTGACCTTACCACGCTTGTCAATCTTGCCTCCGTCTTCAATCTCACCGTCACTCATTATAGAGAATGGCTCAGACTCATTGCAATAAGCCACATGCTTCTCCAGACGGTACTGTTCCATCTGCAGATTAGGATTCTGTTCCTTGGCATCGAGCCAAGCTGCCTGTACGCGCTCCTCCTTGAACTCCTTCAGGGAGTCAAGCACGATGCCGTTCTCATCGAGGGCTCTGACGCGAAGCATATAGTCTCCGTCCTCGAACATGCCGGATGCAATGTTGAGTGACAACTTGCGTGAAGCACGCTTGTTGGTTCCAACCTTTGCCTTCTTTACGATACCGACCTCTGAGAAGTCATCGATATTGACCAAGGCAATCTCGAAAGAATAGATGTCAGGGTTATCCTTTGGTGAAGGGTCAGTAGTAATGGTAAAGGCTACCTTTCCCTTCTTTTCAGGAAGAATGTTCAGGACAAGGTCACCAGTCTCACCATCACGAACGAGCTCCTTGTTCGGGTCAATGCCAGGATTGACATCAACCATAACCTTCACTGGCTTGTTCTCAGAATCCTTTTCCACCCAAGGAAGGGAAGCGTAGTTGAACTCTGGGTGATTGTCATGAATGTTCTCGAACAATGCAAGAGCATCATCGATATTCTCCTCTGATGTGAAGAATCGCATGAGATCCTTCTGTACTGTATTTCTCTGAAGAGGAAGGCTCACAATTCTGTCAGCTGCAGTCAATGAGAAGTCAGCCATAACAGAAGATACCTTCTCCAGATTGATCATGAATCTTCTTCTGACAGATCCCTCGGTCTTGATAAGGTCACGGTCTGGAAGCATGCCGAATAGACAGATGCCGTTACCCCAGGCTTCATCCTCGAATTGCTTGCTCTCAATATAGAGGAGGTAGTTGACAAGTGCAGTTCTTGATGGTCTGATCTCATCAAGAAGCTCCTTTATCTGAACCCAGATATATTCCTTCTCCTGCGGAATCTCGGATATGAGTTTCCATACGAATGAATCCTGAAGTTCTGCAACTGAAAGGTTCTGGAAAGTCGCATCACCATAGGAGTCCTCTGCCGATGTGCGGCTATTGGAAGGAACCAATATCAGAACAGCCTTGTCCGGGTTATTACGCAGCTCGATGAGCTTGGTAGCATGGATATATTCGTCGCCCTTCTCTGTCTCGGATAAAATATAAACCTCCATGGCCTCGTTGATTGGACGAAGCAATGGCAGAAGAGTCCTGAGCTCCTTGATGGCCAGTCCTGTGATCTTCATACAGTGGCCAGCCTTGGCAGCCTTCAACTTTGCTGTATATGATTCAACGACATGCTGGATGAACCTGTCGTAATATAGAGTCTTGATATTTTCCATTAGTCTTCCAATTTATAACGTGGACGAATCTTCTGAAGGATGCAGGCATCACTCATATCTGTATAGAATCCGATCTGACGCAGTTTGTTCTTGAACGCATCCATGTTGGCACGGAATGCTGCATTGAGCTCCACGTCAGCATCAGCGAAGCGTTCTTCTCCGATACCGTTGATGATGAGTCCGTATCTCTCGCGTATTGCAGCAGCAAGCTCATCAATGGAGAGGGAATGAGTCTCATATCCTCCGCTTTCCTTCTCTCTGAGGACAAGAAGCTGAACCATGGTCTCCAGGAGCTTCGAGCCGATGGCTCCACGTCTGTTGTGACGCTTAGAACGGCTGTCAGCAAGGAGCATAGAAGAGGAGTTCTTCATGCAGACAGAGTCTATGAACTCACGCAGATACTTGTACTGGCTGGCACCAAGGTTGGATTTCTCCAGTACATGGACGAACATGTCGAAATAGTCCTTCTCAGGGAAGAACTCCAGCATCTCATGGAAGTCGTTCTTGTCGAACTCCTTCTCGTCGCTGTTAGGAAGGCTGTCCTCAATATCATTGAGCTCCTTCTCATAGTATTCTCCCTGCTTGTCATTATCCTCCTTCAGGATGCGCAGAGCTTCATCGACACTGCATTTCTTTCTTCTCTGGATGATGTCAGTTATTATATTAAAACGATAAAAAATGCGGTTTCATCGGAATATTTACTTCATCGACCCATTTTTAATTCCTGAATAAGATGGGCTGCCTTACCGTATTTCTCTATGATAAAGAGCATATACCGCACATCTACCCCGATGCAACGCTGCAAATCTGGTTCGAATACGATATCACTGCTCATTGCTTCCCAGTTGCCATCAAAAGCCAAGCCTAGTAATTCTCCTTTGGCATTAAACATGGCACTGCCGGAATTACCGCCTGTAATGTCATTGTTGGAGATAAAACAAACATTCATATCTCCCTGCGCATTGGCATATCTTCCGAAATCACCGGAAGAAAGCAAACTCAACAACTCCGGCTGAACGGCAAAGTCAATATCACCCGCATGTTCCTTCACTTTCTCAAAAATGCCTTTCACGGTTGTGTAGTAATCATAAGTGGCTCCATCAAAAGGAGTATATCCTCCAACCGTTCCGAAACTAAGCCGCATGGTAGAGTTGGCATCCGGATAAAAATTACGATCAGCATACATCCGGCGCATGGCTGCATTGAACAAACGCTCCCCCTCCTCTATCTGCTCGGAAGCCTCGGAAATGCTTTGATTCATCTCATAATACTTCACAATCAAATCCAGACTTAAGGAAACAGCCGGATCCTCTATGAGATTATAAGTAGTATCTCGCTCCAGAAAGCGTTTTAAGCCTTTAGGAGACGTTATATTGGAAGTTGCATACAAAGAGTCTACATAGGTCTGAATATTCCCGTTGTAGAGCGTATCTATCTTCTCATACATAGCAGGCAGAAACTTTTTATCCACTTTCGACTGATACTCTTTGAGCATGGCAGCAAAAACCTCCTTATCAATGGAAAGATCGAGATTATCATACTTCTCCAGTAACTTTTTCATGCGGGTTATCACCAACTTCTCTTCCGCCTCAAAGTCGAAATTGAGAATTTCAAGAGCGAGCTGCACTAACTCGGGACCATTTATAAACGATTCACCGAAATAAGCCAACGCACGATTGGTTTCACGGCGATTACTATAACTCAACTCTAAAGAAGAAAATAAACGAATCAGTTTCTCTCTCTCTTCCGGATGAGACTGAATCCAGTTACGAAGCTCTGCTTCAGCCACCCGCTTCTTTTCCAACACTTTCAAATGCTTGATGGCTTTATTCGTTCCGATGCTATTCTTCCAATAATTGGAGCTTTCATCGTATTTTGAAGCATACTTAATGCGAATATCCGGACGACGGTCCATCTCCCGTTTCCAGATGGTTTGTTTCACTCCCCGTACATCAATCATTGCCTGATTGATTCCATTCATCATCTCTTCGATACCATACGACGAAAGGTAACGTTCCGTACTGCCCGGATAGCCAAGCGTCATGCAGAAAGAACCTTCTTTGTATCCATCCAAAGAAATGGGTGCTACATATTCGGGATGATAAGGGACGTTTTCAGGAGAATAATCCGCCGGACCATTCTTGGCATTAGCATAGATACGAAATACGCTGAAATCGCCCGTATGACGCGGCCACATCCAATTATCCGTATCCCATCCGAACTTCCCGACAGAAGAAGGAGGTGCAAAAACCAGGCGGACATCATTATAATCACGATAAACAGAAAGCCAGAATTCATTCCCTGCATAATAAGCATCTACAATACCAGTCAATGTAGAATCCTTTTCGGAGACTTCCATACTGATTACATTCATAATCGAATCAACAGCCACACGGCGTTCTGTTTCCGTTTTAGCATGCCGGGCGGCAGACAATACGCGTTTAGTAACATCTTCCGTACGAAGCAGGAAACGAACATACAATTCCGGATTCGGCAGTTCTTCCTCAAGACTACGTGCAAAGAAGCCATCTTTCAGGTAATCATGCTCCACTGAAGAATGTTGCTGAATACTGCTAAAGCCACAATGATGATTAGTAAACACCAGACCGTCTTCAGAAACCACCACTCCTGAACAGAAGCCTCCAAAACTGACAACAGCATCTGCCAGACATGGTTTCTTCGGATCATATATTTTATTCACAGGCATCTGCAAACCAAGTTCTTTCATTACCCGGTCAGTCTGTTTATTCTTTCGGAGATTTCCCAACAACCACATTCCCTCATCGGCAAATACATTTGACAGACAGAGAGAAAAGACTATCAAGACGGTTAGTCTGAACTTCATATTATTATTTTTAGATTCATTATTCTGTAATCAGCCTCAACTTCTTCGTTCCTACGCGGGCTTTCAGCCATTCGCTGATTTTCTCTTTTTCAGCAACAGACGGATGTCTGGCGAATTTAAGGACAGCCAATGTTACCGTATCCGTCTTCATCGAATCGACCCGCACTTCGAGCGAGTGAGCGATGGAAAGAGTTGTGATGGAAGGATAAAGTACCTTCAATTCGGGTACTAATGTACGACTCATAGCATCGTACGTTCTGTATTGCTCCAGTGTTGTCTCCAGTTGGGAAATTTTCACCGCCTGTTGTTGAAGCCGTTGCTCACTGTTTTTATAGAAGTCTTCCATGACCATGGCACGGATAGAAGATACATCTACCGCTTCATTGTTCATCCCCTGTAATACAATCAGTTTCGTATCTTCCAGCTTATACTCTTTCAACTTGCTACGAGCAATAGATATCGAAGCGTCAGGCACTTCAGGGCCAATCAAAACAACCCGTACTTCTTTATGGTCATAGCTAATTTTCTTATCAAGTACCTGCGTATTCTCAAAACTCAACTGATCGTTTATAAAACGATTGGCTGCTGCTTCATAGAAAGTGCTCTTTATAATTCCAAATGTCAGATAAACTGCAGGGCACATGGTAAGCACTACAATTAGAACGATGTATTTACGTACGGTCTTCTCACGGGTTTTATCCACAAACTCTTTCCGTTGGAAATGCATCACACGAACACCGAGGAAAGTAGCCAGGCTGATAAAAACAGAGTTGATAAAGTAAAGATAAAAAGCACCCAGGAAATAAATGAGATTACCGGAAGCCAGTCCGTAGCCTGCCGTACAAAGCGGCGGCATCAATGCAGTAGCAATGGCAACACCCGGAATCACATTCCCTTTTTCCTTGGTAGAGAGAGCTACCACACCTGCCAAACCACCAAAAAGCGCGATGAATACATCATAAATAGTGGGCGATGTACGTGCCAGCAACTCTGACTGTGAACCGGCAATAGGAGCAAGAAGGAAAAAGATTGTTGCCGTAGTCACACTGAAAGCGGTCGTTATGAGAAAGCTCTTCAAAGAGCGTTTCATTAATTCAAAGTCATTCAGTCCGACAGACAGTCCCACCCCCATAATAGGTCCCATCAACGGAGAAATCAACATGGCACCGATGATTACGGCGGTAGAGTTTACATTCAATCCGAGTGATGCCATAAAGATGGCAAAAATCAAAATCCATAAATTGGCACCTTTGAACTCTACCCCCTTACGGATAGAATCCACTGTGGCCAGTTCGTTATCCTTATCTTTTCTCAAGTCCAGATATTCTCCCAGAAAGGACTTGATAGCAAACTTATTACGTTCATCTGTCTTCATAGTTATTTCTTCTTTATAAATCGATTAATAACAGGAATCTGACTCAATGGTAAATCCTTTTTGATAATATAGGCTATAAACAGCAATAAGAGTACGGTACGGAAAGCGAGACGGAGCACTATATTAGGGATAGGAACCTGCTCTCCAATAACGTAAAGTACCGCTGCCAGCAGAACATAAAGTCCGAGGCTCTTCAAGTCATAATGAATCGGGTATTCTTTCTGTCCTATCCAGTAGGATAGCAACAAGATGACTGCATAGCCCGCAACAGAAGCCCATGCCGAAGCAAGATAACCGTAAACCGGCACAAACAGGATGTTCAATACAACAATAATAACACAACCAATCACCGAGAAATAGGCCCCCCAATAGGTTTTATCCGTCAGTTTATACCAAAAGGAAAGATTGAAATAGATCCCTTTACAGATCTCTGCAAGCATTACAATGGCTACTACCCCCAGACCTTCCCAGTAACCCCTTGCCACCAGATAACGCAACAAGTCGAGGTAGAACATGACAGCAAGGAAAGCCAGCAAGGAAAATATAAGGAAATACTTCATCGCAGCGGCATACATCTTCCGGTTGTCTCCTTCTCGGTCTTTGCCAAAAACAAACGGTTCGTAAGCATAACGGAAAGCTTGCGTAAACATTGCCATCACCATCGCAATCTTACTGGTTGCTGCATAGATACCCAATTGCACCAACCCTTCCTGCCGGTCTTCAAAAAGAAACGGATAGATCATCTTATCCACAGTCTGATTTAGAATACCTACCAAACCTAAGATTAATACCGGGAAAGAATATACGACCATTCGTTTCAGCAATACCCGGTCCAACTTATAAGCAAACCCCGTCAGTTCCGGGATAAAAAAGAACATCTGAACAACCGAGATAATCAGGTTGCTAATAAAAATATATCCCACTAAATAATCAGGATCATAAAACCAGGAGATCGTTGACGGACAATGTACATTCAGCCACGGGCACACCAATAGGAAAAATAAATTCAAACCGATGCCACCAACGATAGAGAGCAGTTTGATAGCAGCAAACTTAATAGGCCGCTTTTTATACCGTAAATAGGCAAAAGGAATGCATTGGAAAGAGTCTAAAGCTACCACAACAGCCATCATCGCTATAAACTCCGGATGATCGCCATAATCCAGTAAATTGGAAATGGGTTGCAGGAATAACAAGCAAAGGAAAACAAAAATCAAAGATACCCCTCCTACCGATAACAAGGAGTTGGCATATACTTTCATCGGGTCTTCTCCCGATTTGTTGGCAAAACGGAAGAATCCCGTTTCCATACCGAACGTAAGCAGTACAAGCATCAGGGCTGTAAACGCATATACGTTTGAAACAACTCCATAACCTCCGGTGGAAGCCGGCAATACCGCTGTGTACAAAGGCACCAGCATGTAGTTAAGGAACCGTCCGACAATACTACTCAACCCATAAATTGCCGTATCTTTAGCTAATGATTTTAGTCCAGCCATGTTTTATTAGTAATTATCATTCAGATTGGTTCAACGTTTCTTCTTTTGTTTGAACAACCAATCCATAAATCCGGGATAATTGAAAGCCGGA
>PPYE01030404.1_pt1 | contig 23106 bp, 19 predicted proteins | sample 1559881 | NCBI WGS metagenome assembly PPYE01 (sample SAMN08240022, study PRJNA423297) | Human gut metagenome, whole genome shotgun sequencing project. | reverse complement strand
AGATTTGTCGTAAATGTCGTAAATTTGTGGTCAAAAAATGATGAGAAATGGAGAGTGCTAATAAAATGAACGCAGGCAGTGAAAGCAACTGCGTTCATGAGCAAGTAGCGAAAGCGGATTGCGAATGTCCTATTTATATAACGTATACGAATGTAAATGGATACCTGATTCCGAATCTCACTTATAAGTCCGGTGAGCAGATGGAGCAACCTGGAAAAGATGGATTCTTACGCAGAGATTATCTGAAGAATCATCGAAACTCAATGTATCAGGTGATGCTTCTGCGGGACACCATTGGAGAGCATCTTCTGGAAATGGACAAGGCAGCCAGAGAACGGGAAGAAGTGATCCTGAAACAGTTGGAAGAAAAAGATCCATTGTCGGATGAGGAGAAAGACCAGATGGCATGGATAAAGACTTTCTGGTATTGGATGTCAAAACACCAGAGATTCATACAATGAAGTGTACAGCAATTGCTTCCGGATGCAGAGGAAGAATTGAGGTTAAGCGTTGCAGGCCCTCTTCCTATACTCAGAAGGTGTCATTCCGAATTGTTTTTTGAATGCGGTATGAAAATGGCTCTGACTTGAGAAGCAGAGGAATTCACTGATTGTACTGATGGACTTATCCGTATATTGCAGAAGTTCTCTTCCTTCTTCCAGTTTACAGCGAAGGATAAATGCACTGACGGAAAAACCAAGCGTTTCCTTAAAATAAGCAGAAAAGTAGGATTTACTGAATCCAACATAATCAGCAACATCTCCAACGGTGAGATGCTGATTCACATTCTGCTGAATATAACGAATTGCTTTTTGCATGCGCTCGTCTGTAGAGACGGGCGTTTTTGATTGAGCAACTTTCTCTGCAAAAGTATAACTGACTTTACTAAGAAGGTCGGTTAAACGAGCAGCACTTGTCAGTCGTTCAGAAGACTGGATGAAATAATCGGAGAGCTGATAAGCAGTGTCATAATCCAGTCCGCCTTCAATTGCAGCACGGGTACATAAGGTCGTTGTGATGATAATATTATTTTTTAACTGGCGCAGAGCAGTAGAGCCAGTGACACCGATATGAAAGTTACTTTCGCTATACATAAATTCCTTAAATCCGTCGCAGTTACCCGTGCGGACAAGTTTCAAAAGCTGTTCTTCAAGAATATATGTCTGGTTGTGTTGCTCATTTTCCTTTTTCTGATAAGTTTCTTCCAGAAGAAGAGAGGCATCGGTTGTAACATCATTTTCAGAAAATGTCTGCCCAACAGAAGTAAGCTGGTCGAGTGAAATGGTTTCTTCATGCAGACAATAATTTAAAAAGATACATTTTTTCAACAGAGAAGGCAAGGATAGACATGGAATCTGGCGGAGAAACAAATTGAAGTCAGAGCGGCTGTCGTTTGATACCATGTAGTCTTTGTATAAATGCTGCAGATCAGAATCAGAATAAGGCACAGTTGTGACTGGACCAAAAACAATGTAACCGTTTTTCCAGTGATTTAATCTAAGAGAGCAAAAAATAATACCATATTCGGTCGTGCAGTAAGTAATACGGTCTGAACCGGAAAAAAGTTCCTGAAGATATTGGAATGGTGGATAAGTCAGTTCATTCTGTTCCGGCATGCAGAAAATACATTTTTCATCCGAAAAAAGATACAGCGGAATATTTGAGTCCAGGTAGTAAGTTTCAATAAAATGAATCAGGTAACAAGTTCTTTCCATAAGTTTCTGCCTCTGTTCTATGTGTAATAATAATTTGTATGTTACATTCTATCTATCAGCGTAATCGAAAATATTTTCCGAGTCAATAGAAAAACAGAAAATAAAAGTGTAAATATATAAATAAAAGTTTAATAGTGAAATAAAAACAACTGTTTTCTAGTTATTATAAAGCCATGATGAAGAACCGATAGAACAAAGCAGAAAGTAAGAAATCATAAAAAATGGAGGTAACAGCATGGAAAAAGAGAAGATTCAGAATCTGATCTCACAGATGACACTGGAAGAAAAAGCTGGGATGTGCTCCGGAGCAGACTTCTGGCATCTGAAAGGAATTGAGCGTCTGGGGATTCCATCCGTTATGGTGACAGACGGACCGCATGGACTTAGAAAACAGGCACAGGGAGCAGACCATCTTGGAATTAACGAGAGTGAGAAGGCAATCTGCTTCCCGGCAGGATGTGCGACTGCATCAAGTTTTGACCGTGATCTGATCCGCAGGCAGGGAGAACTGCTTGGACAGGAGTGTCAGGCAATGGATGTAAGCACAATTCTTGGACCGGCAATGAACATTAAACGTTCCCCACTTTGCGGAAGAAACTTTGAATATTATTCAGAGGATCCATTCGTATCTACAGAGATGGCAGCAGCACTGATTGAAGGAATTCAGAGCAAGAATGTTGGAACAAGTGCAAAGCATTTTGTTGCAAACAATCAGGAGAAACGCCGTATGACAAACTCCTCTGATATGGATGAAAGAACATTAAGAGAAATCTATCTTGCATCCTTTGAGGGCGCAGTAAAGAAAGCAAAACCTTGGACAGTTATGAGTTCCTACAATCGCGTTAATGGAGAATTTGTAGGAGACAGCAAGGAGTATCTGACAGAGATCTTAAGAGAAGAATGGGGATTTGACGGATATGTTGTTTCTGACTGGGGTGCAGTCAATGATAGGATTTCATCTCTTGCAGCGGGGCTTGACCTGGAGATGCCGCCTGGAGATTATGAAAATGACCGACTGATCGTAAAGGCAGTTCAGGAAGGAAAACTTGATGAGAGCGTAGTCGATCAGGCTTGTGAAAGAATTCTTAATATTATTTTCCGTTACACAGAGAATCGTGATGAGAAAGCTGTATTCGATTATGAAAAAGATCATAAAGCAGCGGCTGAAATCGAAGCGGAGTGTATGGTATTATTAAAGAATGAAAATGACATTCTTCCGTTAACTTCTGATAAGAAGATTGCATTTATTGGAAAATATGCAAAGACACCGAGATATCAGGGCGGCGGAAGCTCTCACATCAACAGCTGGAAAGTAGAGTCAGCACTGGAAGCGGCAAAGGAGATTCCGGAGCTTGCGAATGTGACTTTTGCAGAAGGATATCAGGATGAGAAAGATGAAGTTATCGAAGAGCTTCAGATGAAAGCTGTAAAGGTAGCGGCAGAAGCTGATGTGGCAGTTCTTTTCCTTGGACTTCCGGATAACTTCGAATCTGAAGGATATGACAGAAAGCATATGAATCTTCCAAATTGCCAGAATGAACTAGTAGAAAAAGTCCTTGAAGTACAGAAACATGTAGTAGTAGTTCTTCATAATGGTTCCGCAGTCATTATGCCTTGGAAAGATCAGGTGGAAGGTATCTTAGAAGCTTATCTTGGAGGAGAGGCTGTAGGAAAAGCGGTCGCGGAAGTGCTTGCAGGAATCAAGAATCCTAGCGGACGTCTGGCAGAGACATTTCCACTTCGTCTGGAAGATACACCTTGCTATCTGACTTACGGAAAAGGATTTGACAATGCAGATTACAGAGAAGGTGTGTTTGTAGGATATCGCTACTATACATCTAGAAAGATGGAAACAGCGTTCCCGTTCGGACATGGACTTTCTTATACAACATTTGCGTACAGTGATCTTCAGCTTGATAAGAAAGAAATGACTGACAAAGAGAGCGTACAGGTAAGTGTGAAAGTAAAGAATACTGGAAATCGTGCGGGTAAAACGGTTGTTCAGCTTTATGTAGAAGCACCGGAAACAGAAGTTATCCGTCCGGTCAGAGAACTGAGAGGATTTGAAAAGATTTTCTTAGAAGCCGGAGAAGAAAAGACCGTTACATTTATACTGGGCGAGAGAGCATTTGCTTACTGGAATACATTGATCCATGACTGGTATGCAGAGGAAGGCACTTATAAAGTCATGATCGGCGAAAATGCAGATCAGATGTGTGTAGGGGAAGAAATCACAGTACATCCTACAAAAGAACTTCCAAAAACATATTCCTTAAATACTTGTCTTGGTGAGCTGATGCGTGATCCGAAAGCACAAGCTGTGATGGCACCATTTATGCAGGGAATGGCACAAAATGATGCAGCAACGGATATGGCAGAAGCGAATGCAAACGACCAGTCAGGGGTTGTGAATCAGGAAATGATGGCAGCCATGATGGAAGGAATGCCACTTCGTCAGCTACTAAGCTTCGTTCCGGGAATTAAAAGAGAAATGCTCGAACAGATTGTAGATGCGTTAAATCAATTATAGGATGAGATTGTAATAAAGAGTTGTTATTCGCAGTAAGCTGAGAATAACGGGATAAGGAAAAAATAAGAGAGGGACAAAAAATGGCTAAAACAAAAAAAGAACTTGGTCTGGACTCAATGGGAGTTCAGAAATCAATGAGAATGACAGATTATCTCGGTGATGGTCTTGGACAGATGCCATTGAACATTATGTCTGGTCTGGTGGGACAGCTGACTTACTTCTATACAGAGAAGGTTGGATTGGCAGCAGGAATGGTTGCGACAATGCTTCTGGTTGCAAAGATTATCGATGCATTTTCAGATCTTCTTATGGGTAAGATCATGGACGCCGGAAAATCAACAAAAGGAAAATGTCGTCCTTGGTTCATTAGAATGGCGATTCCGGCATTTGTAATGATCGTGTTACTGTTTACAGTGCCAAAGAATGCAGGCAGCGGAATACAGGCAGCATACGTATTGATCACAAATATATTGATCACAGCAGTTGTTTACACAGCAGTTGCAATTCCTTACGGAGCATTGATGGCTATGCGTACAGAGAGCTCTGAAGAGCGTGGTAAGATGGGTATCTTCCGTGCAGCATTCGGATATATTGCAGGAATGATCATTGCGATCCTTTTGATTCCGATCACAAATATGCTTGGCGGAACACAGAGTGCATGGATTAAAGTTGCTGTAATCTTTGGATTGATTTCAGTACTTTCTTTATTGTTACTTTACAAGGTTTCAAAGGAAAATGTGCAGATTGTAGAAAAAAGTGAAGATGAGGATGTGCAATTTGCAGAAGGCCTTAAGATTCTTTTCAAGAACAAATACTGGGTGATCATGCTCATACTTCAGTTTTTAATGAATATTTCTTACGGACTTAGCACATCCGGTGGTACATATTATGCAAAATATATTCTCGGAAATGATAACATCATAGCACTTCTTGGAGCAGTCGGACTGATCCCTACATTCCTTGGATTTATCCTGACAGGACCGATGACATCCAAATTAGGTATGACAAAAACTTGTATGGTTTCCTGTGTTATGGGAGCTGTAGCTTGTTTAGTCAGAGTATTTACTCCATATAGCCTTGCAACATGTATTGCAGGTGGTGTTGTTACAACATTTGCCAATATACCTCTGATGTGCCTGTTTGGAGCAATGGTTAATAACTGTGTTGAGTATAATGATTACAAGTTTGGAAAACGTATTGTAGGTATGACAAACAGTGCAAACTCATTCGGAGGTAAGATCGGATCCGGTATCGGAGCATCCCTGATCGGATGGCTTCTCGCAGCAGCAGGTTATAAAGCAGCACTTGAGGTTCAGCCGGCATCGGTAGATACAGCAATCTTTGTATTTGGTATCTACATTCCGCTTGCACTTTTCGTAATCATGTTTATCCTCTTAAAGAAGTATGATCTTGAGAAGAGATATCCTGAGATTGTAGCAGAATTGCAGAAGAGAAAAGAAACAGAATAGAAATGATAGAATAAAATGAAGGGACGGAACTGCCAATGAGGTTCTGTCCTTTTGTGGATTTACTGAAAATGGAGGAAATAGAATGAGATTATATGATTTTAGAACAGAATACAGAGAAAATCCAATCGGACTTACAGAGAAAGCACCAAGATTTTCCTGGAAAATAGAATCTGATGAGAAAGATACAGTACAGACATCCTATGAGATTAAAGTGACAGATGAAAATGGAAAACTTGTATGGGATAGTGGGAAAAAGATATCTGACCAGTCTGTCTTGATTTCATATGAAGGTGAAGCACTGGCAGGTGAGACTTTTTATTCAGTAGAAGTAACTGTAGCTGATAATCATGGAAATGTAGAGTCAGTGGAAGGTTCTTTTGAGACAGGAATTTTTAATCAGACAGAATTCAAAGCACAGATGATCACAAGTGATTTCTCGGAAGATGAGACAGCATGTCCTATATTTGGAAAAACATTTGCAATTGATAAAAAGGTAAAGAAAGCCCGTCTGTATGCAACTGCACATGGTGTATATGAGGTCACACTGAATGGACAGACAGTAGGTGATTACCGTATGGCACCGGGATGGACAAGCTATCACAACAGACTGCAGTATCAGATCTATGATGTGACAGAGCAGCTTGCAGAAGAAAATGAAATCGCAATTACAGTTGGAAACGGATGGTATAAAGGAATCCTTGGTTTCTATTGCCAGCCGAATCAGTATGGTACACAAGCAGGAGCATTTGCAGAGCTTCATGTTGAGTATGAAGATGGAAGCAAAGAGGTAATCGCTACAGATGAAACATGGGCTGTAAAAACAGGAGAGATTCGTTACAGTGAAATTTACATGGGTGAGACAATTGACACAGATGCACCGGAGATAAAAGAGGGAAAAGTCGTTGTCAAAGAGTTTGATAAGGCTGTTCTGACCGCACAGGAGAATGAACCTGTTCGTATCACAGAGAAAATTGTGGGTAAAGAGTTGATTGTGACACCAAAGGGTGAAAAACTTGTTGACTTCGGACAGATTGTTACAGGTGTTGTAGAAGTGCATGTGAAAGGTGAAAAGGGACAGAAGATCGTGCTCCGTCACGCAGAGGTACTGGACAAGGATGGCAACTTCTATCCGGAGACACTTCGTCAGGCAAAATCAATCGATACATTTATCTGCAACGGAGAAGAACAGATTTTTCGACCGCATTTTACATTCCACGGATTCCGTTATATCTGTGTGGAAGGAATGGAAGAATTTACAGCAGATCAGTTTATTGCCTGTGTGACACATTCTGATATGGAAAAGACAGGTGATTTCCATTGTTCTAACAAAAAAGTAAATCAGCTACAAAGTAATATTACATGGAGCCAGAGAGATAATTTCCTTGATATCCCGACAGATTGTCCGCAGAGAGACGAGCGTCTTGGATGGACCGGAGATGCGCAGGTGTTCTCCTGGACAGCGGCATTTAACAGAAATACAGCATTATTTTACAAAAAATGGATGCGTGATGTGGCAGCAGAATCTTCTCTTGAAAAGGGTGTTCCGCATGTAGTGCCAGATATTCTGGATTCCTACAGTTCTTCTGCATGGAGTGATGTAGCAGTTATCGTTCCGTGGGTGGTTTATCAGATTTACGGAGACAAAGGTATTCTGGAAGAAAACTGGAAATGTATGCATGAATGGGTAGATTATATCAAGAATAACTGTGGAGAGAACGGTCTCTGGCAGAGTGGATTCCAGTATGGAGACTGGCTTGCACTGGATAAAGAAGAGAGCGCAGACAGAACCGGTGCGACAGATAAATATATGATTGCAAATGCGTACTATCTGTATGTAACAGAGCTTGTCAAGAAAACGGCAGAGGTGCTGGGAAAAGACGAAGAAGCGAAAAAGTATGCGGAGCTTTACGAAACAACTTTGGATGCATTTCGACGAGAATATTATACAGAGACAGGACGTATTGTAAGTGAAACACAGACAGGTGCTATCATTTCCCTATACTTTAATCTTGCAAGAGAAAAAGACAGAAAACGTATCTTGAATACTCTGCTTACAAATATTGCAAATCACAAAAATCATTTAGCTACAGGATTCGTTGGAACACCATATATCTGCCATACACTTTCTGAAAATGGAGCTCATGAAATGGCTGCAACTCTCTTCATGAAAGAAGATTATCCGTCATGGCTCTATGCAGTAAACATGGGAGCAACAACAATCTGGGAGCGTTGGAATTCAATCAAACCAGACGGAACATTTGATGAATCAGGAATGAATTCTCTGAACCATTATGCGTATGGTTCTGTAGGAGACTGGATGTATCGTAAAGTTGCCGGATTATCTCAGTTAGAGCCAGGATATAAGAAATTCCAGGTAAAACCAATGTTTGTAAAAGGCATTGAAGAGTGGGGCACAGAGTTTGATTCTGTTTACGGAAAAATCGTGGCTAATACATCCTGTAAGGCTGGAAAGATCCATGTGCATGTAGAAGTTCCGGCCAACACAACAGCTGTGATCGTCCTTCCGGAAAAAGAGGAAGTACACGAAGTTGGTTCCGGCGTATATGATTTTGAATATGATACAGAGACAAGTCTTGCAGTAGAGAGATTCAGTATGGATAGCACACTTGGCGAAATCGTTGCGGAACCACTTGCTGTAGAAATGTTTAATCAGATGGCACCGGGAATGCTGGAAGGTCCGATGATCCAGTTCGCATATGGAATGACACTGGCTGAGCTTCTTGGAGCTGCACCGGAGGCGAAACCGATGTATGAAGCAGTTTTGAATGCGTTAAACAAGAAGGAGAAGAACTGATATAGCCTCCGGCAGGATTGCAGAGGCATTCTTGAATGAAAATGAAAGGAAAAGAGACGGAAAATAGAATGAAAATCAGAAATCTACAGGTAAATCACCTAACAAAGCCAGTTGGAATCAGTGGGAAAAATCTGCGTTTGAGCTGGAATCTGGAAGGTGGAAAAAAGCAAAACGGATTTGAAGTGACAGTTCAGGACACAGAAGGAAATGTGTTGGAAATCGTGGAAGAAGAAAGCAATGCTATGGTATGCATTCTGAAAAAAGAAATCCCATCAAGAACAAAAGTGAAAATCTGTGTGAAAGTCTGGGATGAAGAGAAGAAAGAGTCAGAACCGGCAGGTATTACTGTTGTGACTGGTATTAATAAAGAAGAATGGAATGCGAAATGGATTGATCCGGAACTTGAGGATAAGAAAAAGGAAAATCGAAGAGCAAGCTATCTTAGAAAAAGATTTTCTCTTACCAGGAAACAGATGGAAACAGCAGAGCAGCAAGGGGCATATATTTATGCAACCTGTCATGGAATTATGAATCTTTTTATCAATGGAGAAGAGATAACAAATCATCAGTTCATGCCTGGAACACAGCAGTATGATAAGCGTCTGATGATTGAGACATTGGAAGTGACTCGGTTTTTACGAGAAGGTGAGAATGAAATTATGGTATCTTTGGGGGATGGCTGGTATCGTGGTGCAATGGGATTCTCCCAGAATAAAAATATTTATGGAACGGATCTGGCATTATTGCTTCAATTTGAGATTGCAAGAGAGCCAATTGTTGTTTCGGACGAAACATGGACTGCAACCCAGGATGGTCCGATTGGAGAAAATGACTTTATGGCAGGGGAAGTATATGATGCCAGGAAAGAATTCCCGATGGAACATGGTCTGATGGAAGACTGTGGGGAGCGGTTTCATCTGGTGAAAGTTCAAAATTATGGAATGAAGCAGTTGATTCCGGTTGATACAGTTCCGGTTACCCCGCATGAAACCTTATTCGCAAAGCAGATCATCACTCCGGCAGGAGAGGTGGTTCTTGATTTTGGACAGAATATCGTGGGATATGTTTCCTTTGAATTTGATGAACAGGAAGGAAAGAAGTTGACCTTGATTCATGGAGAAGTTTTGGATGAAAAAGGCAACTTTACGATTGAAAATTTCCAGAATAAGGCAGTTCCGACAAAACAGCAGATTGATTACATTTGCAGAGAAGGAAGAAATAAATATCATCCGACAAAAACTTATATGGGATTCCGTTATGTGAAAGTGGAAGCGGATTTTGAAATTGATCCGGCAGCATTTCGAGCGGTGGCTGTATATTCTGATATCAGGACAACAGCAGAATTTTCCTGTGGCATATCAGAAGTGAATCAGTTATTTCAAAATGCACTCTGGTCTATGAAAGGGAACTTTATTGATGTACCGACGGACTGTCCGACACGTGAAAAATCAGGTTATTCCGGAGATTGTCAGGCTTATATCCATACTGCAATGTATCTGATGGACTGCTATCCGGTCTATGCAAAATGGATTCGCGAACAGGCAGCAGGTCAATATAAAGATGGCGTGGTGCCACAGATTGCACCGAAAGCGAATACACCTGGGAAAAAAGAAAAAATCGGAGGGGTATTGACAACAGATGGAGGAATCGGATGGTCAGATTCTTTTGAAATTGTACCATATCGCCTGATGAAACGATATGGAGATGATGCCCTCGTCAGAGAAAATTATGAGGCGATGAAACGATGGACTGCATATGAGATTAAGAGGGCACAGAAAACAAGATTCTGCAATTGCAGACTTCTTCCAAGAAAATATAGGAAATATATGATTGATACGGAATGGATGTGGGGAGAATGGCTCGAACCGGGACAGGATGTCAATTATATGAGCGATATTGTCATGAAAGGTGACCCGGAGGTAGGAACTGCATTTTATTATATGAATCTGAACTACATGGCTCAGATGGCGGAGATACTTGGAGAAGATGAGGATCAGCAGTATTATAAGAAATTGGCAGAAAAGGTCAAAGCAGCTTACCGCACAGTATATCTGGAAAACGGCTCTGTGAAAGAAAAAACAAGACAGTGCCGATATGTCCGTCCGATTGCACATGATTTACTGTCAGAAAAGGAGAAAACAAAAGCCGCTTCTGAACTGGCGAAAATGATCGAAAGAAATGAAAATCATCTAAATACCGGTTTTCTTACGACACATGAATTAAGCAGAAGCTTGAGCCAATATGGGCAGAACAGGAAAGCATACGACCTTCTTCTGCAAGAAGAAAAACCCGGCTGGCTGTTTGCGGTTACAAAAGGTTGTACCACGATTCCGGAAAGCTGGGACTGCTATGACGAGGAAGGAAATCCACATGATTCTTTCAATCACTATTCTTATGGGGCTGTTGCAGGCTGGTTGATGGACTGTGTCTGCGGAATCAATGTTTCAGATGGAAAAATCGTGATCCAGCCATATCCGGATGAGCGGCTTAGGTTTGCAGCTGCAGCCTATGATTCTCCGTATGGAAAGATTGTTTCGGAGTGGAAGTATGAAGAAGGAAAAGTGAAATATCACGTTGAGATTCCAACAAACATGTGTGCAGAGATTCTGATAGATGGAAGAGAAAAAATGAGGGTGGAAGCAGGGGTATATGAATTGTAGGAAAAATTAAATCACCTTATTTCCTGTGCCGGAAGAAGCGAAACAGGCTTTGAATGAAATGGCGAAAATGTTCAACGGACAGACTACGCGTGAGAAAGAACAGGCGAATGAAGAAGTAAAACAGTGGCCGGAGCTGGCGGATGAGTGGATAAGAACTACGCTTTAAAATGCCGAGATGTATAACTGGACACACATAGTGTGAACAGCAACTGCTAAGTGTCACATGTCACAATTCTCCAGCATCCTTACTTGGCAGAAAACAGGATTCATGCTATCATTAAAAACAACGATAGCATGAATCCTGTTTTTTAGGTTGAAAGGGGGATACAAATGGCCGAGTTAAAGAAACTTCCAATCGGAATCGAAGATTTTGAAAAGATTCGACAGGAAGATTTTTATTATGTAGATAAGACAAGATTGATTGAGCAGTTGCTTGCACAATGGGGAGAAGTAAATCTTTTTACACGTCCAAGACGTTTTGGAAAATCTCTGAATATGATGCAAATAGAAGAATAGAAGTTTAACAACGAAATATTTTAGAAAATGTTGAGGTCAATACTTCCTTATCCCGGGAGAATGACCTCGATTTTTATTTTACAGTTTTTGGATAACGTTTTCTACTTCATTCGTTGACTAGCTTCACATTTTCACAGATGGCCGAGCAGTTTGGAATTTCAAATACAATACGATTATATTAAAAAAGATACGATTCGGTTGGATGTACTTCCAAGTCCCGAATCCGAACAGTAAATGAATTTACTGCAATTAAAATCCTGAAGGATTTTAGATTCCAATGGTTTCAAAGTCGTCTGTTCGTTCTGGTTACCCGGAAAGATGTCGAAGGCAAACTGGATGAAGTGATTTTGGAAAATGCAAAGGTGATTGCGTTGACAGGAAATAATGCGTTTTCTATGTCAGAACATTATGTTTCTGTACCAGAACAGGGTGGCGGTAAGCCGATGGGAAGGATGAAATTACCGGAAGTCTCATGTGGAGAACGAGATGTCTAAAATGAACCTGCCAGAAACCGTACCTGCTGTGGTATAAAACAGAAGCCGTTGTCGTAAAATGTGGTAAGAAAATCAGACGAATATATTTTTCCAAAGATTTGTCGTAAAAATGTGGTCAAATCAAGAAAATCGAGTGCGAAAGAGAATGTTACGCCATGCACAGCTCGGGAAAGAATTCCCTCGCTGTAGGGCTGTCGCCCTATACATTTCCATGAAAAAAGGGGGTGTAAAAAAACTTCCCTAATAGAAAAATCGCCCAGACCGTGGAGTCTGAGCGATTTTTTGGTATAATGAATTATGCTACTAAATCAAAATACCAATGATAATTATACAGCTCGTCAGCTGAAATTACCATTAGAAATCGAAAAATTAATTGATATTTCTGATCCGGTATACACTTTTTGTGAGGTTATGGATCACATCGACCTATCAAGATATTGTTCGCTGCGTGAAATCGAAAAACTATGTCGCAATGACATTCGTTACATGTATCTTCTCGACGAAATGAAAGCACCTACTTTTGCCACTTTCGGAAATCTTATCCAATGTAACAATGGAAGTGTATAATCATATCGGAGAGATGACAAGGATTGAAAAAGAGATTGCAAGACTGGATAGCATGGTGTTAAACGCTTGACACCATAAAAAGAAAAATTGGTGTCAAATTGGTGTCAAAATCGAAAAAATCACAATTTTAAATGAAATAAGATACTGCAAACCATTGATTTTAAAGGGTTTGCAAAAAAATAACAAAAAAATTAGCACTCACCTCTTGGCTCGTTTGGGGTGGTTTTGTCCTGTGGCGTCAGAGCCCGTAAAGCCTTATTTTACAAGGTTTTTGCGGGTTCTTACTTTTTGTCTGGGGGCATCAAAAATCGTCATTTTTTGAAAAAATGGTGTAGTAAATGGTGTAGTAAAATAGCCGTGGGGGATGTGGAGGGGAATGGAAATAAGCGATAGCGAAAAACATCAGGATTTGATAAAATTAATTATATCATTGTGATTAATAAAGAAAGTTCTTATCTTTGAAAAAGTGTTATATCTAGTAATGACAAAATGATATATTATTTTCGGTATTACAAGAGAGGAAATAATTATGGATAATTGTTTATTAATTGGTAATGGATTAAATCAGTGCTTGGAAGGTGGTATTCCATGGGGAAATTTACTTAAAGATATTGCGGAAGAAAGAGCAGTTAACTATTGCCCGGATATTTCGATGCCACTTGAATTTGAAAGAATAGTAAATAATTGTCTTAAAAAAGAAAAAAAGCCAACAGATGAATTGTATCTGGAAATAAAAAAGGCAGTATCTCAAAAAATAGTTTCCGCAAAAATTGCTGAAGGTGCTCCTCATAAACAACTAATAAACCTACCAATACAAGCGATTATAACAACTAATTATGATATGTTATTGGAACAAGTATTTGATAAAAATTATGTGCCAGAAATCATTCCTGGTGGAACAAAATATTTAACTAAAGAAACTACAACTATTCGAAATGTTAAATTTTATCATCCACATGGAATATCTACACGCCCTAACACAATATGTTTGGGATACGAGCACTACATAGGGATTACGCAGAATTTAAGATATGAAATAAACACGGTGAAACAATCTGATAGAAAGAAAAGTATTTATAGTATATTAGCAGGGAATGCTGAGCCTAACAACACTTGGGGAGAGCGGTTTTATAGATCTAATATTGGAATTGTAGGTCTTGGATTGTATGAATGTGAAGTGGATTTGTGGTGGCTATTGACACATAGAGCTAGTCTCTATTATTCGAATTATGAAGGAATTAGAGATTTATTAAAGAATAGAATAGTGTATTATTCAGTTGTGGATGATATTAAAAAACATAATAAGCTTACAGAAAAACAACGTTTGTTTGAAATTAAGGCACAAAAAGACAAACATCAATTATTGGAAGGAGAACATGTGACAGTGAAAGAATATCCATTAAGTGAAAATGATAATTCTTATGAGAGCGCATATTTGCATATTTTTGAAGATATTAAAGAGAACGGAATAAACTAAAAGATTTGTGTATAACGACATAGGATATGATCTTGGAGTAAGTATAAAGAGGTGTATACTATAAAAGAATTAGATTCAGATTTACTGGAAGAAAAATAAAAGGCTTAGAGGAAAGCGTTATAATGAAAAGATATTTGTCTGATTCGAAGGTACAATGTAAAATTGAAAAATATATTTTTAATGAAATAAAGAAAAGATTATTTTGTGAAAATCTGCAGTCAAATGTGTCATTGGTTATTTCAGACGAAAATGATATATGCATATGTCCAGACTTTTATTCACAAGAAGATCGTATTATAGGGGAAATACATACACATTTGGGGAGGCTGAAACCGGCACAAGTTCATAAAATAGAAGGTGATATTCTAAAAATGCTACTTTTCGAGAAATGTCAGGAAAAAGGGGAGTATACAAAAATGATTGTAGTCTGTAGCGTTGATGAATATAAGCAATTGCACGGCAGGTCTTTTCTGGCTGAAGCAATCCGTCGATTTGATATAAAGCTAGAATATGTTTCATTGAATGAAGAACAGATTTCAAAATTAGAAAAAGCAATGAAGGATCAAAATTTAATAAGAAAATAAGCGAATATCTATTTTTATAGGAGTGTTTGAATGCTGATTTATGAAGGAACAAAAGATAATTTTTTATCAAGTGTAGAGCAGGATACAATCGCTGTGGAAATCGAAAACAATATTTACGAAAGAATGCATCGCCATACAGCGAAAAATGAATTCCGCGCATGGGAAAATTCTATGGAGTATATGTATAAGGTTCTGAATGACCGAGACATTCCATCTGATGCGGGGGTTGCTATTGAATATAATATTCCACAGACATCCAAGCGAGTGGATTTTCTGATATCTGGTTATGGGAATAAGGAAGATGCAAATGTCGTTTTGATTGAACTGAAACAATGGGACGAGCTGGAGGCGGTTCCCGGGCGGGACGGTTTGGTGGAGACATATACCGGAAATGCTGTGAGGCAAGTGGTTCATCCTTCATATCAGGCGTGGTCATATGCCATGCTGATCAGTGACTACAATGCTTCTGTACAGGAAGGAATGGTTTCCATATTTCCGTGCGCTTATCTGCACAATTACAGGCGGCATGATCAGGATCCGCTTGATGCTGAACAGTATGAAACTTATCTGGAAGATGCACCGGCATTTACACGCGGGGAAGTCACAAAGCTGAGAGATTTCATTAAAAAGAGTATACGAACTGGCGATAATAAAGAATTGATTTACAAGATTGATTCGGGACGTATTAAACCATCGAAAAGCCTTCAGGATTCCATTGCAAAAATGTTGAAAGGCAACCGTGAATTTATTATGCTGGATGAACAGAAGGTTGTTTACGAAGAAATCCTGAATGAATCCAGACAGTCTGTCCACGATGATAAAAAGCGGGTTGTGATTGTAAAGGGCGGTCCAGGAACAGGGAAAAGTGTGGTAGCCGTAAATCTCCTGGCCGAATTAACAAAAGAGGATCAGTTTTGCCAGTATGTATCCAAAAATTCAGCACCAAGAAATGTGTATCGGAAAAAGTTAAAAGGAAGTATCAGAAAAAGCAGTGTCGATAATATGTTCAAGGGTTCAGGTATTTACACAGAAACCGATAATAATATGATTGATACGATCCTTGTAGATGAAGCACACCGTCTGAATGCGAAATCAGGAATGTTCCATAACATGGGAGAAAACCAGATTAAAGAAATTATTCATGCGGCGAAATGCAGCGTGTTCTTTATTGATGAAAGCCAAAGAGTTACACTTCAGGATATAGGACGGGTAGACGAAATCAGAAAATGGGCGGAGAAGGAAAAAGCTCAGGTTATAGAGATGGAACTGGTGTCTCAGTTCAGATGCAACGGTTCCGATGGATACCTCGCCTGGCTGGATCATACGCTGGAAATTCGTGATACGGCAAATTTTGATATGGAGGATATCGATTATGATATCCGAATTCTTGATTCGCCGGTAAAAATGCAGGAGTTGATTATTGAAAGAAATCGTACATCACATAACAGAGCGAGGATTCTGGCGGGTTACTGTTGGAATTGGAAAAAAGAAGGAGTCAATGATCCATCTGTACATGATATAAAAATCGGAGATTTTGAAATCAGCTGGAATCTGAAAAATACGACTACGTTTGCTATTGATGAAGATTCTATTCATGAAGCGGGATGTATCCATACCTCTCAGGGATTGGAATTCGATTATGTTGGAGTCATCATTGGGGACGATATGCGATATGAAAACGGAATGGTCGTTACAGATTTTACAAAAAGAGCCAGAACAGATCAGTCTTTGAAAGGAATTAAAAAGCTGTATAAAGAGAATCCGGAGCTGGCAAATAAAGAAGCGGACGAAATTATAAAAAATACATATCGGACATTAATGACACGTGGTATGAAAGGGTGTTATGTATATTGTACGGACCAACGACTGGCAGCTTATCTGAAGAGATGTTTGGAGATACGGAAAAGTGAGGGAAAAAAATGACAAAAGAAACGATAGAACAGGTATTAAAATTCAGAGATGATCGGAACTGGAAACAGTTCCATAATCCGAAAGATCTGGCTATTTCGATTAGCTTGGAGGCAGCGGAACTACTGGAAGTATTTCAATGGAGTGCAGATGATATCTGGTGTGAGGAGAAAAAGAACAAGGTCAGGGAAGAACTGGCGGATGTACTGAATTACTGTATTTTAATGGCAGATACCTGCGAATTGGACTTGGATGAGATTATCCAGGAAAAGGTAAAGCGGAATGCAGAAAAATACCCGGTAGAAAAAGCATACGGACACAAAGAAAAATATACGGAGCTGGGAGAATGATATGCAGTTACCACATTCCGACATATTGGATATTGCTCATTTTTCCAGATTGTTTGATAACAAAAGCGAGTGTTATAAATTATTCTGGTTTCAGGCAATCGCACGGAAAATAAAAGAAGGACAGAAAACAATTACATTTGAAACATTGATTGATGAAATGATTGCAGATGCCTGGTATATGGTTTTGGAGTACCGGTTGAATCTTGGACCTAATGATGCACTGGAATGGGTGGTTCACCGGCTGGGTGAGATCAGTAACATGAAATCCTGTGAGAAGAAAGACGTTGTTCTGGAGTATGTAAAAACATGCAAGGATAAAGAGGTCATAGCCATGAAACGGACGTTATCTCAAAATGTTCCATATCGGTTACAGGCGCCTTTTATGGAATCTATGAGAGGGAAAGAGTGGAACAGATCAGGGAAAAATCTTGCGAAAAGAATTAATCAGGAACAAAGACTGATGTATTATTTTCTGCAATTCAGCGGCCTGAACACCCAAATCCAAATACAGGAAGAATGGGCGGATTATATTGAACGGAATTATGAAATCATACAGGGATGGGTGGAATTGAATCTGATCCAGTATCTTCAGAGAAGGAACCCCAGCGTCCCGGGAATCGTGGACAAGCTTTATCCGCCGAAAGAGCGGAATCTGGAAAAGGTAAAAAAATATTGGAAAATACTTGTCTCCATAAAATCTATTTGTGAAATTTATGGGGAAAATCCACTCAGTGAAAAGAATTTATCCATTGATCATTTTGTACCCTGGTCGTATGTGGCACATGATGAATTGTGGAATTTGACGCCCACAACCCGGAGTATCAACAGCAGTAAAAGCAACAGCCTTCCAGACTGGAATATGTATTTCCCATTATTATGTAAAATGGAATATTTGTCCTATGAATTGATGTGGGAATATCCGGAAGTACATAAAGCCTTTGACAAATGCGCGAAGGAGCATCTGAACAATCAGGAGATCAGGTATAAACTTTATCAGAGAGGCCTGTCGGAAACGGAGTTTTCCGGGCGGCTGGAAGAGGTGATGTTTCCGGTCTATCAGTCGGCAAAAAGTATGGGATTTTCCAGTTGGAGCTTGAGGACATAAGATGATGAGTAACTATTACGAAAGCAATGCAGAACGCTATGCGGCAGAAACATTTTTCGCTGATATGTCAGAACAGTATCAAAGATTTCTGCCACTGTTAAAAAAAGGAGCAAAGATTCTGGATGTGGGAAGTGGCAGCGGACGTGATGCATGCTACATCCAAAAGCACGGATATCAGGTGACTGCCTTAGAGCCGTCAAAGAATCTCTGCAGAGAAATACGGAAAGTTTTTTCAGGAGAGATTGAATGTTCCGATATTCAAAATTATCAGCCGGCGGAACGGTATGATGGAATCTGGGCGTGTGCATCATTGATTCATCTGCAGGAAGAAGAAATACTATGCTTTTTTGAAAAGATTGAGCTACTTTTAAAAGCCAATGGAATCATTTATATTTCAGGTAAAAATGGAATACCTACAGGAAAAGCGGAAGACGGACGTTACTTTCTGGAATTTAGTGAATATCTAGTAGAAAAGATTCTGATAGTGAATGAACAATTGAAGTTGGAACAGTTATGGTATACAGGAGATGTGAGTGGGAGAAGAGGTTTCCGTTGGCTGAATGTAATATTTAGACTATTTTAAAAGGAGTAGTTATTTTTTAGTTTGCTTTTCGAACGGGCAATACTAATGTTGCTAGATATTTTTAGGTGAAATGAATTAGAAAATGGTATAATGAGATATGTGGTGTGAACCATAGTCAAGTAAGTAGACACATATATTAGAAAAATCTTTCTGGAAAGAGGTACTATGCCTGATTCCAGAAGAGTTCTTCTTTTTCGTTAGGTGTTAACATTCCAAGAGAGCTGTGTGGCCTTCTTGAGTTGTAGTATCCTTCAATATATTGAAACACAGAGAGTTGTAATTCCTGTAAAGAGTGATAAGTTCTCCGGTTGGTTTCTTCTTTTTTGAGATATTTGAAGAAACATTCGCAGCAAGCATTGTCGAAAGGGTATCCTTTCTTTGAGAATGATTGCACGACATTAAGAGAATCCAATAGCTGCCTAAATGAGAAAGCAGTATATTGAGATACTCGATCAGAATGAAACATAAGTCCGGAAGGACAGTTTCTTTTAGAATAAGCTTTTTTGAACGCATTCATAACAAGTTCAACATCAGGTTTTCCAGAGATGTTCCAGGAAATGACTTTGCGCGAAAATAAATCCATTACAATACAGAGGTAATACCATTTACCAGAAACCTTGATATAAGTAAAATCACTTGCCCAAACAATGTTTGGTGCCTTTTGGTTGAAGTCCTGATGAAGGTGATCGGGACAGTGGCCATTGTCTTTGTGGCGATAATTACGATAAGGCTTATCGGTGGACATGGGTGGTAATTGAAGAGTTCTCATCAGGCGGTACACTCGTCCGACACTGATGTTCATGCCATAATCGCGCTGAAGAACATATGTGATTTTGTAAGCACCAAGACGCTTATTGTAATCAGCATAAATCTGAAGAATAAGTTTGGCTATTTTCTGATTTTCCTTGGTGCGATTAGCAGGCTCTGAATTGTAATGCTTATAATAAGTGCTTCTGTTGACACCTAAGACTTTGCAGAGAGTCTTGATATCATGCTGGAAGCGAAACTTATGAACGGCTTCTAATCGTTGTTCGAGTGTGGCGTGAAGATGGCAATGGCTTTTTTTAGTATCATAAGTTCTTCTTCAAGTTGAGCGTTACGTTTTTGAAGTTCTTTGACTTGTTTTGCGGTAAGAATTTCGCCATCATCCGTTTCAACAGTTGAATATTGTTTGATCCAACGGCCAAGAGCTGTAATAGAGACTCCGTATTCTTTACAAAGAGCAGCTTGGGATTTGCCGCCGGATTGATACAGGTTGACGAGAGTACGTTTGAAATCTTCGTCATACCTATTTCCAGTTTTACCAGTGGACATGAGTAAATACCTCCTTTTTGGTGTCTACTTTATTGTAATGTATTGTTACTTTTTGTGTCCACTTATTTAATATAGATCCAGTGAAATAGAAACGAAGGAACAAATTTGACAGATGACAAAGAGAATAGTGTTTCGATAAAAACGTGATATAATTATTTTATTATATGTAAACATCCAAGTACTTTATGTAGTCGAAGACATGTAAAGCGTGAAATACAATAATTTTATATTATTAGGAGGAAGTGGAAATGCCATATAATTATTTGGGAGATCTCTACAAGGGAGAAATTGTTTGTCGCTTACAAGAAATGGGATACAGCATTAAAAATGTACACGAGTTAAACTTAATTTTAGAAAAAATGGGAATTTTAGAGCACTGTGGGAATCATTGGCTTACAACTGAATTTGGTGTTAAATACACAATATATCGTGGGCCGGTTTTTGATGCAGACGCATGGCATCCGTCAGTGATTGCCGACATTTCAAAATACCTTGATAAAAATAGTTGATCATTTTGTTACTTGAAGGTTAGCAGTCTATATATCGTACAAAGAAAATAGAAAAAGGATTAATTATCGAGATAATTATAACAATTTATTATCTGATTATAAAAAATGAAATAGCTATACTGTTAGTTGGTAAAGGAAAGAATAATTAGTTGCTGCTAAAGTCTTATCAAATATATTGAAAAAATGGTATGACTTGTAAAATCAAACAATATTTTCTTATGATAAAATATACGACAGAGAAAAGAGGAATTACAAATGATTGTGATTAGTTTTGTGAATATGAAAGGTGGAGTTGGAAAAACTACATTGTCAGTAAATGTAGCTGATTTCCTCGTAAAACGTCATTCAAAAAAGGTATTATTTATTGATATGGACCCACAATTTAATGCGACTCAATGCTTAATAAAGGGGTCTGATTATATGGAGTACATACAAGAGGGTGGAACAACTGTGGTTGATATTTTTAGAAAACCAAACATTGCAAACGTTTCAGTGGTTGGTGGAATCTCACAGAATCCTTCATGCTCATATTCGAATATTAAGCCCTATACCATAGATAGAGCATTTGATTTGATTCCGGGACAATTAAATTTATTTAGACTGGAAATGTCTCCAGGGGAAGGAACAGAATTTCGTTTGAAAAATTACCTTAAGTATTTGGAAACTAATAGTAATTATGATATTTGTATTATTGATTGTCCACCCACCCCTTCGGTTTGGATGACCAGTGCACTTATTGCTTCTGATTATTATTTGATCCCATCTAAACCAGACCCAATTAGTATGACAGGTTTGGATTTGTTAGAGGGAATTATTAAAGAACGAAAAGATAACTATGGATGTAGATGTAAATGCATTGGTTTAGTATTAACTATGGTTGAAACTAATACTACTATTTTTAATGAGACAGTGAAGTACTTTTCCAATTCGGAGAAATGGAAAAAATATTTATATAAAAGTTATTTACTAAAACGTACGGCTGTTGCGCGAGAACAGTTGAACGGCAAATTTATTTCTGATATTGAAGAATCTGAGTTGAATCTTCGATTTTCAGGAATTGTTCAAGAGCTTTTAAGAAGATTGGAGGGTAAAAATGATGAATGATAAAAAAGGAAAGTCTTGTGATAATACGGAAGTGCAACAATTTGTCAATTTTTTTGAAGAATTATGTTGGTTACTCGACTCCAACAAAGAAATTAATTTTAAAAATGCATCAAAGGCTTTGAAACAATGGAGAAATATTGTAATACATGGAGAATGTATAAATCAAAATGCTAATATTTCTTATGAATTGATTGGTATATTGCCGTCTCTTTTAAAAGATAAAGAACTATTTCCTAACAATGCACAATTAGCACAATTTTCGGAGGAAGTTTTGTTATTATCGATTCCCAGATGGGACAAAAAGTCTAGGAATGAAATTATTGGGTTGATTATATGTGAAGTGGAAGATGCTAATAAGCAGCGGTTAAATCAATTGTCACAATGGGTAGGCAATATCATGAACCATAAACCTCAAGTAAGAGATATGCAGGTAGCAGCAGTGAAAAAGGGAAATCTTTTTTCGTGGAATGAAGCAATTCAAAAATTGACTGGGGAACTAAATGAGTAGACGTATAAATGAAGATTTTGTGTTATTAAAACAATTTATTGAGGATTATCAAATCGCCCAAGATCAATTGTCTTCGGAGCAAAATGAGAAATATAAGTCAATGCATAAGAAATTATTTGGCTTTTTGGTTTTTGCAGCAGAGTTTAAAGAGCAAAATATCAATAGCAATAGTAACATTTTTTTTGAAGAAACTTCTTCAGATCTTATGTTGTCACTTTTTTGTGTTATACAGGGAATGTATAAACCTGCAAAACTTCAATTGCGATGTGGAGTAGAAAATTTTCTTAAAGCGTTATTGGTTATCGATACACCTCAAATTGTAACTGAAACAAGTGTATATACAATTTTTGATGTTGCTGCTAAAGATAGACATTTTAGTGGTAAAATAGGAAATATGGTTCTCCAGAATATTCATAACGATTATGTTCGCTTATGCCACACGGTGCATGGCGATACTTCTATGATGCATCCGCTTAGTGCTCTATCTCTATTGCCAGAATATGACAAAACACTATTGTATGAATTCGTAAAAATGTACATTAGATGTGTTGAACAATACTTGAAAATACTTTATTTAAATTATCCGTATGTTTTAGATAGTATGCATCCGGATAATAAACAAGATGTTCTTGATGCGATGGCTAAAAAAACAAAGGCCGAAGTCGTATTGGAACTTTATGAATAGTAAGTTGGAAATGAATATAAGAGAGGTATTATGAAATATAAATTTTACAGGCAATATAAGTTTTGGGTGATATATTCTTGTAATTCAAAAAGCAGGTTCTTTGGAACCTGCTTTTTTGTTGGAAAGCTTTGTTGGAAGGTAAGCGCTTAATTTTTAGGTATGATAGAAAAATCCCCGACTACTTTTCAGTAGTCGGAGCACCTTGACAATTCA
>PPYE01358160.1_pt1 | contig 23122 bp, 23 predicted proteins | sample 1559881 | NCBI WGS metagenome assembly PPYE01 (sample SAMN08240022, study PRJNA423297) | Human gut metagenome, whole genome shotgun sequencing project. | reverse complement strand
CGACGGAACCTGAACAGGAACGGCTTCCTACTTTTTATGCAGGTCCGGGTCGTCGTGCCTTTCTGAATTAAATCCCAAAACAGTATTTGCAGTTTGAGAAAGCTTATGTTAATATACATTCATCGACAGCTATTCTGTCTGTCGGATAAATTCAAAATATATAAGAATCGGGTCTTGTATATTTCAAAATAGCGTTAGCTATTCGTGAGGGAAATCAGAAGATAATTCACAGAAAATTTTGAAACAAAGGAAAAATGAGAAGCATATTTGCACGATTGATGTTGCAGAAAAAATATATTTTGCTTATACTAAGAGTAAACATCCGGGTTTTTTTCGTGCAAAGTGCGGAAAGGAGTCCGGATGGGAAAAGAAAACAGAGAAGTAAAAAGTAGTGTACTGGTAGATTTGATGTATGAAGATGAATCTGCAGAAGAAAATGAACGTTCTTTTTATAATGCCTTACATGAGGAGCAGTTACCGAACAATATAGAGATTAAGAAACTGCGAGTAGAAAATGTTGTATATATGAATTTTAAAAATGATTTTTCATTTAAAACAGGAGATCAGGTTTTAGTTCTTGGAGAACATCAGTCGACATTGAATAACAACATGCCTCTCAGAGAACTTATGTATATCGGAAGAGTATTGGAACAGTTAATTCCGATAAAAGACAGGTATAAAAAAGGACAGGTTCATTTTCCTACACCTGAATTTTATACATTGTATAATGGCAAGGATTTTATGGAAAAAGAGAAGATATTAAAGTTATCAGATGCATTTGAAACGAAGAGCAATGATCCTATGCTGGAATTGAAAGTCCGGGTAATTAATATCAATTCAGAAGCAGGACATGAATTGTTGGAGCGTTGTCCGATAATACGGGAATATAGTGAATTTATAGAAATAATCCGTAAATATCAAAAGAAAAAAGATGTAGAGCCATATAAACATGCAATTGAAGAATGTATAGAAAAAGGAATTCTTGCAGACTATCTGAAAAGAAAAGGAAGCGAGGTTGTAAATATGTTAACGGCTGAGTATGATTATGAGACAGATATTGAAGTACAGAGAGGCGAAGCATATGATGAGGGAAGAGAAGAGGGAAAATTGGAGGAAAAAAAGAATCTTATAAAAAATCTATATGAAGCAAAATTTACAGTTGCTGAGATTTCAAAACTGTTGAAAACGAAAGAAGATGAAGTAGAAAAGATTATAAATTGCTAGTAAAAGGGAGCTGATCGTAGTTGATCAGCTCTCTTTTCATCCATGTTTCCGGTAACAACCGGGGACTTCTTTGTAATAAATCGGTCGGGTATCCACAGCCTTCCTGAATTAAATCCCAATTTTAGCAAGCGCTGCCTCATCCCCAACCAACGTCACATCATTATGCAGCTGGAGAATAGAAGCCGGCACTTCCGGTGTGACCGGGCCGAAGAAAGCACGCTCTACGATATCTGCCTTGTTTTCTCCGTTCACTACTATCAGGATCTTCTTTGCCTGCATGATCGTCTTGATTCCCATCGTATATGCCTGTTTTGGCACATCGTCGGCAGATGCGAAGAATCTCTTATTTGCCTCAATCGTGCTCTCTGTCAGATCTACACAATGTGTTTCCTTTTCAAATGCTTCTCCCGGCTCATTGAAACCGATATGTCCATTATGTCCGAGTCCGAGTAGCTGAAGATCCACACCGCCCAATGAACGGATCAGTTCTTCATATCTTCCACATTCTTTCTCCGCATCCGGCTCCATTCCGTTCGGAACATTGGTCCTTTCCGGATCAATATTCACACGATCAAACAGATGTTGATGCATAAAGTAATAATAGCTCTGATCATTCGTACGTGGCAATCCCTTGTATTCATCCAGATTTACTGTCGTAACCTCCGAGAAATCCAGATCTCCCTTGTTATACCATTCAACCAGCTGATCATAAGTTCCGATTGGCGTAGATCCTGTTGCCAGTCCCAGTACACAGTTTGGTTTCATGATCACCTGTGCAGAGATGATATTCGCTGCTTTCCTGCTCATGTCCTTGTAATCTTTTGCTTTGTAAATTTTCATAAGTACAACCTCCCAATTGTATTTTTTACTTTCTTTTCAAAATCACTGCTTTTTCAAAATACTCCGGCAGATGAAAATTCGGCCGTTCGCTTTCCACGCATCTGTACGCTGCATAATGTTCGTATTCCTTTGTTTCACAAATTTTATAGAAATTGCAGCGAAAATCGGATCCTTCCTGTAAATTCAATTTTCCGTATACCTGTTCCAATATTTCTATCGGAAGCGTAAGATTCACATTCCATTGCTCTTCCCGTATTTCTGCGCTACATTTCATCTTCCGTATCTGATCCGGCGTAAATGGTATCCGGTTCATCTTATTCTTTCCATAGCATGCAAGAAGTGCACCATTTGCATTCATTTCGAAGTTAAGATAAATATCATCTGCTGCCGTATCATTTCCTTTAAATTGAAAAAAAGCCTCCATAGCACTGTCTTTGTAAACCGAATCCTGGTCTTCTTTATAAACCCGGAGAGGATCCTTCTCCTCACACACAAGTTTGATATACAATCCTTCCCCCTGAACGAATCCAATATACCCATAAGTTTTTGCAATCTTCTCTGTTCCCCATAACAGATTTTCGATTTTAAACAGCTCTACTGATTCTAATAACTCTTTGTTTTCTATCAACCGAACTTCCATATGCCGACTCCTGTTGCATAGTTAATGGCTTCTATCTCAATCTAGCAAATATACCGCAGAAAAACAAGATTGTATAAAATCAAAGAGACAAACGTACAAAAAAATAAACCAATCGTGACAGCATTCTTTACGCAAAAAACCGCCAGTGCAATGCACTGACGGTTTTCAACATTCAATATTAATCCTGTACGTATGGCATAAGAGCGATGTGACGTGCTCTCTTGATTGCTACTGTAAGAGCTCTCTGGTGCTTAGCGCAGTTTCCAGTAATTCTTCTAGGAAGAATTTTTCCTCTTTCAGAGATGTACTTTCTTAATTTTGCTGTATCCTTGTAATCGATCTCGTTATTCTCTTTTCCACAGAATACGCAAACTTTTTTTCTTCTGCGTCCGCCGCCTCTTCTCTTGAAGCCGCCTTCTGGACGATTTCCTTTATCGTAAGCCATTTTGGTTTCTCCTTTCAACAAAATGAAATGCGGCAAGTACCACAGCATGGTACTATTGCCTAATTAAAAGGTAATTCCTCATCAATTCCATCCGGAATGTTCATGAAGCCGTCACCTGCATCAGATACTGGCGTGGCTGGTGCCGGAGCCGGTGATGGAGCTGCCGCACGGAAACTTCCTGCATTTGCGTCGCTTACTGCCTTACTTTCAGCAAATTCCTGATCTTCTACAACAACATCTGTTGTGTATACTTTCTGACCTTCTTTATTGGTATAGCTTCCTGTCTGAATACGTCCGGTTACGATAACCTTCAGTCCCTGACGGAAATATTTCTCAGCAAATTCTGCACTTCTTCCGAAAGCTACGCATCCGATAAAATCGGCCGACTGCTCTCCATCATTGTTACGTCTGAATCTGCGGTCTACAGCTAATGTATATCTTGCGATCGCTGTAGAATTCTCACCCTGTGAATATCTTACCTCAGGATCTCTTGTCAAGCGTCCCATCAAAATTACTTTATTCATATTATACCTCTACTTCCTGCTTATGCATCCTGTCTAACGCATAAAAATCTGATAACGTTGTCCATAATGCGAATTCTCTGCTCGATTTCGCTTGGAGTCTCAGCATCAGACTCGAAGTGGATGAAATAGTAGTATGCTTCTTTCATCTTCTGAATCTCGTAAGCTAATCTCTTCTTACCCCATTCATCAACGTCAGAGATCTGTCCACCGAAACGTTCAACTAATGCTTTCACCTTTTCGATTACCTGAGCTCTTTCGTCGTCTTCGATTTTTGCACTGACAACAACAGCTAATTCATATTTGTTCATGTCGTCTTGCACCTCCTTCTGGTCTTTTGGCCCCCGCTCATCTTATGTGGGAGCAAGGATTTCTGTCTCTATTTTAGGACAGAATTATTGTATCACGAGTTCTTATACTACCATAAAGTCTCGATTTTTTCAAGCTTTTTTCTTCAAATCTTTTGTGTTTTTTTCTACCAATTTACGGGCGATCATGATCTGATGTCCGCATCCCATACATTTCAGTCGGAAATCTGCTCCAACCCTTAGTATCTCCCATTCTTTACTTCCACATGGATGCGGCTTTTTCATTGTTACCACATCTCCTACTTCATAGGTATATTCTTTCTTCATCACTGTTTCGTCTCCTCCTCTTTTACCCCTCTTACAACAAACCGGTGATTATCACTGGCACTGGTACAGGTCGACAATGTAACGATCGTATCTGCCGTTGTCACTTCCACGCCGGTATTATACAGAGAAGTACTCTGCGTCATATTCAAAAATTCCTGATATTCTTCATCTGTTTCAAATGTTGTCTGATACGATTCCGAAGTGTCGACTACCTGTCCTACCGAATAAATATGATATTTCAGAATTCTTCCATCAACAGTATATATGTAAAAATATGGATTATTCTTCCAGAATTCACGGGTATCATAATCCTGCAGGTGACGGAACATCGAACCGTCCCGCATTCTATGTCCATATATTACAGAGTTTTTATCCGAAAAATCCTTTTGATTGTCAACATTCAGGAAGATTGCTCCCAGCGTGTTTTCGTTAGACGAAAATGTTTTCTTCAGATATTTACTGTTATCCGTTCCCTGAACAACCGGATAATTGATCTGACTCGGCTCATCCGGGAATCTGATCCATGCGATCGTATCCGGATTGATCTCCAGCAGTTTTTGAAAATCAATAGAGAATGTATCATCTCCGTCTTCACTATGATTTTTATCTTTATCATTTTTATTCTTATCATCCGTCACCGCAAGTTTCCGCACTTTATCATACTCACTTCTTCCATCCAGATAACCTTTTCCGATCTTAAACAGTTGAAAGCCCGACACGCAGAATACGATCAGTGCGATCACAAGAATCACATTGGCGATTATATTCCCTTTTTTCTTCTGCCTTCTTCCGCGGTGATGTTTTTTTCTTTCATTGTCTGCATTTTCATTTCTCATTCCGGATTCGATCCCTCCCTGTGCTGTTCTATTTTCTTTACTTTTTCGATTCCATAATCTCTACGATCGTCTTTTCCGTCCCTGTCATTCCAGGGGATGCGATCATTCCCATGTACTTCATAGTTGCTTCCGGAGTCCTGCCGTTGATTCCATGAATATTTTCTATGCAGATATCATCCATTGCCATATCTGTTGCACGGAATGCTGCATCTACTGCCACGATCCCTTTCATCGTACATCCGTGATTGCCTCCGTCACAGATCATTCCGGTCAGACCGCTTGCCATATTCTGAATCACTTTTGTATGTTTTTCTCCATCCGCTCCCTGCAGATATGCCAGTCCACAGGCCATCCCGGTTCCGGCTGCAATCCCGCAGCCGCAAAATGCCGATAATCTTCCTGAGTACTCTTTGATATACATTGTAATCAGATAGCTGAGTGCAGTTGCTCTCCACAGGGTCTCATCATCCGTCTTATCTTCATTGGCATGCCGGTACGCATACAACGGCATCGTCGCAATGATTCCGTGTGCACCGCTCCCGGTAATGCTCATAGCCGGTCTGGAAAGGCCCAGAACCCTGGCCTCTATCGCACCGTTACACAGTAATTGTGCCGTCTTAAGTGCATCCCTGGATATGATCCGGTTGCCATTCTCACGATAAAGTTTCTTTGCGAACACTGCCCTGTCCGAAGCCAGTCCTTCTTTTAATAATTCCAGATTCATCGTATACGCTTTTTCTATAAACGCAATCTCTTCAACCGGAACTGTATTTACATATCGAAGAATCTCTGCCAGAGAATATCCGTGAATTACCGGACGTGCCTGCTTTTTCCGGGATTCATCCCTGTACATCTTATCTTCTGTCTCAAATATTACAATGCCGTCTTTCTCTATCTTTACGATATTCGTATGTGCATCCCGGATCATCACCTTACACCGGTTATTCTCCGTTGTCACCACGGCATCGATCGTGATCTCGGATCCGACATGATCCATAACCACCTCCACCAAACCGTCGCTCACCATCTGCGCCGCTTTCTCATCATCTTCCGGTGTGATATCTGCCAGCGATTCCAGTCCTTTTTCCGAATCTGCCGCTACCGCCCCAAGTGCCGCCGCATAATAGTTGCCGAATCTCTCCGAATTAGGAATTCCACAGGTAAATGCATTCTTGTACATACCGGAATTCAATGCCACATGTACATTTACAATCTTACCTTCCGTATATTTCTTCGCACTTGCCACGGCAAATGCGATAGCTCCCGGCTCGGTCACGCCAAGTGCCGGTTTCATATCTTCTCTGATCAGCTCCGTCAGATTCTGCATATTCTGCCTCCTCCCCGTTATCAACCCTGTTCTACGAAATTAACATTCTTATCTTAACACATCACCACAGTTTCTGCACTTTTCTCATCTAAAATCTTTAGAAATTTTAATACTCTGTTTATTGATTTTTCCTATTCCCGGCGTATGATTAAATGTATATTGCAAGTACTATTTTAAGAGGTGAATGAATTGAAACTAAAAGACAGATTTATACGTTTTATGTACGGAAGATATGGTGTTGATTCCTTTGGCAAATTTACCATCTGGGGATCCCTGATCCTTATGCTGATCGCAGGATGGACGCATCGGGGAATCCTTTCCTGGCTGGCATGGGCCGGTATCATCTATTCTTATTTCCGGATGTTTTCCAAAAATACTTACAAACGAGCCGCCGAGAATCAGAAATATCTGCAGATGACACGCGGCATCCGGACATTTTTCTACAGGCAGCGTAACATGATAACACAGCGCAAGACACACCACATTTACAAATGTCCGTCATGCAAACAGAAGATCCGTGTTCCAAAAGGAAAAGGCAAGATTGAGATCCGCTGCCCGAAGTGTAACACCAGATTTATCAAACGAAGCTAAGGAGTTCCCATGTTTGGTTATATTTCTATCAACAAAGCCGAGATGAAATTCAAAGATTATGATGTCTATCATTCTTATTACTGTGGACTATGCAAAGTCTTAAAAGAATGTTATGGTAGAAGAAGTCAGGTGACTTTATCCTTTGATATGACATTTCTTGTGATCCTGCTCACCGGTCTTTATGAACCGGACACGAAGACAGAGATGGTCCGTTGTATTGCACATCCCATGCAAAAGCATGCGGCAAAGACCAATGAATTTACTGAATATGCCGCAGCCATCAACATGCTGTTATCTTATTATAAGTGTGAAGATGACTGGGCAGACGAACACAGGAAGAAAGCTTTTGTTGCCGCAAAACTTTTGCATTCAAAGATAAAGAAGATTGAAAAATTATATCCCGTAAAATGTAAGGTCATCTCAGAAAATCTCGCCCAAATCTCAAAATATGAGGCAGAAAATGAACAGAATCTGGATCTTATGTCCGGACTTTTTGGCAATATCATGGCTGAGATTTTTGCATACCGCCACGATGAATGGGAATCCTCTCTTCGTAAGATCGGATTCTTCCTCGGAAAATTCATCTATCTGATGGATGCCTACGATGATGTCGAAAAAGACATCAAATCCGGCAGCTATAATCCATTCAAGAAGGCATACCTGGACGATCCTACATTTGCAGATGACTGCCGCAGCCTTCTGACGCTTATGATGTCGGAATGCTCCAGGGAATTCGAACAGCTTCCGATACTGCTGCATGCAGAGATCTTGCGGAACGTTCTCTATTCCGGAGTATGGAGCAGATACACTGCCGTAACATCCGAAAGACTCGCCGGCAAGAATACACACAACGCTGCAGATACTGCTGACGGCAATTCCACTTCCGGTAGAACCACGAATGATAATCCACATCCTGACACAGATAATTCAACAACAGGAGATCAAGAACAATGACAGATCCATATAGTGTCTTAGGAGTATCCCGTAATGCTTCTGATGACGAGATAAAAAAAGCATATCGTAACCTCAGCCGAAAATATCATCCGGATGCCAATATCAATAATCCGAACAAGGATCAGGCAGAGGCGAAATTCAAAGAAGTCCAGCAGGCCTATCAGCAGATCATGAAAGAGCGGGAATACGGCTCTTCCGGGAATTACGGTCCATATAACCAGAACGGATATGGTCCGTTCCGCGGCTTCTACGGAGAATACCGACAGACCGGTAATGCAGGTCAGGAAAGTGAGCAGGATCTTCACTTAAGAGCTGCTGCCAACTTCATCAACAACGGCCGGTATCAGGAAGCAATGAACGTATTAAACGGAATCAACGAGCATACTGCCCAGTGGTATTACTACAGTGCGATTGCCAATTCCGGTCTCGGCAACAATGCAACGGCCCTTCAGCATGCCAAAGAAGCGCTCCGCATGGAACCAGCCAACTATCAATACCAGATGTTAGTTAACCAGTTTGAAAGTGGCGGAAGCTGGTACCGCCAACGCCAGAATCCGTATACCACCACCTTCGGCGGTGGAAGCGACTGGTGTGTAAAATTATGTATTGCCAACATCGTCTGCAACTTATGCTGCAGCGGCGGAATGTGCTGCGGTGCCCCGGGCGGTTACAGCGGCGGCCATTATATGTAACTCATAAAATTTCAATGTAATCCAGATGTACAATAAATTGTGACCATCAACAAACGCAAAAAGGAGGAATTCTTATGTTGGATTATCTTGTTTTATATCAGAGTGAATCCGGAAATACAAAGAAAATTGCTGCATCTATCTTCTCGCGCCTTCCCGGCAATTCCAAAGATCTGATCGATATCGATACAGATAAGACAATTCCGGAAGCCAATGTCTACTTCATCGGATTCTGCGTGCACCGCGGAAGCTGCAGTATGGAGGTCAGTGACTTCTTAAGTGACTTAAGCGGCAAACAGATCGCTTTATTCGGAACTTGCGGAATGGGGGATTCTCCGGAATATTATAAGGATATTGCCGGACGCGTCAGTGCCTGGATCGAAGCAGACAACGATTATCTTGGATATTTTATCTGTCAGGGAAAAATGCCGCAGAAGGTACGTATGAAGTATGAATCCATGAGAACTGACGAGAATAGCGACCAGATCGACCGTTTTATCCAGAATTTCGATCTTGCACTTACTCATCCGGATGATCTGGATGTGGAGCATGCAAAAGTATTCGTCGATCATATGTTAAAGAAAATTCAATTATAATGAAATAATATACGAGAGGCTGCCACCGGCAGCTTTTCTTGTATTCTTTGACAAAAACACCCGGAAATAAATATTCCGGGTGTTTTTATAAGAGGCGCCAACCAGATTTGAACTGGTGATAGAGGTGTTGCAGACCTTTGCCTTACCACTTGGCTATGGCGCCATATGACTCCAACGGGAATCGAACCCGTGTTACCGCCGTGAAAGGGCGATGTCTTAACCGCTTGACCATGGAGCCGTATATTCATTTGTCACTGTGTTTTTCACACGACCGAGATTTAATATATCATAGACTCGGTTGTTTGGCAAGTGTTTTTTTGAATTTTCTGAAAAATTTTTATTTTTCGGATTTTTTCTTATTTTCTGCGGACAGCAAAAGCTTTACCTGCTTTTGCTGTCCGCAACTTGTCCGGTTCATAATCGTAATAACGAATCCATATGTCCCTTACAGAAGTGTATGATATAAAATCAAACATGTTACATCAGAATCAGATCTTACATGCCCCTGTCATTATCTTAATTATTAGCGATTGTGATCTATCCGGTCCATTAAGACATACTTGTCTGCCGGTTATCCTATTCCGGTTTTTGTTGTTAGAGGGGCACTGTTTTTTGGCTCTTTCTGATTCTTTTTGTACTATGTTGTCAATGTAACATAGGACGATGTAAAATGCAACACATCCAAAAGTAATTAAAATATTAACGATTTTCTACATCTGATCGGCCTTCTCGACGAATCCCCGGATAACGTTACATGAATTATGAAGCTGCTCTTTTTCTTTCTCTGTCAGGGAGATTTCCAGAATCTCTTCCACACCGTTTTTGCCGATCACACATGGTACTCCCGCCGGAACTCCCTGTTCTCCATATTCTCCTTCAAGGAGAACGGATACCGGAAGGATTCTCTTTTCATCATGCATAACTGCTCTTGCAATATTGCTGAGTACGGCACCGATTCCAAATTCTGTACAGCCTTTTCCTTCTACGATATGGAATCCACAGACCTTATCCTCCGCACTGATCTTATCAAAATCCATTTTATCCCGGAATTCCGGATGAATGCTCAGGTATTCTTTTACCGGTATTCCGCCAATCTGTATATGTGATACCGGAATAAACTGCGAATCCCCATGCTCTCCCATACAATATGCCTGGATGGAATGACGGCTTACGCCGGTGATCTCAGATAACATTCTGCGAAGTCTTGCTGAATCCAGGGATGTTCCGGTGCTGAACACCTGATTTCTTGGAAGTCCCAGTCTTTTTCTTAAGAAATCAGCAATGATGTCTGCCGGGTTGGAAATGCTGATCAGAATTCCATGGAATCCTGACTCTTTTAACGGTCCTACGATCGTATTCATCATCTGGATCGAATCATCGAACATATCCAGCCTTGTCTGTCCCGGAAGACGGCTCTTTCCGGCCGCCATCACAACGATATGCGCATCCGCACAGTCGGAATAATCTCCGGCTCTCACTGTAAAATCCCTGTCCAGATTAGAGGCCATATCATCAAGATCAAGTGCCTGCATTGCCGCTTTATTCTTATCTATATCAATATATACGATCTCATCTGCCAGTCCCTGCATCATAAGGCTCAGTCCGCAATGAGATCCTACATGTCCTGCTCCGATAATTACGATTTTCCCATTTTTTATTGCTTTCATTTTTCCATTCCTCCGTCTTTTCCTGGTAGTATCCATATGTTACTCATTCTAGCACTATTGGTACTACCTGTAAATAGAGCGCACTCTGTTTTTTTCTTTTTGGAACCACAAAAAGCTCCTCAACTTTCGTTGAAGAGCTTTCCGTCTTTTAAAAATCTAGAGAATGGATTTTTTTAGAAGCACATTTTTCGGGGTTGAATATTCATTCTTTTGTACTTCTCATACAATATATCATATGAAATTCATTATGAATATAGTTTTAATCGACAGATTTTATTCTCTAAATTGTGTCTCACACACAATTATGATAAAATATATCTATACTCTGATCAACATATATCAGGAGGACCACACTTATGGCAATTAAATTACAGTCCCTGTATGAAGCAATTAACAACCAATTTGATGTCATCCTTCATACCAACAGTTTTTTTGATAAAGAAGTAACCTGGATCCATACCGTCGAACAGGGGGAATTCTCCCATCTGCTCCACGGTGATGAACTGATCTTTAACTCCGGTCTGAATTTTACCTCTCAGGACTGGCTGAAAGAGTTCTTAAAGTCATTGAAAGATGCACACGCCAGCGGACTGATCATCTCTGTAAAATCACGTCCTGCATTTTCCCAGGAGATTATCGACTATTGCAACGAGATACAACTTCCGCTGTTCTCCACTTCCTGGGACACTCCGTTCATCGATATCATGCGGATCTTTTCTGAGATTCTGTTAAAAAATGAGCACCGTGAGACCAGTCTTGCCGCCGCTTTGAAGAATGCGATCTATTACCCCGAGAATGAAGACTCCTATCTGAATCCTCTGGAGAGCAATGGCTTCTTCCGCGATATGAACTATACCGTCCTCATGATCAGCTGCCACACTTATGACAGTGATTCTGGTAACTCCTATCTGGAACAGCTGGAAAAGAAGATCCGTTATTTCATGTCCAAAGGAATCGTATATGAAGAGGGGAACCATCTGATCGTATTGTTTGTCGGTGAATCCGTAAATGATATAACTCAGAAGCTCTACGATGTCTGTCAGAATAACTCTGATGTCTATGCCGGGATCGGAACTACTGTCTCGCAGCTCACAGACATCCACCGCCCCTACGAGACTGCATTTACCGCCTATCAGCTTACCAAAACCGCTCTTCCGAAGAACTTCCTTGAATACGATAAGCTTGGTGTATACAAACTTCTGGCCGATATCCACAATCAATCTCTGACAACGGATTTCCTGAACTCCACACTTGGCCCGATTCTTGACTATGACGCTGTGCATCATACCGATTATCTGCATATCCTGGAAGTCTACTTTGATCATGACTGTAGTATCATCCATACCGCAGATGCACTTTATTGCCATAAGAATACGCTGTCGTATAAACTGAATAAGATAAAAGAACTTCTGGATTATGATATCCTGACCAATGAGAACCGGACAAACATCATGCTTTCTTTTTATATTTTAAGACTGGAAAAGCGCAGTATATAAATGATCATTCCCTCAACTTCTGCATGATTTCAAAGACTACAGACCTGAATCTGTGTTATAATTTTGGTAGAAATATCTATACAAAATAAACGTGGGAGGGATTCAGTATGGATCAGAATCGAATCAAACGAAACCAGATGTTAGGCGCAAAGATTGTAAAAGAACTTACTGCCCGCAACATGGAAGCTTATTATGCAGACTCTAAAGAAGAGGCTCTGAAGAAGGCTCTGGAATTAATTCCGGAAGGAAGCAGCATTTCCTGGGGTGGTTCCATGTCCGTCAATGAAATTGGATTAAAGGATGCAGTCTGTCAGGGCAATTATCAGGTTTACAACCGTGACACTGCACCGACGCCGGAAGCCAAGCGCGAAATCGAACTTGCAGCATATGACTGTGACTATTTCCTGACCAGTGCAAATGCGATCACAGAAGATGGTATTATGATCAATATCGACGGTCATTCCAATCGTGTATCCTCTATCGCAGCCGGTCCAAGAAATGTGCTGATGATCATCGGCATGAACAAAGTCACCCGTGATGTGGACTCTGCAATGTCACGTGCAAGAAATGAAGCCGCACCGATCAATGCGCAGCGCTTCAACCTGAATACGCCTTGTTGTAAAACTGGTGCATGTTTTGACTGCAAGACGCCGGATACTATCTGCTGTCAGATCCTGATCACCAGATATTCCAATATTGCGGTAAAATATTGCCGGGAGATTCCTGATTTTCATGCGAATTTCCTTGACTTCATCTTACGTATTTGTTATACTTAACAGTACGTAAGGCATGGCGCCATAGCCAAGTGGTAAGGCAAAGGTCTGCAACACCTCTATCACCAGTTCAAATCTGGTTGGCGCCTCTTATATAACCTCGGAAACATCATGTTTTCGGGGTTTTTCTATATCTGAAAGGAGTATATATATGAAATCACTCGTACTGGCAGAAAAACCATCTGTTGCCCGCGATATCGCCCGTGTTCTCGGCTGTCACAAGAACATTTCCGGTGCGATCGAAGGCAGCAATTATATCGTCACCTGGGCACTCGGCCATCTGGTCACTTTAGCAGACCCGGAAGAATATGATAAAAAGTTCAAAGCCTGGGATATGTCTTATCTCCCGATGGTTCCAAAGAAATGGGAGCTCGTCGTGATCAAACAGACATCCAAACAATACCATAATGTAAAGACACAGCTTTTCCGGAAAGATGTCTCTGAGATCATCATTGCCACCGATGCCGGACGTGAGGGAGAACTGGTTGCCCGCTGGATCCTGGACAAATCCGGCTGTCATAAGCCGATCCGCCGTCTGTGGATCTCCTCTGTTACCGATAAAGCGATCAAAGAAGGGTTTGCCCACTTGAAGGACGGTCGTGCGTACAACGACTTATATCATGCCGCAAGAAGCCGCGCAGAGGCAGACTGGCTGGTCGGGATCAATGCCACCCGTGCATTGACCTGCAAGTATAACGCCCAGCTCTCCTGCGGACGTGTACAGACACCGACACTTGCCATGATCGCACACCGCGAACAGCAGATCCGTTCATTTAAACCGGAAGATTATTATGGACTGCGGTGTACAACTTCTGTTACCGGTGGTTCTGTCGGCACTATGGCTTCTATCGTCACATGGACATGGCAGCAAAAGAAAAGCGGTTCCCTGCGCTCCTTTAACAAAGAGCTGATAACCGGCCTTGATAAAAAATTAAAGAACCAGACACTTACCGTGACGGATGTGCATACCTCATCCAAACGGACACCTTCCCCGGGCCTCTATGATCTGACGGAATTACAGCGCGATGCCAATAAGCGCTTTGGCTTCTCCGCAAAGGAGACATTGAATATCATGCAGAGTCTGTACGAACACCACAAAGTCCTCACCTATCCAAGAACAGACTCCCGCTATATCGGTACGGACATTGTGCCAACGATCAAAGAACGCCTGAAAGCCTGCAATATCGGACCTTATAAGAAATATATTCCGGAGCTCTTAAAGAAACCGCTTAAGACAAGCAAAGCCTTCGTAGATGATAAAAAAGTCAGCGACCATCATGCGATCATCCCGACGGAAGAATATGTCCAGATGGAACATATGTCGAACAATGAACGCAAGATCTATGATCTGGTCGTACGCCGTTTTATCAGCGTCCTCTATCCGGCATTTGAATATGAGCAGACTACACTGAAAGCTGAAGCCGCAGGTGAAACATTTACTGCAAAAGGAAAGGTCATCAAAGCCGCCGGATGGAAGGCCGTATATGCCGATGCTGCATCTTCCGGTTCCTCTGCTTCACAGTATGATGCTTACGGGGATTATGAAGATTCTGAAGATTTTGGAGAAGATTTCCAAAATAATGATATGTACTTAAAGGCTTCAGAGCAGGCACTTCCTGTTCTCCACAAAGGCGACACCCTGACTGTCACACGCACGAATATCACAAACGGTAAGACCAAAGCTCCCGCCCGTTTTACAGAAGCGACACTTCTGTCCGCCATGGAGAATCCGGTACGTTATATGTCTTCTGATGATAATAAGATGAAAAAAACTCTCGGTGAAACCGGCGGACTCGGAACCGTAGCGACAAGAGCCGATATCATTGAAAAATTGTTCCACTCTTTCCTGCTGGAAAAGAAGGGAAATGAGATTCTTCTGACATCCAAAGGAAAACAGCTTCTGGAATTAGTCCCTGAAGATTTGAAAAAACCGGAGCTTACCGCTTCCTGGGAAATGGAACTTGCCAAGATTGCCAAAGGAGCACACAAAGAACAGGTATTTATCAAAGATATCGAAAGCTACACCAAAGAATTAATTCAGGATATCAAGACTTCCGACGGAACTTTCCGTCACGATAACCTGACTAATACAAAATGCCCGCACTGCGGCAAGCGTATGCTCTCTGTCAAAGGCAAGAACTCCCGCATGCTGGTCTGCCAGGACCGTGAATGCGGCTACCGCGAGACGATCGCACGCACCAGCAATGCAAGATGTCCGAACTGTCACAAGAAGATGGAACTGATCAAAAAGGGGGACAGTGAGACATTTGTATGCTCCTGCGGCTACAAAGAGAAGCTGGAAGCATTCAAGAACCGTCGTGCCAAAGAAGGTGCCGGCGTATCTAAGCGCGATGTCCAGAAATATCTGAAGAAACAGCAGCAGCAAAATGACGAACCGGTGAATAACGCATTTGCACAGGCACTGGCGGGACTTAAGTTAGATAAATAATATGCAAAAAGGAATAACAAACCTTTGCTAATCTGGTTTGTTATTCCTTTTCAGAGAGAGAATAATTATTTCATTGTCTTTTCAAGTTCCCATGACCGAATGCTTTCAATCATCAGATCTCCACCAATTGCTGTCATTTCATTTTTCTGATCATCATCCACATTATATATATTACAAGAAAAATTATTCTGATAATCATTGCTGAATATTTCTAATGAAATTTTGTCAGAATAAATATGAATATCCAGATGCTCTTTGCCCATTAAATTCAATGGACATCTTGCGACTCCTTTACTCCAGCCATCGGAATTATTACGGTCAAAATATGCTTCCGCTCTCTTCAGATCAAATAGGATCTCTGTCTTCTTTCCCTGAGACATTCTTAAGTTCAGCCTAATCTTGTCTGCAGTTGATTTTTTCAGATTTATCCGCATTTCCGTTTCATAAACACAGCCACTCCGAAGTTCTTTTTTCTCGTCTTCTTTTATCAGAATGTCCGCTTCTTCCTGCTTATTCTTCCGGAGATCCTGTAATTCTTTTACAGGAATAAACTTTAATGTATTATCTTCTGCTAATACCGCCTCTCTCGGAATGTTAAAGAATCCGCACCAGCCTTCTTGATATGTCGGACCCCAGTCTTTCCAAAATGGCATCCAATCCCATGCATTCGCCCATCCTACCAGAATCCTTCTGCCATCCGGTGCCAGGAATGACTGTGGTGCATAATAATCAAATCCCCAGTCAATTTCCCCTGAAATTGTATAGAAAAATTTTCCGGTATCATAGTCAAAATCTCCCACCAGATAAACACTGGTGCGCTCTTTTCCTCCCATCGGAGAGAACATCAACACATATTTATCTCCTACCGGATAAAAATCCGGGCACTCCCACATATAGCCCCATTCGCCTCTGCTCTCTGCAAGGACATTGACAAATTCCCAGTGGAACATATCTGTCGATTTATACAGTCTTGCCTGTGCAAATCCATTTTTGCTTGCTCCACAGACTACATAATAGGTATCATCGTGTTTCCATATTTTCGGATCCCTGAACAGATCTGTTGGAACACCTTCCGGTGCTGTGATCACCGGGTTCCCTTCATATTTTTCAAAGTGGATTCCGTCTTCACTATATGCGATACACTGTGCCTGTTCAAACCCATTTCCATTATTACAGGTTCCTGTATAGATCAGGAATAACTTTCCATCATGTTCAATCGCACTGCCGGAGAAGCAGCCCCCCTTCAAATGATCATCATATACTTCACTTGGTGCAAGCGCTAATGGCAGATACTCCCAATGAATCATATCTTCACTGACAGCATGTCCCCAGTGCATACAGTCCCAAAATCCGGAATATGGATTATATTGATAGAAAAAGTGATACTTTCCTTTAAAATATATCAACCCATTTGGGTCATTGATCCATCCGGTTTCCGCCATAAAATGATAGTCCTGACGAAATTTTCCCTGCTGTACGGTTTCTCTTTTTGCTTCAATTTCTTTCTGGGCTTTTTCTATTCTTTCAATCATCAGTTCTTTTGACATATTGTGCCTCCGATATTATTACTTATATTCTTCACGAAGCTTCTTTGCAAATTCAGTATTAAGCTTTGATTCCCGGCGGGCCTTATTTTCTTTAATTCTGAACTGTTCTTCTCTTGCAGGCTTATACTCTTCCCAGCGTTTTGCCCATGATTCTCTCGCTGCTTTCATTTCTTCTGTTAATTCCGGCATCTGAAGATTGCGTTCTGGAAGTACCGGTACATTTGGAATTCTCTCTTCTACAGGAAGAATCGTAATTGGTTTTGCTGTTGGCAGTGTCTGATACCAGTATGCTGTTGAACTCCAGTCATCTGACAGATGGTTCGCATGTCCATGTTCAATCGTAACTTTCAAATGTTTCTCAAATCTTACTGGATCTGTAATGTGGAAACGATAAGATACCTGGAATCCATCCGTATCACTTTCATGTACAATAGTTCCAAAGAATGGATATGCATTTTTCTGCATTCCCCATGCATGATTGAAATAATCCTCTGTTCCTGTACCATTTAATGACGGGTATTCCTCTCCATCAATGAAGAACATATCATTTCCTTCTCCCCACCAGCTTCCCTGGTAGTGTTTTACAGTAAGGTTACATCCTACATAATGTCCCGTTCCTTCTACGTCAAGCACCGTATAGTTATTCTCACCTTTAAAATTGGTTACATTATTAACTTCCGGACAGTTTGTCTGAAGGTCTGGTCCCCAGCCCTGACAAGGATTTTCTCTGTGCCAGCTTGCATGGAAATATGCTGTATTCTCATCCAGTGGCTCTTTATACATTTCATAGTCAATATTGAAATATAAAATAAATGGAAGTTCGTTTTCATTTACAATCTCAATTTTTGCTTTTTTATTAAAAGGCATTGGGAAATAGCATGACACAGAACAAGGAGCTCCATATCTTCCTGCTTCTTCTGGTTTCAGCGAAACATTAAATGGCAGCGAAGAAAAATTGCCCGGATAACTGTTACCAATACAGAAGAAATCTCCCAATGGTGCAAGTACACTTGGTGTATCCTGATCATCCCATGTAATCTTGATCAGAACTTTTCTATAATAGAATGGATCATAATCATCCCAGATAACTCCAAGTGCCGGATGAATCTCCATAACCGGAGCTGCTGAAGCATTTAATACCGGATCAAGAATACTTGGTGCTACTACTTTTCTGCAGGAAGAAGTCATCCAGATATGTGTGATACATCCAGGTCCTTCCACTTCTCCAAGAGAGATTGTCTCGCCTGCCGGGATTTCCCAATAATCCTGATTCTTACCTCTCTGATCCCAGCTGGCAAGTCTTCCGTTTCTGGCTTTTTTTACAGTTGTCAAATCTTTAAATAATCCTGATACATTGCTCATAATATAAGTCTCCTTTTCTTTTTGTTAATAATTATCCTTTCACAGCTCCCGCTGTCATACCCTCTACAATATTCTTCTGGAATAATCCATAGAAGATCAGTTCCGGAACAATAATCATAAGACTGGATGCTACAATTCCACCATAATCTACCGTATAATTTCCTTTGAAGAATGAAGCTCCCATAGAAAGTGTATAATCAGATACATCTTTCAGCATTACAGATGCATACGGATATTCATTCCATATGTATAACACGTTAAAAATGACAATTGTTGCAATAACCGGCTTTGCCATTGGCAAAATAACTTTCACCATCAGCTGCCAGATGTTACAGCCATCTATTACAGCCGCTTCGTCAATTTCCGTAGGAAGCTGTTTCAAATATGCTGTCAGAAGAAGCGTATTGAATGAAATCGAACTTGCTGCATATGGAAAAATCAATGCCCATTTTCCTCTCAACCCGAAAAAGATATTAATCTTATATACCGGGAACAATAAAATAAATGGTGAAACAGATAATCCCAAAATCAAAAATCCATACAATAAACTCTTTGCCTTCGGATGCTTAAATTCCATTCTTGCAATTACGAAAGAGCTGCAGAATGTAATAATAAGTTCCAACACAACAGATAATATACATACAACAAAAGTGTTCGCATATAATTGTGGAAAGTTTAATGTTTCCAATGCATGTTTGAAGTTGTCGAGATTAAATGCCTTCGGCATTGCCAATGGATTAGACATGATCTCTGAACTTGATTTGAACGAAAGCAATACCATCCATAAAAATGGAAATACAACAATCGCTGTTATAATGATCATCGCAGCATACATTGCAATTTTCTTTCTTTTCGGTACCATTCCTATTCACCTCTTTCTCTTGTAAGTATTGAATAAATACCTGTGATCACCAGTGAAAGAAGGAATGTAAATGTAGCCAGAGACATTCCATAACCATAATCTCCACTGTTAAATGTCATTGAGTAACTATATGTAACCAACGTCTCAGACAGGTGGTTTGGACCTCCTCCTGTTGTCTGCTGCACAATTTCAAAGATCTTAAACACTCCTGTAATGATCAGAACTGCTACTGTTGAAATCGTTGATTTCATCATTGGAATTGTGACATACATTGTCTTCTGTATAAAGCTTGCACCATCTATTTCAACTGCTTCCAACACCTCTCCCGGTATCATTTTAAGACCTGCAATAAATACCGTTACCAGATATCCTAATTGTTGCCAGAAATAGATAATCGCGATACTATACGGAGACAGTGTATTGCCGCCTATCCATTTTTGTTTCAAACCAGATGCCCCTATCGCATCCAGAACATTATTGATAATACCAATGTTTGGATCTAATATATAAACCCAGATAATTCCAACAATGATCGGTGCGATAATGGCAGGAGAAAAGATTAATGACTTTGAAAAATCCACTCCTTTTAATTTATTATTCAGTAACAAAGCAATGAGAAAAGATAAAGACAATAACAATACAAATGCCAATATAAACATAATCATTGTGTTCTTTAAGGATATCCAAAACAAACGGTCTTTAAATAATCTCATATAATTTGTCAATCCGTTGAATGTAGCCTTTCCAATTCCAGAATATTTTGTAAAACTATATCCAATTGACATTCCAATAGGAATAATAATAAATACCATATACACAACCAGTGTCGGAACTACCAATCCTATCTTGTATCTCTTTTTACTTAACCAATGCATACGCTCATCCTCTTTATATCTGGGACCACCATGATAAATCTTCATGGCGGTCCCATGCAGTGTCAGCCAATATTAACGTCTGTCTAGTTTGCTGCTGCCGAATCCATATTTTTTAAAGCATCTTTCGGACTGTATGTTCCTTGCATAACACCAAATATTGCATCATACATTGCTTCCTGAACTGCCGGAGTAACTGTCTGGTCCGGAGCTGCTTTTGGTGTTTTCCATCCATTTCCAAGTGCTGTGATCATTGCATTCATTGCATACTGTGAATCTGTTGCTGCAATACCATCATAATTGGTTGCCGGGAAAATAGATCCTTCATAAGAAATCTTTGCTGCTTCTTCTCCATAATAATATTTCAAAAATGCATACACAGCTTCTTTTGCTTTATCATTATCTTTTACCGCTGAACTTACTACCAGCGGAGCTGCCGGAACTTTCATTGCAATATTCTGTTCATAAGAAGAATCCTCAAATTTTGGTCCCCACCAGAATCCGATGTGCTCACCGACATTTTTATCAAATTCTGCACAGTCCCACTGACCTGTTCCGAACATTGCTGCTTTTCCTTCATTAAAGAGCTGTTTTGCGTCAAAATATTCGATTGTTGCCATATTTTCCGGAAATGCTCCGGCATCTGCAAGTCCTTTTATTTTTTCAAAACATGCATTCATATCATCGTTTGAATATTTTGCCTTATCACCAGTATAGGATTTTTCATTATCTTCCCATCCATATCTTGAAAAGAATTCATTGAACTCCCACATTGAGTATCCACTGTTCTTACTTCCGATTGCGATTGGTGTAACTCCTGAAGCTTTCAGTTTTGCGATCATATCAAGGAATTCGTCATAAGTTGTATCATCTGTTGGATAAGCAATCCCAGCTTTATCAAACAAATCTTTATTATAGAAAAATCCCTGAACATTACTTTGATATGGAAGTCCATACTGTACTTTTCCATCATTGAATGCATCTTCCATACCATCCAGTGCATCATCAATGTCTTTATTTTCTTTCAGGAAATCAGACATATCTAATAAGTATCCGGCCTCATTGTATTTCGGTGCCTCTGCTGAATCTAAATGTACAATTTCCGGAAGACTTCCATCCTGTGCTGCCAGTTTCATATTTTTTGAATGTGCTTCTGTATCAGCTGCTACGAATTCTACTTTATATTTTCCTTTATTTTCTTTGTTAAATCCCTGAACAATATTGTAAGTAACCGTTTCCTGTTTTTTTGGGTTTGCCACATGAATACCAAATTTAATGACGGTTGCCCCGTCCGCATCCGTTTTTGCTTCTCCTGATGACTTACTTCCTCCGCATCCAGCAAGCAGTCCCATCGACATCGCTGCAACTAATACTGCAGATGTAACCTTTTTTAAACTTTTTTTCTTCATAGTTTTTCCTCCCTAAATGAGTAAATTATTGTTTGTGGAACCCGTTCCATGTTTCTTAAAAAAAATAATTCCGCATCTTTTTATGGAACCCGTTCCATGTTTGTTAAAAAAAATAAATTCAGCTGTGCACGTGACTGATTTGTATAATCTATATATAACTCTTAGCTGCTCAGATGTCAACATTTTTTCGTCATTTCGTTTATTTTATCAAATTTTGTGCACTGTTTTTGTGCATTTTTACTATTCCATTGTTGTTCTCCCCTTTCTCACAGATACTCCTAATGTTACTTTTTCATTTTTATATGTCTTCCCATTAACCAATTCACAAATTAACCTGGCCGCCTCTTTTGCCAGTTCTTTTATCGGTTGAACAATTGAAGTCACACTTGGTTCTACTATCTGTGTAATATATGTTCCATCATAAGCCACACATTTTACATCCTTCGGAACCTTTTTATGTCTTCGGATAACCTCATTCATACACTCGATTGCAACCAGATCTGTTCCGAATATCCCATCAAATTCCCATTCATCCAGTCTGTCAAACAAATCTTTTACCGCATACTTATAATACTCCAGATCAAATTTATTCCATGCCAGTTCATAATCAAAGCACTCTACTCCCTGTTCCTTCATAATTCTTGCGAATTCAAAATGTCTTTCATGATATGGCGACTCTACTGCAGTTGCACCTCTGAAATGTACTATTTTTTTACACCCATTCTTAAGCAGAATTTCCGCCGCCAGTCGTCCGCCCTCCTTATGATCGACTGCAACCACAGGAATATCTTCTCCCAAATAACGGTCAAATGCAACGATTGGTTTTTTTATCTTTTTGTACTCTTCTACATCTAAGGAATGTACACCTGTAATCACACCATCCACGATATGCCTGTTTAACATATCCAGATATTCGAGTTCTGCATTATGTGCCTTATCTGTATTACATAACATGATCTTGAATCCTTCATTATAAAGTTCTGCTTCGATATTATGTACAAGTTCTGCAAAAAAAGGAATTTCTACTGTTGGCACCAGAACGGCAATGATCCCACTCTTTTTATGATACAGATTTCTGGCAAGTTCATTCGGTGTATACTGAAGATTTTTCATAGCCTCTTCTATTTTTTCACGTGTCTCATCCGATACATATCCACTGTTATTCAGTACTCTTGATACTGTTCCAACACCGACTCCTGCCTTTTGTGCTACATCTTTTATACTTGCCATGTTTACACCCCCTCTCATTTTAACAATTTATTATAACAGAACATTTACACAAGCTCTAGTTTCATTTTTCGCTTTGTTATATCTTTATGTATCTTTAAACGCCCAAATTAGAAATATTACTCTTCTTCACTCTTCTTCAACTTCGAATAATAACTAT
>PPYE01208017.1_pt1 | contig 23125 bp, 13 predicted proteins | sample 1559881 | NCBI WGS metagenome assembly PPYE01 (sample SAMN08240022, study PRJNA423297) | Human gut metagenome, whole genome shotgun sequencing project. | reverse complement strand
CCCCCTTGGCGCTGGCCGATCCCCGACCGATGAGCTTGGAAAAAAACGCCGCATGACACAGTTTATTTTACGCCCCCTCCAGTTTCGTTTGGTTACGATTTCGTTTTCTATCAGCGGTACCATAGCATAACCGCCGCCGATGGTAAAGGCTCCTATCTTAAAGAAAATGGAGAATGCTTCAAGATATATATTCATATTCAAAATGTTGTAATTTACTTTATTTCTTTATCATCTTTCCCTTCCTTCCCTCTCTTGGCATACTGGCTTGGGCTCATATTGAAATGTTTCTTGAATACTTCACGGAAATATTTCGCATCACTGAAACCGGTCAGCTCTGAAATCTCGGTGATGGTATGCTTTTGTTCTTTCAGAAGTTGGGCAGCATGTTTCAGTCGAATCAGCCGGATGTAGTCAGCCGGAGCTTGGTCGGTCAGTGCCTTTATCTTATTGTAGAAGCTGGTCCTACTCATATTCAGCAGGTTGCAGAGCACGTCGACGTTGAAGCTTGGGTTGTCCATATTGTCTTCGACGCTCTTTTTGACGGTTGCAATGAATTTCCAGTCCAAGTCGTTGGAGCAGTTGATGCAATCCGTATTGTTCTTCTCGTCGTTCAGGTCCAGGCTGGCATATTTGTGGCGCAACAGTGCCCGGTTAGTCAGCAGGTTGGCAATGTTTGCCCGCAATATACCGATATTGAAGGGTTTCACAATATATTCATCCGCTCCGCTTTGCAGTCCCTCGATGATATTCTTGTCGGTATTCAGTGCTGTGAGCAGGATGATGGGGATATGTGATGTCTCGATGTCGTTCTTCAGGATATGACACAATTCGTCTCCTCTCATTTCCGGCATCATGATGTCTGAAATGACGAGGTTGGGCATATACTCCTTGACAATGGTCAGTGCTTCTTTTCCATTGGAGCATACTTGTATGTTGTATTGTTCAGACAATGTTCTACGCAGATATTCCCTTAATTCGTCATTGTCCTCTACAATAAGAATTTTCTGGTGGTTACTGTTGTTTTGTGACTGTTGTTGCGTCTTGTCGTAGATTCCACTGGAAGCAGGGGATGATGTAGTAGAGGCATTGATAGGCACTCCGGAGGCCGAATAAACAATCCGTTCGTTTTTGGGTTGAGGGCGTTGGATTGCTTTGCGGAAATGCTTGTTCCCTTTGGGGAACGTGATTTTGATGCAAGAGCCTTTCCCTTCCATGCTGCTGAAGTTGAGCTTTCCTTTATGTAAGCGTACAAGTTTCCCTACCAGAAGTAGTCCGATGCCGCTGCCGATAACTTTGGAATTGATAGCATTACTGCCACGGAAATGCATCTTGAACAGCTTTTTCTGTTCTGAAGCCGGAATTCCGATACCGGTATCTTTCACCTCAATACTCCAGGTATCTTCTGTCTCGGAAGTAAAGACATGTACATTGCCGCCGTCCGGTGTATATTTCAGTGCGTTGGATATGATATTTTTCAAAATGGAATCCATCTTGTCCTTATCTAACCATACGTTCAGATAACGGAAGCTGCTTTCGTAGGTTAGGTTGATGTGTTTTATGTTTGCGTATGAACGGAAAGCATCGATCGTCTCTTCCATATATGTGCTCAGTTCGTATTCGGATACGTATAGACTTCCGGAATAGGTGTCTGCGCGTTCGAAATTAATAAGGTTGGTGGTCAGGCGCAACAAGGCATTTACGTTTCGCAGGGCTGTATTGATGTTGCTCTGTCCGCTGGAAGTCAGTTGCTCGCGTTCGGTGATTTCTTCCAAGGGTGCTTTGATGAGCGTCAGTGGAGTACGTATATCATGCGCTGTATTGACGAAGAAGCGTATTTTCTCATCGGATTCTTTCCGCTGTTTTCTCAAGACTATTATTCGTAGAGTGATGCTTGCAATGGATATGATAATCACTGCATAGAGTATCAGCGCCCAGAAACTGAGCCAGAGGGGTTGCTCGATAATGATGTCCATACTGCGTTCCTCCAGGACAATACGACGGTCTTCGTTGGAGATGGCACGTACGCGGAGGGTATAGTTGCCCGGACTCAGGTTGGTAAAACGGATGACGTTTTCCTCTCCCGGACGGCTCCAACCCTCATAGAAGCCTTCCAGTTTCCAGGAGTACAGAATTAGGGAAGGATAGTCATAGTTGATGTCTGAGACCTGCAATGAGAAGATGTTCTGGTTGTACTTCAAACGCAAGGTTTTTGTCTCGTCAATATCCAGAATAAGTGGAGAGCCTTCATCCTTGGGATAAACGGTCTGATAGAATACCCGCAGGTCATTGAATACCATTTTGAACTTATAGTCGCGAGGCAGGACCATGTCCTTGTCGAACTCTATGGCTCCATCCGTACTGCCGAAAATGAAATTGCCGTTTTTCCTCAAGGTGCCTGAGGCTGCGTTGAAATGGTCAGACTTCAGTCCTTGTTCTTTGGTCCAGTTATGGAATGTCTCTTCGGCAGGATAGAAGGTGGACAGACCGTGTTCTGTACTCAGAAAGATATTTCCTTTACCATCAGACAATAGTGTATAGATATTATTGGAAATCAAGGCGCAGTTGTCTCTATGATAATGTCTGAATGTGTTTTTGGTCGTATCATATACCAGTAAACCGGCATTGTTGGTACCGATATACAGCATTCCGTCGGAAGCTTGGCATAGGGAGTAGATGTAGTAGGATTCTACCGGCATCTGGATATAGGTATACTTACCGGTTGCTTTTTCCAACAGGTACAAGCCGGTGGAAGTGCCTATCCACATATGTGTGGAGTCTTTCTCTATGATGGCAGTGATACCATTCAAGCCCGGGAAATGGCGTATATTTTTTCTGGAATAATCTATTTCTTTTAAGTTATAATACCCTCCGAACCAGATGTTTCCTGAAGAATCTTTCATAATGGAACGGATATACTTGTCCGGCCGGATATTCAGATTACTGAATAAAGACGGAGTAAAGAACTCTGTGGACAGTAGTTTCTTGTTGATCTGGTAGATGCCGGAACTATATCCTCCGGCCCAGATGATGCCGGGCTCCACTTCGCACAATGAGATGAAGATATGGTTTTTACTATGGCTTGCGGTGTCGAAACTGCTGAGAAAAGAATGCCATTGTTTCGTCTTGCTATAATAAAGGCTGATGCCGTTATTGGTGGCAAACCATAAATCGCCGTCATGGTCTTCAATGATGGCATTTACCTGGTCATTGATGAGTGACTGTTTATTGCCGATAGAGTGTTTTATCCATTGATAATCGGCATATCGGTTGTTGCGTACAGTTATACCAATGGGATAATTAGCCATCCAGATGCGTTGTTCACTGTCAATGTAGATATCATTGATGGTATTTCCGTTCATTGAGTTGTACCGGTTATAGTCAGCAACAATGTATGGTATAGATTCATAGGTATCGGTATTCATTTTGTAGACACCGGCCCCGTCTGTAGCTATGAGGATTTCATTGTTATTGTAGGCACGGATACAGTTAATACTAACGTCCATCAGTCCGGATGGGATATGCATGACTTTGTGCTCATTCAGGTCATAGGTAAATATTCCCCGTTGGAAAGTACCGATAAAAACCTTGTGAGACGGTTTATGATAGTATAGTTCGTTGATTTGTATCTTCAAGGTGTCCAATTGGTTGCAGGGACTGAGGGTGAGGGTGTTGTTGGCCAGCTCAGCATAATGTATGCCGATGTCGGTCCCGATGAAGAAGTGGGTCGAATCAATCTGTGCGATATCAGTAATTCGTTCTCCTATTTCGTTTTGAATGAATGTCACCTTCTGGGTATTGCTGTCGTACAGATATAGGGCATCTTCATTGCAAAGCCATATTACGCTGTTGGCATCCACAAAACCGTAACTGATAGGGGTTGGACGTCCTTTCACTTCGCTTTCGGGTAGCTTGTATACCAGGACAAAACGGTCGTGTTTTGTATCATAGCGGAACACGCGTCCTTTCTTGCCAATTTCCCATATGGTTCCTTTGGAATCCACATAGAGCCAGTTCAGGTTCATCATGGAATTCACTTCCTCATCTCCATCCATCAGTTTGTACGGCTTGAATTCTTTTCCGTTGTATCGGTCGATGCCGTCGTGGGTAAGAAACCACATGTAACCTTTGGGTCCCTTTTGAATAGCATATACCCGTCTGTTGCTCAAACCGTCTTCCACACCGATGTATTTGTATGTTTGTGCAATGCCTATAATTGGCAATAATAGTAGTATGCAGAAAAAGAAGTACTTTTTCATAATTGTCGAGCGGTTTTTTGAATGTTGTACTGAGGGAGAGTTGAAAATAAACACAAAAATAATGCTTTTGTTTGAGAAAAGCAAAAAAAGAAAGCGAAGAATAGAAATGTAACAAGCGCGGGATTATTCATAACCCGCGCTTGTTACATTTCTATAAAAAAGGAAGTTCAGTTCATTTTTTATTGGCTTCCACCCACTTGCGTGCATTGACAAATGCTTCTACCCAAGGAGTGATTTGGTCGCTGTTTACGCGGTCTGCGGGGTAGCAACCGTTCTGCCAGGGGAAGATGGCACGTTCCAAGTGGGGCATCATGGCCAGATGACGTCCGTCGGCACTTGCCAATCCGGCTATGGAATAATCTGAGCCGTTGGGGTTGGAAGGGTATTCGTCGTATGAGTATTTCAGCACGACGTTGTATTTGTCCTCGTCGTATGGCAAGGAGAATTTTCCTTCACCGTGAGCTACCCAGATACCCAGTTTGCTTCCACTCAGTGAGCCGAGCATTACGCTGCGGTTGGTGGGGACAGTAACACCGAGGAATCTGGATTCAAACTTGTGTGAGTCGTTATGAAGCATCTTGCCGTTTTTCTTGTGCTCGGGATTGATAAGATTAAGTTCCATCATGAGCTGGCAGCCGTTGCAGACACCCAGTGAAAGCGTATCCTCGCGTGCATAATATTTGTCGAGCGCTTCTTTTGCTTTCGGATTGAAGAGGAAAGCACCTGCCCAACCCTTAGCAGAACCAAGAACGTCGGAGTTGGAGAAACCACCGCAGTAAACAATCATGTTTACATCTTCCAACGTTTCGCGACCGCTGATAAGGTCGGTCATGGTAACGTCCTTCACATCGAAGCCTGCCAGATAGAGTGAGTAGGCCATTTCGCGTTCGCCGTTGGTTCCTTTTTCACGGATGATGGCGGCGCGGATACCGGAAGGTGTGCGGCGGTCCGGGTCGATGCCGTATTGTGAGAACTTGCCTTTGAAGTCCGGCATGAAGGCGAATTCCACCGGTTGCATCTTGTAGTTCTCGAAACGCTTCTTGGCACAGCCGTTCATGGACTGCTTACGGTCAAGGAGATAAGAAGTAGAGTACCATACATCACGCATATAGTCGATGCCAAACTGATAAGTAGCATCGCCTTTTGATACAAGAATATGGCGTTCGTCTGTCGGTTTGCCGAGCTTCACGTAACCTACGCCTGCATCTTCCAGGATTTGCTTTACAGCTTCCTTGTGCTTGTCGCTCACCTGGATAACGATACCCGGGTTCTCCGCAAACAGAATCTTGATAAGGTCTTGCTCCTTGATTTTATCCAGGTTGATTTCCATACCGCCTTCCACATTGGCAAAGCACATTTCAAGCAGTGTAGTGATAAGACCACCGGCGGAAATATCATGTCCGGCAAGAATCAGTCCCTTGTTGACCAGTTCCTGCACGGCAAGGAAAGCATCGCGGAAGTATTCGGCATCCTGCACGCTGGGAACTTCGTCACCTACCTTGCCCAGGGTCTGAGCAAAGGCAGAACCGCCGAGTTTCAGGTTGTCGAAACTGAAGTCTATATGATAAATGGTAGTCTTTTCATTGTTAACCAGCACCGGAGATACGACTTTCTTGACGTCGGAAACTTCTCCACCGGCAGAAACAATTACCGTGCCCGGAGAAATTACTTTGCTGCCGTCGGGGTATTTCTGTGTCATGGAAAGAGAGTCTTTACCGGTCGGTACATTGATTTGCAGGGAACAGCAGAAGTCACTCAAGGCCTTTACTGCCGTGTACAGACGGGCATCTTCACCTTCTTGCGAACGGCAAGGCCACATCCAGTTGGCAGAAAGGGAAACGCTGTCCAGACCTTCGGCAAGCGGTGCCCAAACCAAGTTGGTCAATGCTTCGCTGACGGAAAGAACGGAGCCGGCTGCCGGGTCGGCAAGTGCCGCCTGGGGAGCATGGCCCAGAGAGGTTGCGATACCCTTTTCGCCGCGATAGTCCAAAGCTACCACACCACAATCGCTCAGAGGCAACTGCAATTCACCCTGGCACTGTTGGCGGGCAATCTTGCCTGTTACAGAACGGTCCACCTTGTTTGTTAACCAGTCTTTACAAGCCACAGCTTCCAGTTGGAGCACATTGGTGAGGTATTCGTGTAGTTGGGAAACTTCGTATTGGGGCATTTCGTAGTGACGTTCCACGGTCTTGTCCACCATATAGGTCTTGGGGGAAGAGCCGAACATCTGTTCTACGGCGAGGTCGAACGGACGTACACCGTCAGCTTGCTGGAAGGCAAAGCGATGGTCGCCGGTCGTTTCACCGACTACGTACATCGGGGCACGCTCACGTTCGGCTACCTTGCGTACATGTTCGATGGCCTCTTCCTGAATCAGCAAGCCCATGCGTTCCTGGCTTTCGTTGGCAATGATTTCCTTGGCAGACAGAGTCGTGTCACCGATGGGCAACTTGCTCATGTCAATTAAACCGCCGCATTCCTCTACCAATTCGGACAGACAGTTTACATGTCCGGCAGAGCCGTGGTCGTGGATGGAAACCACCGGATTGGTCTCTTCCTCACAAAGTGCGCGTACCACGTTGTAGGCGCGTTTCTGCATTTCGGCGTTGGCGCGTTGCACGGCATTCAGCTCGATGCCACTGCTGTAGCGTCCGGTATCTACGGAAGATACGGAGCCGCCGCCCAAACCGATGCGATAATTGTCTCCACCGATGACAACCACTTTGTTGCCGGCTTCCGGTGTACCTTTCAAACAGTCACGCTGGGTACCGTAGCCTACGCCTCCGGCAAGCATAATCACTTTGTCGTAACCATAGACTTCATCTTTTTCCTTATGTTCGAAAGTGAGCACGGAACCGCAGATTAGCGGTTGGCCGAATTTGTTCCCGAAATCACTGGCACCATTGGAGGCTTTGATTAGTATTTGTTCGGGAGTTTGATACAGCCATTTGCGTACCGGCAGAATCTCTTCCCAGGGACGTCCTTCTTCCGTACGGGGGTAGGAGGTCATGTAAACGGCTGTTCCGGCAATCGGCCAAGAGCCCTTACCGCCGCCCATACGGTCGCGAATCTCACCGCCCGTACCGGTAGACGCACCGTTGAACGGTTCTACTGTTGTGGGAAAGTTATGTGTTTCCGCTTTCAGGGAGATGACACTCTTGATGTCCTTTACTTGGAAATAGTCGGGCTTGGAGTGGTCTGCCGGAGCAAACTGTTCGATAACCGGACCTTCGGCAAAGGCTACATTGTCTTTGTAGGCAGAGATAATCTTGTTGGGATTCTCTTGTGTAGTTTTCTTTATCATCTGGAAGAGTGAAGATTCCTGTTCCACTCCATCGATGATGAATGTCCCGCCGAAGATTTTGTGACGGCAGTGCTCGGAGTTGATTTGCGCGAAGCCGAATACTTCGGAGTCTGTCAGAGGGCGCCCGAGGTCTTTCTCTACCTTCTTGAGGTAATCCATTTCCTCTTTGGAGAGTGCCAGACCTTCCTTTTCATTGTATGCCTCCAGGTCAAATGTCCTTTCAGGTTGTCTTCACTTTCGGGGGTGGCTTCTCCAAAAAGCCAGCAGAGTTTGTCGCTGTCTGCCTGGGGGAGTTCGTGATTACATTCTACGGCAATCACACTCTTGGATGGGGTTCTGAAAAAAAGAATCATAGTTATATTTACGATTTTACGATTTACGATTTTACGATTGAAGTTACTTCTTTGAGTATCTTCATCTTTTCTTCTTGGGGGCAAAGATACGTAAAATCGGTGGGGAGGAGAAAAAAAGGAAAACAAAAAACGCATGCAATTTTACTCGTATGCGTTTTTTGTTCTGTTTCATAAAAACCGGATGTGTGTTATTGTATGACGATTTCATCCGTAAATAAGAATTGCTTCTTCCCTTGTATGGCATGGAAGCGTACATATCGTGCCTCAGTGGGGGTGCCAATCCAGCCGAAATCACGGAATATCACGTCCTTTCCGGCCTCTTCCTCGCTGCAGATATCACTGCCCAGCAGGGTGAAGTTCTTGCCATCAACAGATGCCCATACTTCCACTTTGGCAGGGAGAAATACTTGTGGGGTACGGATTTGCATGAAGTTGGCCATGACCCGATGTATGGCGGTCACTTCGCCCAGGTCGATAATGGCATCCAAATCATTGGGGCAGAAGCCCTGCCATCGTCCGTCCATGTAGCTTTTGCCGCCGCGAAGTCCGTCGAGGAGACCGGCGTCACCGCCGCCTTTGTATACTTCTTTATGCTGATAGTATCTGCCGCCCGGTGCATAGGTTATCTTTTTGCCTATGCCCTTATGGTAGTCGGTGCGCAGGTGAAGGCTTTTTCCGATAGGCTTTTCTCCGTCGAAAAGGCGTGCGGTCAGCAATATGGAGTCTTTTACGGCAAACGGTTTCTTGTATAACTTGGAAGATACAGTCGGTTCGGAGCCGTCCGTTGTGTAGCGGATGTCAATCGGATGTTTTTCGGAGGTGAGGGACAGCATGATTTTTTTCTTGGCATAGTCAACGGTCTGGCTGGTCTGCACTTGTTCCGACAAGGTGAACGGGTTGTACCCTTTCGTCCGGATGTATCGTATTTCGTTGTTGATACGTCTCTTGAAACTCTCCGGATGCTTGTTCTCCATGGGAGTCCAGCCTACTTCTGCCAGAGCGATGATGCGTGGGTATATCATATATTCGGCATGTTCGTAAGTGGGCAGATATTCAGCCCATACATTGCCTTGCACGCCTAATATGTATTTGCAGATATCACTTCCCAATGAATCGGGAGCCGGGTCGTAGGAGTAGGTCTGTCCGATGGGGATGCAGGCGCCAAACGCCAGCGGCTGTGTCTCAGGGTCATCCTGGTAGTGGTCCAGATAGCAGTGGCTCTCCGGTGTCATGATGGCGTAATGCCCCATGCGGGCGGCGGCAATGCCACCCTCCGTACCCCGCCACGACATGACGGTTGCGTTGGGGGCCAGGCCTCCATCCAGTATCTCGTCCCAGCCGATGATTTCACGCCCTTTGTCGTTGAGGTACTTCTCTATGCGGACTATCATATAGCTTTGCAGCTCACTTTCATCTTTGAGCCCTTCTTCCTTCATGCGCTTCTGGCATTTGGGGCATGCCTTCCAGTGGCGTCTGCTGGCTTCATCACCTCCAATATGGATATACCGGGAAGGGAACAGCCGTATCACTTCATCCAGCACATCTTCGAAGAACTTGAAGGTCTCTTCGTTTCCGATACAGACTTCACCGGATGTATAAGGCTTGCCGGTACAGGACAGCTGTGGATAGGCTGCCAGTACTTCTCCCGAGTGTCCCGGCATTTCTATTTCGGGGATAACGGTGACATGCCTCAAGCGGGCATATTCCAGAACCTCACGTACATCCGCTTCCGTATAGTAGCCTCCATAGGCTCCTTCTTCATCCTTCTCGCAGAAGTGATGGTCATATTTCCCCCAATCCTGCAGATTGGCGGCTTTTCTCCAGGCTGCGAATTCTGTCAGGCGGGGATAGCCCGGAATCTCCAGCCGCCATCCGGCACCGTCGGTCAGATGCCAATGCAGGCGGTTGATTTTGTAGGTGGCTACCAGGTCTATTTGTTTCTTGACATAGTCCGTGTTAAAGAAGTGTCTTGAAACATCCAGGTGCAGCCCACGATAGGGGAATCTGGGTTCGTCCTTGATGGTCGTGACTGGCAGTTCCTTCCCGTTACGGGCAAGTTGTGCCAGGGTTTGCAGTCCATAGAAGGCACCTGCTGCGGAGGAGGCCTGAATGTTTACACCTTGTTTGCTGACTGTCAGGTTGTAGCCTTCGGCAGCGATTGGATTATCCGTTGCGTCCGTTATTTCTATCGTTACAAAAGGGTTCTTGTCGACAAGCTTCATGGGGATGGCAAAGTCCGGCAGATAGGCCAGCAAGTCATTCATGTCGGATTTCGCCAGATTGGTCGAGAAGGTTACCGTAGATGGCAGTTCTACTGTTTTTGACGTTGTTTGGGCATACTGCGGATATGGAACCACACCGAGTTCCTTGGGGGCTTCGCATGCCGTCAGTAGTAAGACGGCCATGGAAACGAGTGTTAGAGTTTTTTTTATTCGTTTCATAAGGGGGTATTGTTAAGTTCGGAGGTAAATATACGGAATAATATGTAAAATGGATAATCTTTACTTCTTAAAATCCTTTTCCGTCGAAAAAACGTTAACACTATTCGTTCGTCTCATAAAAAAGTCCGATATTTGCAGCCATGATTCAGATAGAGACCATATTTGACATATTGTGGAAGGGGTTCATTATCGGCGTCATTGTGTCCGCGCCATTGGGTCCTGTAGGAGTATTGTGTATTCAGCGTACTTTGAATAAAGGACGGTGGTATGGTTTCGTAACGGGGATAGGAGCTTCGCTAAGCGATATTGCATATGCTTTGCTGACGGGCTACGGGATGAGTTTCGTTTTTGATTATGTCAACAAGAACATCTTTTACCTGCAACTTTTCGGAAGCATTCTTCTGTTGGCGTTTGGCGTTTATACGTTCCGCAGCAATCCGGTACAGTCCATCCGTCCGGTATCCATCAACAAGGGTTCCTATTTTCATAACTTCATAACGGCGTTTGCCGTCACGCTTTCCAATCCTCTGATTATATTCCTTTTTGTAGGCCTTTTCGCCCGCTTCGCTTTTGTAAGTGAGGGAGTGCTGGTATTCGAGGCCGTTACCGGATACTTGGCCATCGCATTGGGCGCTTTGGCATGGTGGTTTGGCATTACCTTTTTTGTCAATAAAGTCCGTACACAATTCAACTTGCGTGGCATCTGGATGCTGAACCGTATTATCGGGAGCATTGTCATTGTGGTGTCTGTGGTGGGATTGGTGTTTACGCTGATGGGTGAATCGCTGTATTGAGTGGGAAGGTGAAAAATCATAATTCATACATTTTATCGTGAAGATTGCGCAACAACTGAAAGAAAAGAATATAGCCGAATACCTTATATATATGTGGCAGGTGGAGGATTTGCTCCGTGCCAACGGCTGTGACATAGACCGGATACGCCAGAACATCATTTTGCGCTATCCGGAGGAGGAACGGCCTGCGTTGGAAGAATGGTATGGAAATCTGGCAGATATGATGCGTGCGGAAGGCGTAACGGAAAAAGGACATCTGCAAATCAACCGGAATGTCATTCTGAACCTGACGGAGCTGCATGGCGAATTGCTGGCTTCTACGAAATATCCGTTCTATAATGCGGCTTATTTCAAGGCACTGCCTTTTATCGTGGAGCTGCGCCAGAAGAGCGGCCGGAAAGAGGAGCCTGAGGTAGACACTTGTTTCGAGGCACTTTATGGAGTGCTGCTGTTGCGCTTGCAGAAGAAGGAAATCAGTCAGGGCACGGCAAAGGCTATGGAGGCCATCAGCGGTTTCGTCTCGTTGCTTGCCAACTATTATGACAAGGAGAAGCGGGGAGAATTGGAGTTGATGGATAATTGATAATTATGGAGGAAAATATTGTTCATCGTAACATTCTATATATAAGTGTAACTTTATTAAATGAATATTCTGATAACCGGTGCCAACGGTCAACTTGGCAATGAAATGCGAGTGTTGTCGAAAGAAAACGGACAACATGCTTATTTTTTCACTGACGTGCAGGAATTGGACATTTGCGACGAACAATCTGTGCATGGGTTTGTGAAGGACAACCGGATAGATGTAATCGTGAATTGCGCCGCTTATACGGCTGTAGACAAGGCGGAAGACAATCAGGAGCTTTGCGACAAGCTGAACCATGTCGCTCCGGGCTATCTGGCTGCCGCTGCCGAAGCTTGCGGTGCTGCATTGATACAAGTGTCTACCGACTATGTTTTTGACGGAACCGGACACATCCCCTATACGGAAGAGGCGGCTACTTGTCCCGATTCAGTATATGGTTTTACCAAACTGGCGGGTGAGCAGGCGGTGATGAAGCATTGCAGCCGTGCCATGATTATCCGTACGGCGTGGCTCTATTCCATTTATGGAAATAATTTTGTGAAGACGATGCTCCGTTTGGGACGCGAGCGCGAGACGCTGGGAGTTGTATTCGACCAGATAGGTACGCCGACATACGCCAATGATTTGGCACGCGCCATCTTTGCGGCTATCAGCCAGGGAATCGTGCCCGGCATCTATCACTTCAGCAACGAGGGAGTCTGCTCGTGGTATGATTTTACGTTGGCTATCCATCGTCTGGCAGGTATCAAGAGCTGCAAGGTAAGTCCGCTGCATACGGACGAATTCCCTGCCAAGGCGCCGCGTCCGCATTATTCCGTGTTGGACAAGACAAAGATAAAGAAGACATTCGGCATCGATATACCCCATTGGGAGGCGAGCCTTGCCGTCTGCATGAAGAATTTGGAAGAGTGATTATTACTGACTAATTGATATATGGCCAATAACAACGAAATAGAGAGACGGAGAACGTTTGCGATTATCGCGCATCCGGATGCCGGTAAGACATCATTGACCGAGAAGCTGTTGCTTTTTGGTGGACAAATCCAGGTGGCGGGTGCCGTAAAGAGCAATAAGATAAAGAAGACGGCAACGTCGGACTGGATGGATATTGAAAAACAGCGTGGTATTTCCGTTACCACTTCTGTAATGGAGTTCGACTACCATGACTACAAGGTCAACATCCTTGATACTCCGGGTCACCAGGACTTTGCTGAAGATACCTACCGCACGCTGACGGCCGTGGATAGCGTTATCATCGTGGTGGACGGTGCGAAAGGTGTGGAAACGCAGACACGCAAGCTGATGGAGGTCTGCCGTATGCGTAATACGCCGGTGATTATCTTCATCAACAAGATGGACCGTGAAGCCAAAGACCCGTTCGACCTGCTGGACGAGCTGGAGGAGGAACTGCACATCCACGTGCGTCCCTTGACGTGGCCTATCGAGAGCGGTGTCCGTTTCAAGGGTGTCTACAATATCTACGAGCATAACCTCAACCTCTACCAGCCCAGCAAGCAGGTAGTGACGGAGAAGGTGGAAGTGGACATCCATACCGAGGAGCTGGACAACCAGATTGGCGCCCAACTGGCCGACAAGCTGCGCGGAGAATTGGAACTGATAGACGGTGTTTACCCCGAATTCGATAAGGAGGAATACTTGAAAGGAGAGCTTGCTCCCGTATTCTTCGGTTCGGCACTGAATAATTTCGGTGTGCAGGAACTGTTGGATTGCTTTGTGGAGATTGCTCCCAGTCCCCGTCCCGTGAAGGCGGAAGAACGTGAGGTGGAGCCGGAAGAACCTAAATTTACCGGATTCATCTTTAAGATAACCGCCAATATCGACCCGAATCACCGTTCATGTATCGCTTTCTGCAAAATCTGCTCCGGGAAGTTTGTACGCAATGCCCCGTACTTGCATGTACGTCATGGCAAGACGATGCGTTTCTCGTCGCCTACGCAGTTCATGGCGCAGCGCAAGACAACTGTCGATGAGGCTTGGGCGGGAGATATTATCGGCCTGCCGGATAACGGTACGTTCAAGATTGGCGATACGCTGACCGAAGGCGAGGCGCTTCACTTCAAGGGGCTTCCGAGTTTCTCGCCGGAGATGTTCAAGTACATTGAGAATGCCGACCCAATGAAGCAGAAACAGCTTGCCAAGGGTATCGACCAGTTGATGGACGAAGGTGTGGCGCAGTTGTTCGTCAACCAGTTCAACGGGCGTAAGATTATCGGTACGGTGGGGCAGTTGCAGTTCGAGGTCATCCAGTATCGTCTGGAGAATGAATACAGTGCGAAGTGCCGTTGGGAGCCGCTCAGTCTGTATAAAGCCTGCTGGATTGAGAGCGATGATGCGGCTGAACTGGAAGCCTTCAAGAAGCGCAAATACCAGTACATGGCGAAAGACCGCGAGGGTAGGGATGTGTTCCTGGCGGACAGCGGATATGTGTTGCAGATGGCGCAGATGGACTTCAAGCATATCAAGTTCCACTTTACGAGCGAGTTCTAAGCTATACGATTTTTGCTGACTCACGGCTATAAATGATGCAAGTCGAAGAAAAAGAGGAGGTACAAAGTAATGAAAAACTTTGTACCTCTTTATTTATTGTGGGAAGAAAGTGTTACCTTTGTTTCTGCAACGATTAATATGCATTGATTATGAAAACTGTTGAAGTAAGCTCGTTCCTTACCGATTTTACACCTTGCTTATTATAAACACAAAATTTCAAGATGAAACATACCTTCCTTTTTCTCCTGCTGATTCTCCTTCTGGGGCTGACAGCCTGCTCGAAACCTGCCGATAGAACTTTGATGAACTACGAACAGTCCCTTTCTCATGCTGACTCGTTGGTGCAATGCGGTGCTGTCGACAGTGCCCGGGCCGTCCGCCTGATTTCCGGTTTGCACCGTGAGTATAATCAGATAAAGGAGCTTTCCGATGGCAGGCATGTGCGGCTGAAGCCGGTCAGTGGTTACGAACGTTTTTTCTGGGGAGTGTTTTCTGTGATTATGTTCAGCATTTCCGGTGCTATGCTGTTCAGCCTTATCCGTTTCAAGAAAGAACGTAGTCACCGTAACTATCTTGTCACCCTGAGTGAAAACGAACAGCGCTTGCGCAACAATGAACGCGAGCGCGAGGAACTGGAAGAATGCCTGAAGGAGATGTCGCTGACCGACGAAGAGCGCGAAGAAGTGCATAGCTCGCTGACAAACCTCATGGAACATGGCAGCCGTCTGGATAAGGAAAACGAGTCACTCCGTGCCCGTCTCAAGGAGTATGAAGACAACCCTGTGCCCCGCGAACTGGAACTGTTGAGGAAAGAGGGCGAGCGTGTCCGGATGCTCGACGGGCAGGTGCAGGCGCTTGCTTCCGCCATGATAGACGCAGACGAAGTGGTGAAGCAGTTGCGCATCCAGCCCAAATTCCTTGCGGACAGCCAGTGGGACTACTTGCAGAAGCTTACTGACAGAGTATACAAGGGCGCTTCCAAACGCCTTGTCCTGCGCTTTCCCCAGCTTACGCCTGCCGACAGCCAGCTCTGCATGCTTATCCGCCTGCACTTCAGCAATGCACAGATTGCCACGCTCATTGCCGTGTCTCCCGCTTCCGTGTCCCAGCAGAAGTTCCGCCTGAAGAAGCGGATGATGCAGGCGGATGGGAGGCTGTTTGCCGACGGAGAGACGCTGGAGGGAGTGATTGGAAGCTGCTGAGAATGATAGATTCTTCAAGAATCTCGAAGTTTCAAGAAGATTTTAGCTGCACTTTCATCGCCGAATCAGGTATAATCTCACTTGGTATTTCCCAATTTCCATAAACTGTTTTTTTGCCAACGCTTGTTCCGGATGTGGTTCTGTGGGTGGGAAATCTATACTGAGCCCTATTCAGTCGTATACTTAGATACCCTCAGTCGTATACTTAGGGTACCTCAGTCGTATAGTGAGATACCCCCACTTCAGAAGGTGTTTTGGGAGGGGGATGGGCTGTGGCGGCTTGATAGCTTGAAGCAGATGCTTTGGGGGGTTGAAATGTTGTTGCAAAATGAGATGAAAAACTGATTGGTGACTTAAAAAAATGTTATTCCTTGTTATTTCAATAGTTCGCTTTCCATCGGACTGCTAAAGTGTTGAATTGATTACGGATGAGAGCATAGAATCAAATTGCTCCATAATTGAAAATATCCCTCCAAAAGAAGTGAGTTTACCGGATTTTATGCTTATTTTTGTCATGCTTGTTGAAGATTTCTTATGTTTTTTTTGCAACACTAATTTAAGTGAATCTTCTGACATGGCAAAGTACTGGGCAATATTTTATTGCTCAGTACTTTAAATAATTGTTTTTGTAAAGTGTCGCGGAATTAAGGTTTAATAAAAACGAGGATGGAACATCCCAAATTAATAAACAATATAAGCGAGCGTGTAGTGGATGACATCAAAGGACGGTTATCCAAAGGCACTTTTGTGTCTATTGCTGCGGCTTCATTCTCCATCTATGCCTACGAAGCATTGAAAGAAGAATTGGAGCAAGTGGAACAATTGCGTTTCATTTTCACGTCTCCTACTTTCATCAAGGATAAATCAAAGAAAGAGAAACGGGAGTTTTTCATCCCTAAACTTAACCGGGAACGTAATTTATATGGCACAGACTTTGAACTTCGCCTTCGTAACCAATTATCACAAAAAGCAATTGCCAAAGAGTGTGCAGACTGGATTCGTAGAAAAGTGCAGTTCCGTTCCAATGCTTCGCAAGAACAGATGGGTGGATTTATGCACGTCAACAACGAAACTCAACGGGTTTACCTCCCGTTTAATGAGTTTACTACCACACAATTGGGCTGTGAACGTGGTGCTAATGTGTATAATGTGGTAAATGTATTGCCTTCACCGACAGCAAACGCATATCTGGAAATTTTCAATGAGCAATGGAATAACGATGAGAAATTTGAGGATGTAACGAAGCGTATATTGGAGTACATAGACACTGTATATCAAGAAAATGCACCGGAGTATGTCTATTTTATTGCTCTTTATAATATCTTTAATGAGTTTTTGGAAGACATCAGCGAAGATGTGTTGCCCAATGAACGCACGGGGTTCAAAACGAGTATTATTTGGAATAAACTCTATAATTTCCAACGTGATGCTGCGCTGGCTATCATTAACAAGTTGGAAAAATACAATGGTTGCATCCTTGCCGATTCAGTAGGTCTTGGCAAGACCTTTACGGCATTGGCGGTTATCAAGTATTACGAGAACCGTAATAAGTCGGTGCTTGTACTTTGCCCTAAAAAACTGAATGACAACTGGCAGACTTTCCGTGCCAATTACAAAAACAACCCCGTAGCTGCCGATCGGCTAAGGTATGACATCCTTTTCCACTCCGACCTTTCACGTGACCGTGGTTTGAGTAATGGCCTCGACTTGGAGCATGTGAATTGGGGAAACTATGACTTGATTGTGATTGACGAAAGCCACAACTTCCGCAATGGCGGTAATGTGGACGAAGAGGATGAAGCGGATTTTGATACGCTCGTAGAGACAGACCGCCACAAGGAGAACCGTTATCAGCGGTTGATGCGACGTGTCATCCGTCAGGGTGTGAAGACAAAAGTGCTCATGCTTTCAGCAACTCCGGTCAATAATCGGTTCGGTGATTTGAAGAACCAGTTACAACTGGCATACGAGGGGCGTGTGGAGAATATCAACGAAGCCCTTGAACTTGACCGTAACATTGACGACATATTCAAGTCTGCTCAGACTGCCTATAATCGTTGGGCTAAGTTGGAGCCAAGCGAACGGACTACGGAACGATTGCTGTCAAGTCTTCAGTTTGACTTTTTTCAGATGCTCGATGCCGTGACCATCGCACGTAGTCGTAGCCATATCATCAAGTATTACGACACGAAAGATATTGGCGAGTTTCCTAAGCGGCTTGCCCCCTTGTCTCGCCGTCCGCGTTTGACGGACTTGGGCGATGCCATCAATTTCAAGGACATTGCCGAACAGCTCAATGCCCTGAATCTTTCCATATACACCCCTTCGCTTTATCTCTTCGATTGTGCCCGTAGCGGTTACAGTATCGACTACGATGGTGAAGGTCTGTCTATTGACGGGCGTGAGAAAGGCTTGCGCAAACTCATGGCCACCAACCTGTTGAAACGTCTGGAGAGTTCGGTCAATTCTTTCCGACTGACGCTTAACCGCATCCATGAGTACATTCGGCAGACAATGGAACTGATAGATGCATACGACAAGAAATATTCCGGTGCAACCATTGATGTATCTTCTTTCACTGATGATATGGATTCATCCGAAGGCGACACTGATCCGTTTGCCACCAAGAAGTCGAAGATTTCATTGGCTGACATGGACTATGTGAGTTGGCGACGCGATCTTGAAGCCGATTTTGAACGGTTAGATCTGCTCTTGTTGATGTTGAAGGACATTACGCCCGAACATGACAGCAAGTTACAGATGCTTATCGGGGATTTGAAACATAAATTTAGTAACCCGATAAACGGAGAAAACAAGAAAGTGCTTATATTTACGGCATTTGCCGACACAGCCAATTATCTCTATGAGCAGTTATCCACGAAGATAAAGGAAACCTGCGGACTCGATACGGCTCTCATCACCGGCTCTACCGATGGCAGATGCACATTGCCGAAGTTTCCTATGTCGTTCAATAATGTGCTGACTTATTTTTCACCTTTGTCGAAAGACCGTTTAGCCCTCTTTCCCAATGCCACGGATGAGATTGATGTACTTATAGCTACTGATTGTATCAGCGAAGGCCAAAATTTACAGGATTGCGACTACCTCATCAATTATGACATTCATTGGAATCCCGTACGCATCATCCAGCGTTTCGGGCGTATTGACCGTATCGGTAGCCGTAACAAACAAATCCAGCTTGTCAACTACTGGCCGGATATGGAACTTGACGACTATATTCAGCTTAAAGGACGTGTCGAAAGTCGAATGAAAGCTACTATCCTTACCGCAGCAGGTACCGGCAATCCGCTTTCTATGGGCGAAGAAGCCGATTTGGAATATCGCCTTGGACAACTAAAGAAGTTACAGAATGAAGTGGTGGATATTGAAGATATGGACACCGGTATCAACATCATGGATTTGGGATTGAACGAGTTTCGGCTTGACCTCTTGCAATATGTCAAGGAACATCCGGATATTGAACATGCACCTTTCGGATTGAATGCGGTGGTAGCCGGTTCCGAATTGGCGAAACCGGGCGTGATGTTTGTGTTGAAGAACCGCAACAATGCCGTTAATATTGACCGTAAGAATCAACTGCATCCGTTCTACATGGTCTATCTGGCAGACGATGGAGAGGTTATTTGCGACCATCTGCACCCTAAACAACTGCTCGACATCATGCGTGCGCTCTGTAAAAATCAAAACGATTATGACCGTGCGCTCTGTGCTGCGGTCAACCGTGAAACGCAAGACGGCCGCCGCATGACCAAGTACAACACGTTGCTCCAAATGGCTATTGACAGCATCGTAAGCATTAAGGAAGAAACAGACATTGAGAGCCTTTTCTCTGTGGGTGAGACAACAGCCTTGCATGGAGAAATTAAAGGTTTGGACGACTTTGAGTTGATAACCTTCTTAATAATTAAAGAGAAATGAAATTATCTGATATAGAAATAGGTACTATAGTCAACTTCTTAAATGAAGGAGGTTATGTCCTGGACTTTAGTACAGCTGATTTTGATGCTTTTACCTATAAAAGTATAGGCGTTCCACTTTGTGAAACATATAGACTTTCAAAAGGCAAATCTCTGATAGCATATATCAACGATGCAAAATATGAAGATAAAATGAAGCTACTTAGCGATTTAATCAGATATTACGAACTTTCTTCAATGAAGGAACATGATGAAGAAAATCGTAAAAGCCGTGCGGTTGCTTACAAAAAATGCCGTAGCATACTTGATAAAGCAGGTGGTACAATGGTTATGACCGCTACGGCTGAAACTTTAAAAGAAGCTTTTGACAGCGATTACATATCAGCCCAAATTGATTTAATGCTCAATCTGAAGGACGGAAATCCAACAGAAGCAATTGGTAAGGCTAAAGAACTAATTGAAAGTTGTTGTAAAACAATACTTGAATTTGAAGGCTGTACTGTAGATAAAGATTGGGAAGTTCCACGTCTTGTTGATGAAACTTTCAAACATTTTCATCTGATGCCTAAAAATATCTCTGATGATGTTAAAGGAGCTAAGTCTATAAAGGCTATTCTTGGTAATCTTAAAGCTATTGCACAAGGCGTTGCAGAACTGAGAAATCTGTATGGTAGCGGACATGGCAAGTCCAGTTCATATAAAGGGCTTGAATCTCGTCATGCTAGTTTAGCAATTGGAAGTAGTACAACTCTCGTGCGCTTTTTATGGGATTCGTATGAACGGCATCATAATAATGAGGTTAATTAGATGAGACAAAATGGACAATATACTTAACTTTCCTACCTCCACGCACGTGGACAGATTGGTACCCAAGACAGCCTTTTACAAGCATTTGGAGATTAACACACGCTTAAAGACGCGATTTGTGGAAGATGTGGAACGCATACAATGGCTCTATAAGTTGACTCCATCCACCATGAATGTGGACGAGGGTAAGGCGGTGCATGAAATTGTGGTGTTCTTGGTGACGCTCAAAGTGAAAGATACGCCGGATGATGTGTTTCTTGCCATCGACCGTCTGATGCCGCGCCATGTGGTGTTTGTGCTGCAATATGTCAATCGTGGTAGATTGTTGCTCAACTACAAGGAATGGACGGATGTGGATAAGACACGATTCAATATCTTGAAAACTTTCCACACAGAATGGATGCCGCAGGCGAATGTAAAGTTAAAATTGATAGGTTCATCACTGGATAACATATACGAAGCTTTTGCGGGGCAAATCTCCGGATTCGGTACTACCAATGCTACCGATACAAAACAGATTATGGCATTGCAAGATGAATTGGCCCGTAAGCGACGGGTAGCGGAAGCCTTGCAGAAGCGTGTACGGAATGAAAGGCAGTTTGCCAAACAGATGGAACTCAACAGTGAAGCCCGTGCCTTGAAGCGTGAGATTGCTAAGTTGGAAGAGGAACTTAAAACATTAGAAAACAATTAAGAAACAAAATATATGGCTGACATATTAAAACATTTGGACTTGAACTCCGCAGACGGAACGCAACTCAATCTTGATGCGCTCTATCAGATTGCACCTTCGGCATTTACCGAAGTACGTGATGACAAGACGGGTGAAATCTCTCGAAAGGTAAACTTCGAGGTGCTTCGCCGATTGCTTGGCGACCATGCCACAGATGGCGATGGCGAGATGTATCAGTTTACATGGGTCGGTAAGAACGCAGCTCGTGCGGAAGCTGCCAAACCAACCGATAAGACCTTGCGCCCGGTGGTGGAAAATTCCGTGGATTGGGACAACACAAAGAATATCTATATCGAGGGCGATAACCTTGAAGTGCTCAAACTTCTGCAACGCTCGTATATGGGTAAGGTGAAGATGATTTATATCGACCCGCCTTATAATACGGGTAATGACTTTGTGTATCACGATGATTTTGCCCGCACCGCCGCCGAGGAGGATATCGAAGCTGGCAATGTAGACGAATTAGGCTATCGCTTCAGGAGGAATACCGATACGAATGGTAAGTTTCATTCGGATTGGTGTTCAATGATTTATGCACGTTTATTGGTGGCTCGTTCTTTACTGACGGAGGATGGAGTTGTCTTTATTTCGATTGATGATAATGAGGTGCGCAATCTGAGAAATATTTGTGACGAAGTATTTGGGGAACATAATTTTGTAGCACAATTAGTGTGGGAAAGAGCTTTTTCTCCCAAGAACGATGCAAAGTATGTATCAAATAGCCATGATTATATCTTGATGTACGTCAAACAGATTGAAGATTTCACAATAGGCAGATTAGATCGAACAGAAGAAGCTAATTTACGGTATTCTAATCCAGACAATGATCCACGTGGAGTTTGGATGTCAAGTGACATTTCTGTAAAAACGTATAATGCTGCTTGTGATTATCCGATAACGACCCCTTCGGGGAAAATTGTAGAGCCTCCAGCAGGACGCTGCTGGAGTCTCTCTGCAAAAGCTTTTGCAGAGAGACTCCAAGACAACCGAATATGGTTTGGTCCTAATGGAGATAATACACCAAGAATAAAACGTTTTTTATCTGAATTGAAATATGAAGGTATGGCACCAACCTCAATTCTGTTTTATAAAGAAGTTGGTCATAGTCAAGAAGGAGCACAAGAAGTAGTATCTCTTTTTGGTGACAAAGGTGTATTTGACGGGCCAAAGCCTGTAAGATTGCTTCAACGTCTTATTACTTTAGCTAACTTGAAAGAAGATTCCATCGTATTAGATTTCTTTTCAGGTTCAGCAAGTACTGCACATGCTCTGATGAAAACAAATTCAGAAAAAGATAAGCATTGTCAATTTATTCTTGTTCAATTACCTGAAGAAGTAAGTGATTCAAAGAAAGACCAAGGTTATAAAAATATCTGCGAAATAGGAAAAGAACGCATCCGTCGTGCCGGTGCAAAAATCAAAGCTGATTTTCCGCTTACTACACAAAATCTCGATACCGGCTTCCGTGTCTATCGCCTTGATGAAAGCAACTACGAGAAAGTATCAATTTCGCCCAAGGAATACAAGCAAGATCAGCTCGACCTCTTTGCCAACAATATCAAGGCTGACCGTACCGACCTCGACCTGCTCTATGGCTCGATGTTAGCATGGGGTGTTCGCTTGGACTTGCCCTTGCAGACAGAAATCGTGGACGGTTGCACCATCTATACCGTCAATGAAGGTGATCTCGTGGCTTGCTTCTCCGAAGGTATTACCGATAAGGTAGTAGCTGCGATGGCCGGCAAAAGCCCCTTGCGTGTACTCTTCCGTGATGCTTGCTTCAAAGAAGATGCTCAGAAAATCAACATTTACGAACAGTTCAAGCAAGCCTTGGACTGGGCAGATAATGATGCGTTTAATAATATCAGAGTAATTTAACGTGTCCATGGAAGAGAACAATAAAATACTAATCTATACAGACAATGACGGTCTGACAAAGATAGATGTGAAACTTGAGGAAGATACCTTATGGCTTACTCAAGCGCAGATGTGCGAGCTGTATCAGACGAGTAAATCGAATGTAAGTGAGCATATTAAGCACATTTTCGAAGAAGGCGAACTACAAGAGGACTCAGTTGTTCGGAAATTCCGAACAACTGCCACAGATGGTAAGTCATACATGATGGAAAATCCAGTGTAAGCTGCCCCCTAAAACCAAGCGATTCTGCCCCCTTGTGCTAAAATAATCCTACCCCCTTGA
>PPYE01357406.1_pt1 | contig 23144 bp, 19 predicted proteins | sample 1559881 | NCBI WGS metagenome assembly PPYE01 (sample SAMN08240022, study PRJNA423297) | Human gut metagenome, whole genome shotgun sequencing project. | reverse complement strand
TAGGGCAAAAATCATTTTTCCTATTTTTTACAATTATTCTGTCTTGTTTTTGTGTACTTTTTCGTATCAGGTTTTGTTAAACGTTTCATTTTTATCAATTTTATGTACAATACGCTCGTTTTTTCTGATACTTTATGTGTAAAAAATGCCTTGTGTGTTGAGGCATTTTCTTTTTCATGATATAATATGAAAATACTATATTATCTGTAAATGCATCAGAACCGGAGGCTTTACATGAACGTTACGATCAATGATATCGCCCGTGCGACAGGCCTGTCCACCGCAACGATCTCCAAATATATAAACCACAAAAAAATACGGGAAGAAAATCGTATCCTTATAGAAAAGGCAATTCAGGAGCTTGGATATACCCCAAACCGGAATGCCCAGCTTCTTCGTGCCAAAAACACACATACCATCGGTATCCTGATCTCAGATCTTGGTAATTATTTCTGGGGCGAGCTTGTCAATTCCATTATCAAGCATTTCACAGATCATGGCTATACAGTTATTGTCTGTTCTTTCTTTTTTGAACATCAGAAGGAGATCGATACGATACAGGATATTATCTCCCAGCACTTTGACGGAGTTATCATGCTCCCATCCTGCTGGCATGATGACCTGTACCAGCTTTTACAGAATGCTGGCATACCGGTTGTATTGCTCGATCAGATTCCTGCTTCCATGAGACATTTTCCTGTAGACTGTGTTATTTCTGATAATTACAAAGGCGGTGCACTGCTGGCAGAGCACCTTTTGGAAAAAGGCCACACAAAGGTCTGGATCATGGAACAGTATCTGGACGCCTACACCATCGAGCAGCGGATCCAGGGCTTTGTGGATGTATATCAGAAAAATGGCATTGACCTTCTGAAACAGCAGGATTCTTTTCCCCCTGTTTCTTTTGCTTCCACTGCAGAAACGATCATCCAGAGCAGCCTGCATTTCCAGAAGCTTATTGATTCTTCCGATCCCCCTACTGCTGTTTTTTTTGACTGCTATCTCTCCGCAATGGGTGGTTTAAGCGTTGCCAGCCAGGCACGGATTTCCGTTCCTCAGGATATTTCCTTTGTGTGCTTTGATGATGATCCGCTTTTCAAGACCATGAGCGCGGCTATGACCTGCGTCTCACAGGATCTGACAAGCATGGGGAAACATGCTGTGGAATTACTTTTAAAAAGGATCCATGGAGACTATACAGATTTTCCCAAAATAGACATGCTGGATGTTGTATTCCACCCGCGGCGCTCCGTAAAAGACCTGTCCGAACACAACAGTACAGCATCCGGAAAGGATTGATTTATGAGTGCAACCATCAAGGACATTGCCAGAGAAACCGGTCTGGCATTGGCCACCATTTCAAAATATATCAACGGCGGAACTGTACGGCCGCAAAACAAAAAGCAGATCGACGAAGCGATCCGGAAACTAAATTACGTTCCACGAAATACGGCCCGGGGACTTCGTTCCTCCAAGACTTACCGTATCGGTCTGGTATCCGGTCCTCCCAATACTCCGCATAATGCTTTTCTTCTGAGCAAAATAGAAAACACCATGCGCGCTCACGGTTATTCTCTCACATTTATGAGCGGCGACAAATATAAGGATCATGTCAATAAATTCGTCCCTCACATGCTCCGCTCTGGGATCGACGGCCTTATCATTACCTCTTTCAGTCTGAATCAGGACATCTGTTCTGCTGTGGAACACGCCAAAATCCCTGTTGTGGAGCTGGAAGAACACAGCCATTTCCACCGTACAGACTGTGTACAGACCAGCTGTACCTCCGGAGCCTACGAGATCGTGGAGCATCTGATAAAAATGGGGCATCAGAAGATCGCCCTTGTCACCGGTTCTCCTGCATCCTATACCGCATGCGAACGAAAAAAAGGCTATCTCCGGGCACTGGAAGACTACGATATTCCTGTTAACCCCGATTATATCATCGCTGAAAATTACGCAAACGACTTTGGATATCAGGCAATGCAGAAATTATGGAATCTTCCGGAACGTCCGACTGCCGTATTTTCTGCGAACTATACACTATGCCTCGGTATTTATGAAGCGATCTACAGCCTTGGCATCCGTATCCCGGAAGACCTATCTGTTGTCTCCTTTGATGATTTTGAACTGTCCATACTACTTTCTCCTCAGCTGACCGCTGTCCGTCAGCCGCTGGCCGATCTGGCAGAGCAAGCCTGTGATCTGCTGCTTCGCAGAATGAACGGAGACTACTGCGATTTTCCAAGGACAATCCGCCTGAAGCCGGAATGCATTTACCGGGATTCTGTGCGTAACCTCTTTTCTGATGGTAAGTAATGCAAAACAACTTTTATTACGGCAGTTTCGGGAAGTACAACAGGTATTCTCATTCCAATCTGCCTTCATATTCTGAACATCTGAACCACTGCAATAATTTCACAGCTTTTACAGAGGCACAGACCGTCACCGACACAGTCGATGATACGGCCTGTGTTCCTTCTGTATATATCCGATATATCTGTTACATCAGTCTCAGCAGCATATCTCCGGTTCCCACATTGTATCCGCTGGTTGCATAAATCCCATTCAGGCTTTTGTTTGTCACAATGATCAGCGGGAGCTTATCCGGATCTACGTACATTCTTCTTCCCAGTATATTGATGATCTCTGAAAAATCATCATATAAGATCTGAACATTTCCAAGCTTGCCCAGTGCTCTTGAAAGGGTAGGTGTCTCCAGCGCTTTTTTGCTTTTTACTACAAAAATGATTCTCTTCGCATATCGGGAAAAAGCTTCTTCCTGCTCCATCATCTCATTTAAGATATGCTCCGTCGGTTCTTTCTCCTCTTCCAGAAACGCCAGGATATGCTTCCCAGCTGCCGTCAGTTCTGACGCCTTCACGGTGCTCCCATCCTCTTTTCTGAGAGTAAATTCCGGTATGGAAATATTCTCCAGCATGTCTTCCAGGTTTGCATTCCGAAATGCCAGCTCCACCCTCTTCATTTCTCCGATCTGAACCTCAAAATAATACTCCGCGGCAAATATATTTCCATTTGGCAGTCTGTTTGAGGTAAGGATCCTGTAATTTCCCGCTTCCAGTGGCAGCTTCATCATCTGATCTCTGAAATTTTCGGTTTCCAGCTTCAGTGTGCTGTATTTTCCGGCTTCCAGTTTTGCGATGCTCCAGTTCTGGAAATATTTCCACTGTGTATCCTCACTTGCCTTCAGAAAGATCGATGCGTTTTTCTCTGTTTCCGCAGATACCGGGATGAATTTTCCGTTTTTCATATACTCCATGGAACGGTCATGAGGGTTCAGGCGTGCTGGAATTCCCAGTGTTCTCGCCATTGCCACAAAAAGGATCTTTTTTGACAGAAGGCTTCCTGTTCCCGTTTTCAGACATCCGGACGGCGTGGTGATCACACTGCTGCGTTCTTTCTCCGGGCTGGAAATAATCTTATCCTCAATCCATTTCCAGATCTTTGCCGGCTCCTTTTGCAGCATATTTTTTTCTTCTTCCGACAGCTGCTCAAGGATCGCTTTTCTGTATTTCTGCAAAACTTCATCGTCAACTCTCGGGTTCAGTACATATGGTACAAAAATATCTGCATCCATGCTTTTTTCATACGGTAATGCAAATTTCAGATGCTCCTCCAGAACCTGGCTGATGCAGTCTGTTCTGTCTTTCTCTGTGAGGACTTCAAGGAGTTTTTTTCTTATTGGAGAATCTCCGGCTTCTTTTTCCAGGAATTTCCGGCACTCCGGATTGCTCAGGTTTCTTACCTTCTGTTCCCTGTAAGCGTTTGCCTCTGCCAGACGTCTGCTGCCTCTTTCCTTCTGCTCCGGTGTTGGCATATCTTTATTTACAGGTGCATCATGAGGTGCGATCATATCGATCTCCGTCCACTCCTCATAAAAAACACCCTTTTCCTTTCCTACGGGCATCAGGCAGATCTCACAACAATCCTCTGTTTTTGTATCCATGCTGTTTTCTGCATGCAGCCATTCTCCATCTGCATACATCCTTGCAGAAATATGGATACTTCCAAGCCCTGTTGTCAGGCTGACTTTTCCCAGACTGTCGGTTTTCAGTTCTGCGATCGGGGCATATTCCGAATAATTCAGCACCTCAAAAGAAACTTCTGCACCTTCTGCCGGTTTTCCATGTGAATCCTTTACGGACACAGTGATCTCTTTTGTCAGTGCATATCGTTTCAGCTCGTTGAGCATAGTCACCATACCATCTTTGCCGATCACTTCTCCCTCCGGGATCATGGTATCAAAAACTCTTGAATGGACCATCATGGCCCTTGAGGAAGCGTTGGTAAACCATCCCTTATTCAGGATCTCCTCCGGCTCACAGGCTCCCAGAAAATACCAGCTTCCATCGCACCAGATTTCCACCCACGCATGATTGTCATCACAATGAGACCACTTTGGTGCATATACCTGACGGGCAGGTACACCAACACTTCTCAGTGCATTAACGGTAAATACAGATTCCTCTCCGCATCTTCCGTTTCCTCTGCGGTATACGGCAAGTGCAGACAGGGTACGATCATCTGTACAATGATAGGTAGCCTCCTGTGCACACCAGTAGTTCACCTCCAGGGCAGCTTCCCGGAAGCTCATTCCCTCAGTTCTCTCTCCGATCTCCCTGCGGAAAAATGTACGGCAGGGTGCGATCTCCTCCTCATTTACTCTGTGAAACAGCACATAATTCAAAAAGATTTCCTCCGGCAGCTCTGCCACCCCGGAGTTTTCCTTCCATAAATATACGCCATTCTCCGCATAATCCAGAAATACTTCAAACGCGTAATTTCCGATATCACTGTACGGCATGAACGCATATAAATATTTGCACGCCAGAGCCACTTCGTCTGTGCATTCCGCAAGCTTTTTATCAATATCCGCAAAAACCTGCGGTAACCCCATCACCTGCTCCCGATATTTTTTTTCGATCCGATCACGGTTTTCTTTCAGAAAAATCTTCCCCTCAGCCATTATAATTCCTCCAGAACTTTCTTTGCAGCACGAACATTTTCAATATCTGTACGCCATATCTCATATTCACTGAATGTCGGAAGTCCCATATTGACACCTTCCTTGCGAAACTGCATCGCACTGTCCGTTACAACCTTGCCGCTCATATGATAAGCCTTGATCCCGGTAAGAGGATAAAGCTGGCGGATCACTTCCGCACCGACGCCACTCCCCGCCTGGATGGTGATACGTCCCTGACTCCTGGTTTCCAGTTCCTTCAAAAGCTCCGCACCCTGAAGGCAGGTATTCTTCTGTCCGGAGGTAAGGATCGTATCGATTCCCAGCGAGATTGCCTGTTCCATAGCCTCGATCGGATCTGCGCACACATCAAAAGCCCTGTGCAGCGTAACAGACATATCTCCCGCCGCATCCATCAGCTCTTGCATCTGTTCCATATTCAAGGTGCCATCCGGTTTCAGGATACCTATTACAACACCCTCCGCTCCCATTTTGCGGAAATCCTTTACGGCATTCCTTATCATAGAAAATTCCGCATCTGTATAACAGAAATCTCCAAACCGCGGACGGATCAGCGCATGGATCCGGATATCTGAACGCCTCCTTATTTCCTCAAAAAGCCACGGGCCGGGAGTTGTCCCCCCGATGATCAGATTGCTGCAAAGCTCCAATCTGTCCGCACCACCCTCGGCTGCTGCCATGGCGGATTCCACAGAATCCACACAGGTTTCCAGAATATAGTCTTTCATGTAAAAATCCCCCTTTATTACTGTCTGCTCAGAGTAATTTCACTCCGGTATTCCTCAGTATGTTCACAATGGTATCATCCGGAAATTCATCGGTAATGATCCCGCTGATATCATCAAAATGTGTATATTTATAAGATTCGTTAAAATAAAACTTCTCTCTCTCCATAACCACATATTTATGTCTGCTGCTCTGCACTGCCGCCTTCTTGGTCAATCCATCCTCCACTCCGGATGTAGTAACTGCAAAATCTGTCATATCCACGCCACAGCTTCCCAAAAATGCCCGGTCAAAGCTGTACTGCTTGATCACCTCAATGGCCGCAGCTCCCATAAATCCGTTCACCGAACGGTACATAGTTCCCCCTGTGCCTATGGCCGTGATGGACGGATTCGCAGCAAGGATCTGCAGGATATCGATCATATTGCTGACAACCACAACATGCATACCCGACGAAGCGATAAGCCTTGCCAGCTCTATATTTGTAGTGGAAACATCCAGAAAGATCGTTTCGTTATTTTTGATCAGCTTGAAGGCTTTCGCAGCGATCACTTTCTTCTTATCAAGATTGTACATACGCCTGTCTACTACGTTTCTCTCCAGAGGATACTCCTGTGACAGGATCGCTCCGCCGTAAGTCCTCTTTAATCTGCCTGCATTTTCAAGGATCTTGAGATCCTTGCGGATACAGTCCTCCGTAACCTGAAACATCTCGCTTAATTCTTTGACCCTGACTTTTCCTTTTTCGCGGAGACATTTCTCTATTGCATTCTGTCGTTCTTCTGTAAACATGGTCCTATCTCCTCATTCCTGATTTTTCTGTGATAAAAGTTCCAGAAATCAATACTCCGCAAAACAATATCCGGCGCATTGATCCCTGGAAAGCCTGTGATTTCAGTATAACAGTTCGGTATCTTACTGTCAATTATTTAGTATTATTTTTTATTGTTTTATCGTATTTTGACCAAATCAAGTAAGTTCCATGATTCAATTGCGAACATCCACTTGCCCCTGTTCCGGAAATCCCTTACAAAGCTGCAAATATCCCCCTGACTCAAAGCCACATGTTCTCTTGCGAAATTATAAAGGTCAATAAACATTGAAAATATTGAATAACTTATGGGGACTTGCCTGTACTCTTCCGAAACAGACAAGTCCCCACAGTTCCATAACAAATATCCAGTTATGAGCAGATAAAATCAGATTTTTACTATCTGCACATATATTCATCCAGCTCTCTGATAAATTTCCCCGGCATCTTTCTCTCAAATGGGAAAACCTCCGCATTCCCCAGTTCATCTGCAATACATCCCAGAAGGATCGCACTTCTCTCCAGCGACCAGGCAGACAGCAGATCAATGGTATCGTAACGGGTATGCATGCCAAAACCATCCCGGTTCAGAGTCATGGCCGGAATTCCCTTCCATGCAAAAGAATTGGAATCACTTCCCCAGATCTGATTCTTCACAGACGCTCCGATCCCTGCTCCGTCAGCGATCTCAAGAAGCTTATCACAAACAGAAGCCTCTCCCGTCACTCCCAGAACATTTCCTCCGATCAGCTGCCCGGCCAGATCTACATTCATATTAAAACGATGCGCTCCAAGCTCACTCTCATGAACTCTGATATAATCCCGGCTGCCCAGCAAGCCCTTCTCCTCAGCACCAAACCACACAAACTCCATAGTCCTGCGCGGTCTGTACTGCTGAAAATATCTGCAAAGCTCCATGATGATCGCCGCTCCGGCCATATTATCATAGGCCCCCGGTCCCTCCGGTACCGAATCATAATGCGCCGTAAGCGTTAAAATCTCATCTTTCTTATCCGTACCTTCAATCCTCGCCACTACATTTCGGGATGTACAGGCCGTCACTTCCTGTTCTACAGCCAGACAAACCACAGCTGCACCCTCCGTCACCAGCTCCACTGCATCCTTATAATGAAGATTCGCCCCCGGAATCCTGCCACTATATTTTTCCTGCATCTCGTGAATATCCTCTGCAGACTCCGACAATCCTTCTATCACTTCTGCTGCATCCCCCGGAAAGATCATCGGCAGGCTACGCTGACAGGGAACCCTGTCCACTCCTTCATCCAGCGGAGAACCCTCCACACTGACAAAACCAACAGCCCCGGCGCTCACCAGTCTCTGATACACATCACCACTCACCCGGCCATTCACCATAACGATCTTACCCTTCGCCCGGGAAAGACTGACAGCATCTCCATTCTCCACATACAAAAAATCCGCTTTCAGACCTTCTGCCCCAGTATTTCCACATCTTCCATACCCGGTCACCACATACTCCTTCTGATAAGGCTCCACAACCTTAAGCACCGCCCTGTTGATCCGAAAACCCCAAAAAGAAAACTCCTCCATCCAATTCTTCACTCCGAAGCTGTCCAAAGTATCCCTGATCATCTTCGCCGCCTTCACTTCCCCAGCAGTACCCGCTTCTCTGACAAAATCAAATCCGGCCAGAAACTCCATCTGCCGCTTACCACTGATTTCCTTCGTATTCATAACCCCACAACCTTTCTGAATTTTATCTAAGTCCCCACCCACTGCTTATTGCTTTTCGCAACCCCGCAGGAGACTTACTTGATTCGGTTAAATTATACACTATTTTTCTTCAAAAAAACTGCCCGCAGCTATTTTTCAGCCAACCCAACCAAAAAATCTCCGCAGACAGTTTATATTTCATATCAGTAAATCATTTATATCTATATCCTAAGCCACAAACGAACCAACCGCAGCCGGAGCCCGGTAATCATAGTCGGAAACCTTAATCCCTGTAGCTGCTGTACTGGCGTGAACGATCTTGCCATCACCAATATAAAGAGCCACATGATCAATACCACCATCACCATAAAAAACCAGATCACCAGCCTCAATATCCGCAACACTCTTCTTCTCAGAAGCCGCACACTGAGCTGCAGCAACACGAGGAAGCTCATACCCAAACTCCGCAAACACAGACATCACAAACCCCGAACAATCCGCCCCGTTAGTCAGACTCGTACCACCATAAACATAAGGATTCCCCACAAACTGCAGCGCAAAATCCACAATCCCCTGTCGCATCTCCAGACGCGCCTCCTCAGCAGCCTTCCGCTCCTCTTCCGCCTTACGCGCAGCCTCAGCAGCCGCTTCAGCCTCAAGCCTCTCCTGTGCGATCACCTCAGCCTCAGCCTTCGCCTCCTGATACCCCTGAACCTCAGAAACCGTCTTATCCGCCAGAGCACTGGCAAAAGCAGAAATAGAATCCGCTCCATCCGAAAAACCATCCTCAATGGAAAGCACCTCCACATCTCCATCAGACACAGCACTAACATCATCCACATCCGCAAAAACAACAGAAGGAACCACACCCACAAGAACAGCACTCAGAACAACAGCAGCAAATTTCTTATAAAACATAAACAATAAAACTCCTCTCAGAAAACCACGCAGCAACACAATCCATCCATTCAGACAGAGATTCACAATCCACTTCGCCACGCTCCTCGCTCACTAATTTGTTACAATTTTATTAATTTTGTTACGTAAGTGTGTATCCTACCATAAAAATCCCCACCTGTCAAACCCTTTCACAAAACCTTCACACACCAATCAGCCATCCAGCGCAGCGATGATGGCTCATCCCTCACCTTCAGACCACAGGAAACTCAGCCTTTCCTCCCAGCCATCCAGCGCAGCGACGATGGCACATCCCTCACCTTCAGGCCACAGGAAACTCAGCCTTTCCTCCCAACCATCCAGCGCAGCGCTGATGGCTCATCCAACTCCCGGGAATCCACTCAATCCTCCATCCCTCATCAACCCCACACTTCCGCCAGAAGCCCCACACAGCCACCACTACCTCCCGCCCGGAATCGAACAGCCGGGGAGACGGGTGCCGGTTGGCTACGACTCTGCAGGAGGGGAGCTGATTCTTGGCTGGCGGAAATCTGCGTTGTTTTTAAAAAGTCCGCTGTCTGAGCGGCAGCAAGCCGCGAGTTCGGACTTTTTAAAAACGGTTTTAGCAGAATTCCGGCAGCCTAGAAGCCAGCCCCCGACGAAGCCCGGAGCCAACCGGCACCCGTCTCCCCGGCGTCCGTCATCCGCCATCCGCCCTCCACCCTCCACCACAAAAAAAGAGCGCCCCGCAGCCCATCCAGACCACAAAGAACGCTCTCCTAATTCCATCAGCTTACAATCATACACAATCACCTACGATCAGCATACAATAATCCCATACGATTGCATCAAATATAACTCATAAACCCCTTCCCAACAACCTCACTACTCTTAGTAACCATCAAAAACGCCTGCGGATCCACCTCATCAATAAACCTCTGCAGCAACACCGCCTGCCTCACATCAACAACCGTCAAAATAATCTTCTTATCCTTATGCGAATAAACCCCCTCCCCATGATAAACCGTAGCACTCCGCTCCAAACCATTCATAATAAACTCACAGATCTCATCCGGCTTACTGGAAATGATCGTAAAATACTTATTCAGCTTCATCCTCTCAATAGACTTATCGATCATCAACGTCTTAGCCATAAGCCCCAGCACAGAACAAAGCCCCGTAGTAAGATCAAACACCATAAACGAAACAACAACGATCACACAATCCACCACAAACAACGCACCCGAAATATTCATCGTAGAATACTTCTTAATGATCATCGCCACAATATCCGTGCCACCACCCGAAGCATTCTCAAAAAACAGCAGCGCCGCAGCCAACGCCGGCAAAATGATCGCAAAACAAAGCTCCAGCATAATATTCCCCGTCAGCGCCCTGTCCATAGGAAAAGCCTTCTCAAACACATTCAGAAGCAAAGAAGAAACAACCGTAACATAAGCCGTCTTCACTCCAAAATCTCTGCCAAGAATAACAAACCCGATCACCAGCAAAATAAGATTGATCACCAGGTTGATCTGCGCAGACGTCATCGGAATAAAATGCGAAAACACAACCGCCATACCCGAAACACCACCAAAGGAAAAATTATTCGGAAACTTAAACACATAAATCCCCACATCCATCAGAACAACAGCAAATGTGATAATGATATACTCCATCACACGCTTCGGTATCAGATTTTTCATTAAAAAATATCCTCCTGATCTCCTCAAAAAATTTTCACTGGGAACTACCGGTCAAAGCCGGCAATCCCCTCATCCTCTTCGTTTATCATACCTTATATCACAGAAAATGAAAATAAAAAAAGACAGAGAAAAATACATTTCCCTGTCTCTTATGTCAGCGATCACGATCGCCCACAGCTTACAGCCCGAAAAACCTCTCCAGAAATTCCGCCACACCATCATGATCATTATCTCCGGTCACCTCATTGGCGGCATCCTTTACATACTGTTTGGAGTTGCCCATGGCAACACCAATGCCCGCACCCTCCAGCATTTCCAGATCATTCTCATTATCTCCGAAAGCGATCACATGCATCCGGTCAATACCAAGCTTTGTGTGGAGCATGGCAAGACCCACACCCTTGTCCACACCTGCAGCATTAAACTCCGCATTGCCGCTGATGGAAGTGGTCACTGCCACATCATCCAGATCCTTCCATTTCTCGCGAAGTTCCCTGCTGTTCTCCATATCATCAAAATAAATATTGATCTTCTCTGCCTGATCCAGAATATCTTCCTGATGATAAAAATCCTTAACATATTTATGTCTGCTGAGAAAATAATCCACAAAGGTTTTCTCCAGCAGATCTTTGTCCGCTACAGATGCCACATAATCTCTGGCATCCGCATCGGAATAGGCGATCCCATTTGCATAAGCCTCTGCGATCCAGCCTTTTGCACCGCTGTCTTCCACATCCTTCAGGATCTTACTTACCATTCCTTTTGGCATGGTTTTTCGCCAGATCATCTCATTTTTATCGTAGTCCCAGACAACACAGCCGTTTTCCACGATTCCCCATTTCACACCCCGGAGCACAGAAAACTCCTGGGGGATCAGCTCTCTGGTCCTTCCGGTTGCCGGTACCACATAATGTCCGTCATCGATCAGCCGCTGCAGAACATTTCTGTTCCTCTCGGAAATCTTATTCTCACTGTTCAGAAGAGTTCCGTCCATATCCACTGCAATGATATATTTTTCCATAATTTCCTCCTGTTTGTCTTTTCCTCACAGGCAAAAAGCGCATCTACACTGCACCCGGATATCCTTTGGCAGTACAGATACGCACAAATACTCATACCTGCTGTCTGTAAAGCAGACACTTTTCTTCCGCTTTACTACATATACAACAGCTCAGGAATTACCGGATCCTCATCATAAACGCCTCATATGGCCTTAAATCCGCTTTGATCCCTGTTCTGTCCTTATAGTTTGTGATCTTAATGTCCTCTTTATCGGACACATATTTCACAAGACCTTCTGTACTTACCGTATCCTCAGAAAGGTTTGCCACCACGATCCACTGCTCTTTGTCAGAAGTTCTTAAATATGCAAAAATCTTCTCATCTTCCGGAAGAAGAAGCTGATAGTCACCTTCTGTAAGAAGTTCTTCCCCATGACGCAGGCGGATCAGATCTTTATAATAATAAAACACAGAATCATTTTTTTCCAGAGCTTTTTTTACATTGATCTCCTGGTAACGGTCAGAAAGGCGGAACCATGGCTTGCCGGTTGTAAATCCTGCATTTTCGCTGTCATCCCACTGCATCGGAACTCTGGCATTGTCACGGCTCTTGTTCCATACAGCCTTGCGGAAATCATCTTCAGAGATGGTTTTGTTCTTAATAACAAGATCCTGGTATGCGTTACGCACCTCGATATCCTCGTATTCATCCAGCGGGAACTGTACATTTGTCATACCGATCTCCTCACCCTGATATACATAAGGAGTTCCCTGCATACCATGGAGAACGGTAGCATAAGCCTTTGCACATTCCTCGCGGTAAGTAGTGTCATTTCCCCATCTGGAGATCACACGTGGCTGGTCATGATTTTCGAAGTACAGAGCATTCCAGCCTTTATTGTAAAGCTTGTTCTGCCACTCAGACATAACACGTTTCAGATCACGGAGATCAAAAGGCTTCAGTGCCCACTTGCGGTTTACAGAGCCTGGAATACGGTCGATGTTCATATGCTCAAATGTGAAGATCATATTCAGCTCCTCACGCTCCGGATCTGTAAACAGTCTTGCAACCTCCGGTGTGGAGCCCGGCGCCTCACCTACCGTCATACAGTCATATTTTGAAAGCACCTCCCGGTTCATCTCATGGATAAACTCATGAAGTCTTGGTCCGTTGCTGTGATATTTTCCTGTATAATACTTGCGGTCATCAGTCTTCAGGTAATCCGGGAAGGACTGATCCTTGGAGATAGACGCGATCACATCCATGCGCCATCCATCAGCACCTTTATCCATCCAGAACTTCATCAGATCATAGATTTCCTTACGGACAGTTTCATTTTCCCAGTTGAGATCCGGCTGCTTTCTGCTGTAGAAATGAAGGTAATACTGGCCACGCTCTTCGTCATATTCCCAGGCACTTCCGCAGAAGCTGGAACCCCAGTTGTTCGGCTCACTGCCGTCTGCTTTCGGGTCTTTCCAGATGTAATAATCACTGTATTTGTTGTCTTTTGACTTCCGGCTTTCCACGAACCATGCATGCTCATCGGAAGTGTGGTTGACAACCAGGTCCAGAACGATCTTGATGCCATGTTCGTGAGCTTTTTTGATCAGCTCATCCATGTCCTCGTTGCTTCCGAAACCTGCATAGATCTTTCGGTAATCACTGATATCGTAACCGTTGTCGTCCTGTGGGGAATCAAAAACAGGGCTGAGCCAGATCACATCGATCCCAAGGTTCTGAAGGTAGGGGAGTTTTTCAATAATGCCCTGGAGATCGCCGAAGCCGTCTCCGTTGGAGTCCTTAAAGCTTCTTGGATAAATCTGATATACAACGGAATTCTTCCACCAATCTTTCATTTCTTATGTCTCCTTTATTTTGCATTGAGCAGATATTTATAATCCGTATTTGCTGCTTATTTATATCCAGTCAGGTGTTCTTCAACTTCCCTTTTTGCGGTCAGTTATTTCGATATAACTTTTTTTAGGCTTTTTTATAGGCGGACCCTATACGGCCCGCCTTTTCATAATTCTGATCTTTATTCCTTATCCTTAAGGCTTATGCAATTCCGAGAAGAGAGAGAAGGATGCTCAGGATGATAACACCGATGATCAGAACTGTGATGCTGACATTTTTCTTTTTCAGCAGATAGTAACACAGAAGAGTCAGTCCAAGGGGAACAATGCCGATAAAGATCTGGTCCAACATGTTCTGTAGATTCAGAACAGATTCACCCTTCATGGTGAGTTCATAAGTGGAGTTAAAGGTTACCATGCTGGCAGTCATACCGCCGACCATGATCAGACCTACAATGCTGGCAGCCTTTGTCAGGATGTTCATAAGACCGCTTGCATAAACCTTCTGGATGTATTCGGAACCAAGCTTGTAGCCCAGGAATGTTCCGTAATATTTCACAAGAATAGACGGAATGTTGAAAAGAAGCAGGAACACGATCGGTGCCAGAACGTTTCCGGATGCACCAAGTCCTACTGCGATTCCGGCTGCGATTACACGGAGAACGCCCCAGAAAATGGAATCACCGATACCGGCCAGAGGTCCCATCAGGGAAGATTTCACCGCATTGATGGAGCTTGCATCAAAATCCTTCTGCTCGCTGTTTTTCTTCTCCATGGATGCCACAAGACCCATGATGAATGTAGATAAGGTGATGGTTGTATTGAAGTAAGACATACTTCTTGTGAGGGCAGCTTTTTTGCCTTCCTCATCGTTTTTGTAAAATTTATTGATAAAAGGCATCAGGGAATAGCAGAAGCCGGAAGCTCCCTGTTTTGCCGGGCTTACTGCCGCATACAGAGTAAAGGAACGCCAGAACGCTTTTCTCAGCATTTTTCTTTCATCTGCAGGAATGGATTTCGTTAAATTACTCATGAGAAAAATTCCTCCTCTTCTTCGTCAAGATATTCGTCAGCGCTACCGGCCGGTGAAACTGCTACTCTCTGTGCTGCAAGCTGATTCAGCTTGTAATCGTTCATACCAATGGAAATGGCAATGATCACACCGATCACGGCAAGGGCGATCAGCGGAAGGTTTAAGTATGCTGCAAGGACAAATCCCAGGAAGTAGAACATGCAGATCTTGTTGTCCCAGAGCATTTTCATCAGCATCGCCATACCTACTGCCGGAAGAAGTCCACCGCAGACGGTCAGGCCGTTCATAACAACATCCGGGATCGCATCCAGAAGTGCGCTGACTGCGTCAGATCCGAACAGGATTCCGAAGAATGCGAACAGGGAATACAAAAACCAGTTTACAGCCCAGAGTCCGTAATGAAGGGCGATAATCTGTTTCTCCTTGCCCTCTGCTGCCAGACGGTCGAAAGTTTTTGCAAACATACCTACAATAAAGATGTAGAGAACGGTCTTGATCTGAAGACCAAGGATACCAATTGGAAGTGCCAGTGTCAGGGCTACCTCAGAACCTTTGCCCAGCATGATGGCAAAAGCAGTTCCTACGGCTGTGGCGATTCCGGGTTCTGCCGCGGAAGCACCTCCGATGTTTACAACTCCCATAAATACGGCTTCCAGTGAAGCTCCGATGATCACTCCTGTATGAAGATCTCCAAGAAACAGACCTACCAGCGGTCCGATGACGATCGGACGGTTCAGCATGGTAAATCCGATCAGCTCTGCACCGCCGACACAAATAAATACGGCAAGTGCTACAAGAAATGCGTTTAACATTTTTTCTTTCCTCCCTTTTTTGTTACGTTTTACTTATTCAGTGGATACTCACATTCCACGATCTGCATTCAGATAATTATTACGTTCATTCTTTTTGATATGCGTCAGTTTAATTTATCCAGCACATCCTTCACAAGCTTCTGCTCATCATTGGGAACCTGCTGCATACATGCCTTCGGGTCAAGAGCTACCAGCTCTTTTAATGCCTGCTGCTCTGCTTTTGTCAGCATGATCGTCGGGGTCAGGACAAGCTTCTCGGAAACATCGATCCCGTCAAAACGTCCTGTATTTCCTACATTGAGGAAGCCGATCTCACCAACGCTCTGTCTTATCTTCAGAGCATCCTTTACCGTTCTTGTAAGAACCAGGATACGCATCCTGGATGCCTTCGGGTTGTTTAAGATACGGATGGCTTCGTCCACCGGTTTGATCAGGGATTTGATTCCGCCAGGTACGGCCATTTTCAGCGCCATCTTCTGGGTATTGTCGTTGGCTGCCTCATCATTGGCTACTACGATTCCCTGTACTGCCAGCTGTTTGGTCCAGGTCATCGCAACCTGTCCGTGGATCAGACGGTCATCTACACGAAGTGCGGTAATCTTTGCTGTGGAATTGTCGTAGGACTGCGGGGCCGGTGCTTTTTTCGGTGCGGATTTTTCTACATCCGGCGCGGCGCTCTGCGCTGTGATTTTTTCTCCCTGTGCAATGCTTTCTGCATCATGTTTTCCCGCTGTGGATTTCTTTCCACCGCCCAGGTCTACCACCTGAAGTTCCTCTCTGGCATCATCGATGAATTCCTGGATCTCTTCCTCCGTCACATCGTCATCTGCCATCATTACCTGCATCAGCACCGGAAGGTTGGTTCCTGTGATCAGCGTAACATTTTCCTTCTGGCTGTATCCCAGAAGCTTCTGGTTTACGCTTCCTCCCATAATATCTGTGAAAACGAAAATCCTGTCGTTTTCATGCTGTGCGAAATATTCTTCAAACTTTTTCTCCACATTGTCTTCCGGTGTCACATAAGCATCAATGGTTGTGATCTCAGCCATTTTTCCAACGATCAGCTCTGCTGTATAACGAATGCCGGAGGCCATTTTTCCATGTGTGGCGATCAGAATCTGTTTCATCTGGTATTCACTCCTTCTGTACTCTTTCCCTTTGGTTATATACCTAACCTTTATGCTCACACTATAGCATCAAAGCCAGGCTGTGTAAATAGGTTATGTACATAACCTATTATTGTGACAAGTTGGAAATTATGGTTTTGTGCAGGTTTCACATAAGAAATTTTACCAAAAAAGCCGAAAATACTCTGGCTGCCAGATACTGGCAATTCCCGTATATTTCGGCTTTTGACATTTTTATTCTGTTTAATTCTCATCCTGCGGCTGTACCGACTTCCTGGGGATCAGCGTAACCGGAAGCTCGATCTCATTCTCCCGCTCTTTTTCCACGCCGTTGATCCGCTCCATCAGGATCTCTACGGCAAGGGAAGCTTTCTGCTCCACATTCTGGCTGATCGTAGTAAGCCTTGGCACGGAAAATTCCGCATAGCTGATATTATCGTATCCCGCGATTCCGATTTCCTCCGGGATCTTTACTCCACGGCTGCTGAAAAAGCTGATCGCCTCCAGTGCATAAAGGTCTGACAGGAAAAACAGCGCAGTCTTCGGTTTTTTCCGCTGGATCAGCCACGCATAGCTTTCTTTTCGTTTGGCGTAGTTCATTCCAAGAGCGGTAAACTGCACCTTCTGTTTTTTTCCCGCAAATTCTTTTGCTGCACGCTGGGCACCCATGTAACGGAAATGATCCACACCATTGTCACGGCCTGCACAGACCTGGATATGCTCATAGCCACATTCCAGGAGATATTTTGTCATAAGGTAGCCGCCGCTCTCGTCATCCAGTCCAATATTCAGGACATGGTTTTCCTGGCCTGCGTCAAGCTCACCGTAAGCATCAATGGAAACGATGGGCTTGTTGATCAGCTGGTAGATTTTTTCGCAGTTACTTTTACTGAAAGAAATGGCAATGACGCCGTCCACATCCCAGCCCATGACCATCTGAAAGATCTTGTCCGTATCCTTTGCAGAATAGAGCATCAGATAGTAGCCAAGTTCCTGCACGTACTTCTCAATAAAACCGATGATCTTCCCATAAAAAGGATCTCCGATAACAGAATCCTTGAAGTCTTTATGATGATTGATCACAACTGCGATCAGCTGGGATTTCTCCTTATTCAGAACTCTCAGTCCCATTTTCTGGACATATCCCATCTCCCGGATAAGATTCTCGATCTTCTGAATGTTGGCAGGAGATACTTTTTTTGTTTTTCCATGTATGACGTTGGAAACAGTTGTTGTACTTACACCTGCTCTCTGCGCGATTTCCTTAATGGTTGCCATTGTCTGTCCTCCAGAGATATTTCTGTGCGGAAGCCACTGCATTGGCTCCGTCTGAAACAGCAGTTACTACCTGGCGAAGTGCCTTGGTTCGGATATCTCCCGCTGCAAAAACCCCAGGTGCGCTAGTAACACCTTCTTCTCCTGCACAGATATATCCGTTCTCATCCAGCTTAAGCTGGTCTTTTACAAGTGCCGTACTGGGAACAATGCCCACTGCGATAAAGACACCGTCTGCTTCCAGTTCCCGTTCTTCCCCGGTTTTTACATTGCGGATCTTAAGACCTGTCACTTCCTCCTGTCCCAGGATCTCCTGGGGAATGCTGTCCCACACCATTTCTATATTTTCGCAGGCAAAAACCTTCTCCTGAAGAGCCTTATCCGCCCGAAGCGTATCACGGCGATGGACAAGATATACTTTTTCACAGAGGCCGGAAAGAAAAACCGCATCTTCTGCAGCCACGTTTCCGCCACCAACTACCACTGCAATCCTGTCCTTGTAAAAAGCTCCGTCACAGGTAGCACAGTAGGAAACTCCAAGACCGCCAAGGTCATCTTCTCCCGGAATATCCAGCTTCCGATGCTCCGCCCCAAATGCAAGGATCAGTGTTTTTGCCTGGTATTCATGCTTTTTTGTGCGGATCGTCTTAATATCTCCGGAAATATTTTCCAAAGAAAGGATCTTCTCGCGCTGCGGTTCCAATCCCAGTTTCCGGGCATGCTCCCCGAAGGCATCTCCCAGATCCATACCTGAGATTCCCGGCATTCCCGGATAATTATCCACCTCATAGGTAGCTGTGATCTGACCGCCCGGTGCGAAATTTTTATCGATCCATATGGTATTTAATCGGGCCCTTGACGCATAGATCGCCGCCGTGATCCCTGCCGGACCTCCGCCTAAAATTGCAAGATCATAGATATCGCTCATGTTATTTCTCCATTTTCAGGTCGAACGGATAATACAACACCATCCTCCGCAACATTTCGGAAAGTAACATCATTCTTCATGCACTTATAACTGAGGAATCTTGTCTGTGCTCATGATCCGCTGACACTTTATGATTTTATACGGAATAGCCATTCCATAGTTTCCATTTTTGTATATTTCCGCTCACATAATATCATAGATTCCGTAATTTTCCAATATGATAGAACAAAGCGCCGCTCTGAAAGGACGTTACTGTTTATTTCGAGGCCAGCAACATACTCTGCGGAATATTGCCTGTAAACAGTAATGAAAGATGTCTTATGCCTCTTAAAATAAGGAAAAATAAATCCCCTCTTTTCATCATCCTGCTTCTTATTCTGACATTACTCACCGGCCTTACTGCCGGCTATTTTTCCGCTCATGGGATCACGGAAAACGGAAAATTCGAAGCTTTTTCCAGGAAAGTTTTTCAAAATGAAGTCTCCGGCAGCACCCTCACCCTCCACTATACCCTTGCACATCCGGAAAAACAGGGCATCCCGCGGAAAAAAGCAACTCTTGGAACCATCCCGACAGACATGAAAAATACATATCAGATCTGCAGCCAGTACGAAAAAAAGCTGAAATCTTTCCGCTACAGCTGTCTTTCCACGAAAAATCAGCTGGCCCTGGATTCCATGCTCCTCTATTATCATACGGAAAAATCTCTGGGCGACAATTATCTTCTCCAGGAACCACTTGGCCCAAGTCTCGGCATTCAGGCCCAGCTTCCCGTACTTCTGGCGGAATACGCTTTTTATGAAGATCAAGATATCACCGATTATCTCAACCTTCTCACCACCATCCGGCCTTACTTTCAAAGTATCCTGAAATTTGAGAAAAAGAAATCCGAAGCTGGTTTCTTTATGAGCGACACTACTCTGGACCGGGTTCTGGCACAATGCAGCGCTTTTATCCAGAATCCGGACAACAATTATATGCTGGATATTTTTCAGAAAAAGCTCTCGGATTATGGAAAACTTTCCATTTCAGAACAGAACGCTCTGATCCTGACCCACAAAAGTCTCATGAAAACAGAAGTCATTCCCGCCTATCAGGAACTTATGACCGGACTGGAAGCTTTGCGAGGCACCGGGAAAAACAATCGTGGCCTAACTTATTTCAAGGGGGGAAAAGCTTACTATCTCTATCTTCTCCAGAGCCAGACCGGATCTTACGTTCCTGTGAAACAAATGGAAAAAAGACTCTCCAGACAGCTTTCCAGTGAGATCGGTATTGCAGGAACCATGCTCCGCAAAAACCCGGAACTTCTGGCTACACTCAACCAGGGAATCACTTTCAAAGAAATGAAACCCGCCCAGATGCTGAACGCCCTTCAGCAGAAGATCCAGGCAGATTTTCCAGCCCTTGCAGATGTCACTTTTGAACTCCGCACAGTCCACGATTCCATGAAAGATTACTTAAGTCCCGCCTTTTATCTCACCCCGCCCATGGATACCGGAACGCCTAATGTGATCTATATAAATCCGGCTGCCAGTTATCAGGGTCTGGAACTTTTTACCACACTGGCACATGAAGGATTCCCGGGACATCTTTACCAGACTGTCACTTTTGAGCGCCAGAATCCCTCCGGCATCCGGAATCTGCTCTGCACCTCCGGTTTTGCGGAAGGATGGGCCACTTATATTGAGCCCTTTGCCTACCAGTACGCAGCCGGTTATATAAAGGATCCTTCTGCCACAGAACTTGCCAGGATCTCCTGGCTGAACCGCAGCATCAACTTATGTATGTACTCACTTCTGGATATTGAGATCCACTACAACGGCTGGACCCAGGCCGAAGCAGCCAGCTTCCTGAAAGCCTTTGGCATCGAAGAAAGCACCGTTGTCTCCGAAATCTATCAGTACATCCTGGAAACCCCCGGGAATTATCTGAAATACTACTGGGGCTACTTAAGCCTTCTGGACCTGCGCACCTCCGAGCAGAACCGTCTGGGCCAGGATTTTGACCTGAAAAAATTTCACAGCCAGGTGCTGAAAATCGGCGGTGTGCAATTCCCGGTGCTGGAGAAGTATATTGATGCGGAATTTTAACCGAATCCCTGGGCCAAAATTATAACTCTTTACTCCAGCCCCGCAAAAAACAGCTCATAAAAATCATCTTCACCCTCAAGCATCGGAGAATTCTCTCCACCACCATTGGTGCTCCGCTTCATAGCTGCATAAAACTCTTCCCCTGCCGCGATCAGATCCATCTCATAAACCGGAACCCCAAGTTCCCGGCACTTCTTACAGAAAGCAGCCAGCGGCTCTTTCTCCTTACGGGTAGCAAGCAAAACCTCCCGAAGCGCCGGGTCCCTGCGGGCCTTTTCCTTCAGATTATCAAGCATCTCCACAACTTCCATCCTGCTCACTCTCCCTTCACGCAATTTCTGAACAATACATCCAGTTCCGGAATCTCCCTCTTCAGAGAAATCAGCTTCCCATACCTGGTAAAACAATGCTTCGAAGAAGCCACCGTACAAACCTCATCCCTGGTCACATTAAAAAACTCATAATCCAGTTCCAGAACCGCACCACTGTACTTCCTCACAGAAACCGAAATCTCCACCACATCATCAAAAAGCACCGGCTTCTTATAAGAAACCGAAACCCCGGCAACCGGAGAAACGATCCCCCGCTTCTCCACCTCACCATAACCGAACCCCATCTCCTTCATAAAATCAATACGGGCCTCCTCCATCCATTTCACATAATTGGAATGATGGATGATCCCCATCTGATCCGTCTCATGATACTGCGCCTTACGTCTGTAAACACCCATGACTGCATCCTCTCTTTTGTCAAAGTCTGATATTGTAGTCAAGCGGATATTCGCAATCCGCTTCGCTACTTTCTCATAACCAAATAACTGCTCCGCAGTTTATCATGAGGAGCTTGCACTCCTCCTGATACATCTTAAATATATCATACAAAGCCGCGAAAATTCCACCATAATTCAACAAGCTGATAGCAAGATATCGTAATCTTCAGTCAGATAGATGGAAATTTTTTCGCTTTTCAAAGAAATGCGAGGAGGGGAAGCATTCATAGTTGCGAAGGCCATTTTCCCTCCTCGCGCTCCTCCCCTCCGGCCACGCAGTTTTGTTGTACGTTGTGGGGATGTGTGTATGTACTGGTGGGGCGATGGATGCTGCGGTATCGGATATAAAACGCTGTGCCGATTTATTCCTATTCTCCACAACTTTTTACAGTCAATCACTTACTCCCCTCAAACCACAAGGAAACTCAGCCTTTCCTCCACGCCGTCCAGCGCAGCGCTGACGGCTCATCCAACTCCCGGGAAACCACTCAGCCTCACACTCTAGACCGAACTCCCACCCCGCCACTCTATCCTCACGCCCTGAACCTCACTGCCCGGACAGCCACCAGCACTTCCCGGCTTGAAAAACCAGCTGGCAAGGCGTGTGCTGTCTGGCGACGACTCTGCAGGAGGGGTGCTGATTTTCAGCGGCTTAGAAGCCAGCCCCCGACGAAGCCCCGGCGCCAGACAGCACACGCCTTGCCAGCGTCCGTCCAACAACTCCGCATACCAGACAGCATCCCCGGCACGGGCGTACGTTCACCCCCACCACCCTCTTCCCACGAAAAAAAAAATCTGCTATAATACAACCACGCAAACCAATTACATTCAAAATCCAAAGAAAGACAAGGTAAACCATAAATGAAATTCTCACCCAACATCAAAATCCCCGACTCCCTCAAACGAGTCCTCAAAAGAGAATCCACCCCGGATCCTCTCCGCGAACCCAAACGCCCCATCAGGCGCAACCCCAAGGACAACATCCCATTAAACTTCCGCGAGCGCAGCAACGCCCGCCTGAGCCTCATAGCCTCCATCGTTGTCCTGGCTATTCTGGTCCTCTTCTTCAACCAGCTGGACTACCGCCTCGTCCGTAAACCAGCCATAGATGCCCACAAAAAAGCCACCATTTCAAAAGAAAAACAGGAAACCACCACTACCACCGGTGAAACCACCACAGCCTCTGTCATCGCAGTAGGCGACAACCTCTACCACCAGAGCCTCATAGACGCAGGCGCATCCTCTGACGGTAACTGGAACTACGACAAAATCTACACCCACATCCAGGACGCCATCAAAGACGCAGACATCAAAATGATCGACCAGGAAACCGTCTTCACAACCGACCATGACAGCGTAAGCTCCTCCCCCTCCTTCGCAACCCCGACCGAAGTAGGAGACGCCATCATAAAAGC
>PPYE01256851.1_pt1 | contig 23144 bp, 19 predicted proteins | sample 1559881 | NCBI WGS metagenome assembly PPYE01 (sample SAMN08240022, study PRJNA423297) | Human gut metagenome, whole genome shotgun sequencing project. | reverse complement strand
GATTAAAATTTGTACTCCACGAACAGCTCCCGGACGGCGTTGGGGTCGGCGGGAGGGGCCTTGGGTGCTTCGGCAGGCTGGGCCGGGGCCTCGTGAGGGCCGTCCCGCCAGGCTAAAAACTTGGGGGCCACCTGAGGGAACAGGGCCAGAGACAGCACGTCCTCCTCGGACTTGGCGATGTCCTTGAACTGCTCTTTGTAGGTTTCCAGCTCCGGGGCGATGTTGTCCGCCGGACGGCAGGTGATGACCTCCTCCGGGGCGATGCCTGCCAGCGCTCGGACCTCCGGGTTCACCTCACCGGGCAGCGCGCCGTACTCGCCCCGCAGCAGTCCCTTGGACTCCTTGGGGAAGGTCTTGTACTTGCCCACGATGACGTTCATCACCGCCTGGGTGCCTACGATCTGGCTGGTGGGAGTCACCAGCGGGGGATAGCCGAAATCCTTGCGGACGCGGGGGATCTCCGCCAGCACGTCATAGTACTTGTCCTCCTTCCCAGCCTGTTTGAGCTGGGAGATCAGGTTGGACAGCATGCCGCCGGGGACCTGATAGAGCAGGGTGTTGGTGTCCACCCGCAGCACCTTGGGATCCAGGATCCCCTCGTTTTGCAGACGGGCCGCCACCTTGCGGAAGTGGGCCGCCGCCTCGCTGAGCTTGGACTGATCCAGCCCGGTGTCCCGGATGGTGCCCCGCAGCGTGGCCACCAGAGACTCCGTGGCGGGCTGGGAGGTGCCGTTGGCAAGGGGGGAGAGGGCGGTGTCCACGATGTCCACGCCGGCCATGGCGGCCATGAGGTTCACCATGTCGCCGGTGCCGGTGGTGTTGTGGGTGTGGAGATGGATGGGGATGGAGACCGTCTCTTTCAGCCGCTTGATGAGGGAGTAGGCGTCCATAGGCAGCAGGAGGTTGGCCATGTCCTTGACGCAGATGGCGCTGGCGCCCATGTCCTCCAGCGTCTTGGCCAGCTTCACGAAGTAGTCCTCATTGTGGATGGGGGAGACGGTGTAGCTCATGGTGGCCTCCACCTCGCCGCCGTACTTCCGGGTGGACTTGATGGCCTGTTCCAGATTCCGCACGTCATTCAGCGCGTCGAAAATGCGGATGATGTCGATGCCGTTTTCAATGGACTTGCGGCAGAAAGCGTCCACCACGTCATCAGCATAGTGCTTGTAGCCCAGAATATTCTGGCCACGGAACAGCATTTGCAGCTTCGTGTGCTTCACGTGCTGGCGGATGGTCCGCAGCCGCTCCCACGGGTCCTCGTTCAGAAAGCGCATACAGGCGTCGAAGGTGGCACCGCCCCAGCACTCCAGAGAGTAGTAGCCGATGGAATCCAGCATTTCCAGCGCGGGGAGCATATCCGCCGTGGTCATACGGGTGGCCGCCTGAGACTGGTGAGCGTCCCGGAGGATGGTATCCGTAATGAGCAGGGGCTTGTTCGATAAAAATTCCATATCTGCCTCCTATCAGCCGTACAGGGAGATCAGCACGCCCGCGGCGATGGCGGAGCCGATGACGCCTGCCACGTTGGGGCCCATGGCGTGCATCAGCAGGAAGTTGCCGGGGTTGTACTTCTGGCCCACCATCTGGGATACGCGGGCCGCCATCGGCACGGCGGACACGCCGGCGGAACCGATAAGGGGATTGATCTTCTCCTTGAGGAACAGGTTCATGAACTTGGCAAGCAGGACGCCGCCGGCGGTGCCGAAGCTGAAGGCCACCACGCCCATGGCCATGATCTTGATGGTCTGGAGGGACAGGAAGGTGGTGCCGGTGGCCGTTGCACCCACGCTGACGCCAAGGAAGATGGTCACGATGTTGATGAGCTCATTCTGAACGGTCTTGCTGAGCCGCTCCGTAACGCCGCACTCCTTAAAGAGGTTGCCCAGCATGAGGCAGGCAATGAGGGGGGCGGCAGAGGGAACCAGCAGCGCCACGAAGATGGTCACTACGATGGGGAAGATGATCTTCTCCTTCTTGCTGACCTCCCGGAGGGGCTTCATAACGATCTGGCGCTCCTTCTCCGTGGTCAGCAGCTTCATAATGGGAGGCTGGATCACGGGGACCAGCGCCATATAGGAGTAAGCCGCCACGGCGATGGGGCCTAAGAGGGCCGGTGCCAGCAGAACGGTGACGAAAATGGCTGTGGGGCCGTCTGCGCCGCCGATGATGCCGATGGCGCTGGATTCCGGGCCGGTGAAGCCCATGAAACGGCAGCCCACGAAGGTGATGAAGATGCCCAGTTGGGCGGCCGCGCCCAGCAGCAGGGACTTGGGGTTGGCGATGAGGGGACCGAAGTCCGTCATAGCGCCCACGCCCATGAAGATCAGGCAGGGATAGATACCCAGCTTGACGCCTAAGTAAAGGATGTCCACCAGTCCCGGGGTGATGGTGATGTCAGAGAGGGTCATGCCGTAGTAGGCAGCGGCCTGCTCCGCCTGCACCAGCGCCTGAAGCTGCGCTTCCAGAACGGTAATGGCGGCTCCGGCCTCCTCCGTGACGGCGGCGATGGCCTGCTCCACCATCTCCGGGGAGAAGGTGGTCTGGGCGGCGGTCATCAACTGCTAGATGTAGGGGGCCAGCACGTTTTCCGCCACGCCCTGACTGTGGAGGTCCGCCAGCAGCGACGCCGTGACAGGCTGTCCACCGATGAGGTCCCAGTGGATGTGGCCCCCGGCGAAGAAGATCTCGTGGAACATATTCGCGCCGGGGAGGTTGGTGATGAGCATACCGAAGGCGATGGGCACCAGCAGCAGCGGCTCAAACTTCTTTACGATGCCCAGGTACAGCAGCACGCAGGCGATGCCCAGCATGATGAGGCAGCGCCAGTTGCCGTCCTGGGAAAAGAGGTAGAAGCCGGTGTCCTGTAAAAAGCGAATGATCGCGTCCATATCGGCCCTGCCTTACTGGAGGACGCACAGCAGCGTGCCGGACTCCACGGAAGCGCCCTTGGAGGTGTTGACGGAGGCCACTACGCCGTCCCGGGGGCACATGATCTCGTTTTCCATCTTCATGGCCTCCAGAACCATCAGCACGTCGCCCTTTTTCACGGCCTGACCGGCGGTGACGTTGACGGCCAGAATGTTGCCGGGCATGGGGGCGCAGATCTGCTCACCGGCAGCCGGTGCGGCAGACGCGGCAGGTGCGGGGGCAGCGGCGGGAGCCGCCGGGGCGGAAACGGGGGCGGAGCCGGTAAGCTCTTCCAGTTCGACTTCATAAACCGTCCCGTTGACGGTGACTCTGTACTTTTTCATGTGTGTTTCTCCCTCTCCTTACACTTTTTTCATGGAAACGATGCGGATGCCGGTGATGTCGGTGCCCAGCTCCTCCGCCAGCGCGGCGGATACGGCGGCTACCAGCTCCGGTGTTACCTCACCGGCGGTCTGGGGCGCAGCCGGGACCGGTGCCGGGGCGGCCTTTTTCCCGCGGCCCACCACGGCGCTCATGAGATAGGTCAGCGCGATCAGGCAGATCAGCCCGAAGAACACCGTGCCCATGCCCATGAGACAGACAAAAATGCTGCTGTACTCCATACGATACTCCCTTTCGTGATTCCCCCGCCGGGAAACAGTGCTCCACCGCTAGCGGAGCATGCCCCGGCTTGTGTCGGGGGCAAGGTACTGTGGCTATCATACCATGCCGACGCGGAAAAGCAAAGAGTCTTGTGAAGAAGGACGTCGATTTTTAGCGGATGTTTTCAGAAAAATCTGTCAGAATCTACACTCAAACAGCAGGGAGAGGGGCTGCTTGCTCTCTTTGCTGAATCGTAAAACGATTACGGAAAAATTGAGGCAGAGATCCGCTGCGGACTGCAAGAATGGCGTTGCGGAGAGGGGCTGCTTGTGATACACTTAACAAAAGGTTCATTTAAATGCAAGAGGTAGGGCTTTAGCCTTATGTTACCCCGTATCGAATGCGGTGTTTAGGAATCCACGAGGTAAACACCCAGCTTTTCAAGGAAAAATGAACCAAAGACAACGGTAAAGAACCCCCGTAGATTTGAAATTCTAAAATCAGAAAGGACTCTTTGACAATGAAACCTAAATTTGACGGTTATGCGGCACAGTACGACGCTTGGTTCATGGAGAATGAAAACCTGTTTCAGAGTGAGCTTCGCCTGTTCCAGAAGGTGCTCGGTGATATTCAGGGGAAGCGCGTGCTTTCCGTGGGCTGCGGCAGCGGCCTGTTCGAGAGCATGATCGATTGCAGCGGTATCGAAGGCATTGAGCCCTCCCGTGACATGGGTGCCATCGCAGAGAAGCGCGGCGTGAACGTGGTGGCCTTCGGCGCGATCGAGGATGTCGAGCTGGAGGAGAACGCCTATGATGTGATCTACCTCAACGGCAGCTCCAGCTATATGGAGGATCTGACCCGGGCGTTTGACGTCTGCAAGAAGGCACTCAAACCGAACGGCACCTTTATTTCGCTGGACGTTCCCAAGGAGAGCGCCTTTGGGTTCATGTATCTGCTGGCAAAAGAGGTAGGCACCTTTGACCACCCGTTCCTCAACGGCGTTATGCCCAAGCTGCCGTATCCCCACGAGTTGTGCTGCGCAGGCGTGTGGCATTCCACGGAGGAGAAGATCGACGTGCTCAAGGCGTTGGGCTTCCACGATTTCGACTTCTATCAGACACTGCTGAAGAACCCTATGTACACCAACGAGGACGTGGAGGATGTGGTCCCCGGCTATCAGAGCGGCGGCTATGTGGCGATCATCGCCCATAAATGAAAGAGGAGGACGGCGTGAAGCTCTCACAAACACTCTATGCCCGGGCGGAAAAAATCTGGCCCCGGTATCTTTGCCACCCGTTTGTGACGCAGATGGCAGATGGAACGCTGCCGCCGGAAAAATTCCGGTATTATATGCTTCAGGATTATTTATACCTCAAGGATTATGTGAAGATCTTTGCGGCAATCATCCAGAAGGCTGACGATTTTGAGCAGATCCGCTTTTTGAGCGGAGAGCTGGCGGACACCATCGGAGAGACCTTCCGCACCCACATTCCGTATATGAAGCGCCTTGGCGTTACGGAGGAGGAGATCCACAGCGCCCGTCCTCACATGGACAACAACGCTTATACCCATTATATGCTTTGGGAGGCGCAGACCGGGGATGTGCTGACTGGACTGGTGACGCTTCTGAACTGCTCCTGGAGCTATGCGTATGTGGCAGAAAAGATAGTCGAACGCTGCCCAGATGCGCTGCGGGACAAGCGTTACGGCTCGTGGTTCGCGGGCTACGTTTCAGAAAGCTACCGGCGAACCAATCAGATGCTCATCGACCGGATCGACGCACTCAGCGGATTCATTGACGAAAAAACAGCAGAGCACCTCTGCGGGATCTTTGAAAAGTGCTGCCTGTTTGATTTGCGCTTTTGGGACATGGTCTACGCTATGGGTGGCAACTGAATCGAGTCCTTTTGATACAGAGGTCTCTACCCGCAAGACCTTTGTATCACAGAGAAAACAGATCATCGCCATCGCCAACAGTCACATCAGCGGCAGAAAGCTCGGTGCGCCCCTGACCAATATGGCCCTGAGTATTCTCCGGGACAAGAGCTACGAGTGTATGGACTAACTGCTTGATTGTAGTTTTCTCTCTATAACCGGTAGGGACGCCGGGGTTAGCTCGTATAACTACAGCGGGGATGGTTGGAAATCATCCCATCAGTCTGGTTACCCGAGAATAAATGATGGCACTATTTTGTTTAGCTGCCTGATGCCTGCGACTTCAGTCGTGGGTTGTTCACATTAAAGAGCAAACGTGCGAGACTGTGCTGCGAGCATATCTCAACCAGAGAAGAAGGTGAAATCATGAGCGTGACCGTGTCCGACCTGCTGAAGCTGCCGTCCCTGCAACAGGCACGCGTTATTGGCGGCGCAGGTGGGCTGAAAAAAGTCGTGTCTTCGATCTCCGTATTGGAATCTACCGATCCGGGGGTCCTGATCAACGAGGTGTTTCGCCATAACAAATACCCCGGCAGTGAGATCGTCATTACCGGCTTTCTTAACTGCATCAATGATGTGGAGTGCCAGTGCTCCAATCTGCTGCGGCTCATTGAGGGCGGGGAAGTGGGGATGGTGCTGTATTATGTGGGCGTCTACCTCCCCCGGGTGGACCGGCGGTTGATCGAGATCGCCGACGCCAATGATTTCGTCCTGATCTGTATGCCGGAGGGCCAGCGGCATCTCCGTTACAGCGACCTGATTACCGACGTGACAGAGTGCATCTACAAGGACCGCCTGGTACCGGGTTCCCTTGTGTCGGATATTCTTGCGCGGATCTCCTCGGCACCGCACCACCAGCAGACGGTGGGGACCGCGCTGCAAATGCTGTGTGCGGAGCTGGGGTGCTCTGCCGTGCTGACTACCCATGAAGGCAACATCCTGAATCTTGCGACCTGGCCCAGCGGTATGGAGGATACGGTCCGGGAGGGGATAGGACGCTGTCTGCCGCTTTCGGCTGAGCAGACCTGCGCACCCTGCCCCTTCCTTGCGGATGCGGAAATGTCCTGTATTTCTATCCGCTCAGATCTGGCGCAGCCGCTCCGTCTGGCGCTGATCAAGGTCGGCGCGCCGCTGGGGGCTACATTGGTGGAGCAGGCGGCGGATATCGTGAGAATCTGCATCAATATCTGGGGAAAGCAGCATGGCGCTGTGGCGATCCATGAATTGCTGCGGGCGATCTTGCAGGACGAGCCGCTGAAAATGCGCCGTCTGGCGGAGATCTTTCATGTGGACGTTGCCTCTGTTCATGAGCTGTGGATGCTGTGCGGCACGGATGCCGGAGAAGTGGAGCAGCGGATCGAGCAGGATCTGGCTCTGGCCAGACAGTGTGCGGATACCGTTGTGGGCGCGATCTATGAAGGACAGCCGGTCATGTGCCTGAGCACGCCGCATTCATTGAGAGAAACCGAGAGCGCAATTCAGGAGATCCTTTCGTGTGCGCTGAAGACCAGCCCGGATGCTGTTGTGGTGCGATGCAGCGGATTGTCCAATACAACAAGCTGCCGGAGAGCGTATTTGTTGACTCTCGACAATTTGGAGGATGCCAAGCGCATTTTCCCTCATAAAAAAATGTTCCTGCAAGGGGAACTGGAACTGGCAGCTTCCTGCCGCAAGCGCATTGACGAAGGGGAGGCCGCTGCTGTGCGGCGCACCCTGCCGCTGACAGCGTTGCAGGCTGACCGGGAATACCACGATCTGCTTGATACGGCCTGTGTCTTCCTCCTGGACTGCGACGGCAGCGTTACACGGACCGCGGAGATGCTGTTTCTCCACAAGAACACCATCAAGTACCGGCTTCAGAGAATTGCGGACCTGCTGGGCTACCGCCTTGGAAAAATGCCGGAAACCATCGAGCTTTACCGCAGTGCTGCTGTTTACCGGCTTCTTCATGAGATTCGTTGATATTTACAATAAGTGGGACTGTGCCGTTTGTCCTTTGGGACAAGCGGTGCGGTCTTTTTTTCGGCCTATTCGACAGTATTCTTCACTGCTTTGAAGTGCTATACTTGCCCCATTCTTTAGTTCGGACACAGAATATACCCAAGAGAAAGAGGTGTTTTCCCATGCGTGAAAACAACAGCGGCTTCAAAATTGATGAATCACAGCGACAGAGCTGGCTGTCCATTGCGGCAGTCTGGGCGGGCGGCATGATCTGCGTGCCCTGCCTGATGATCGGCGGCGTGCTGGCGGGCGGCGGACTGAGCCTCGGTCAGATCGTCCTGTCCATCCTGATCGGCTACGGCCTGATCTGTGCCTATATGATCTGCATCGGTATGCAGGCCTGCGATACCGGACTGCCGGTGTCCGTGATGGCTTCCGGTGCGCTGGGCGAAAAGGGCGCACGGTATATCATCAGCACACTTCTTGCAATCGCCTGCGTCGGTTGGTTCGGTATCCAGTCTGCCACCTGCGGCAGCGCCTTTGCCAGCATGGTGGCCAATATGCTGGGCACGGAGGCATCCCCGGTATTTGTTTCCATCAGCTCCATCGTCTGGGGCGTCATCATGCTGCTGACGGCCTGCGTCGGCTTCAAGGGCCTCAAGTGGCTGAACTATATTGCCGTGCCGCTGCTGGTCATCGTCTGCCTGTACGGTCTCATTGCCGGTATTACCACAAATGACGGCGGCAGTGCCATCGCAAACTATGCGCCTGAGAACTCCTCCGGCATGGTGTTCGGTATCTCTATGGTGGTCGCATCCTTTGCCTTGGGCGGCGTGATCTCCGCCGACTACTGCCGCTTTGCCAAGAGCCGTGCGGATGTGGTGAAATCCTCCCTTGTGGGCGTTATTCCCGCAGGACTCTTTATGCTGCTGACCGGTGCGCTTATGAGCGTTGTGACGGGCCAGTATGACATTTCCGCCATCCTCGCCTCTCTGGGCGTACCGTTTGTCGGTCTTGTGGCGCTGGTGCTGGCAACCTGGACCACCAACGTTACCAACGCCTATTCCGGCGGTCTGGCCCTCAGCAACCTCCTTGGGTTTGATGAGAGCAAGTTCAAGGTCACCACTGGTGTGGCCGGTGCCATCGGCACGCTGCTGGCAGCCTTCGGCCTGCTGAATGCCTTCCAGGGCTTCCTGTCCCTCATGTCCGCGCTGATCCCGCCGCTGGCCGGCGTGCTGATCGCCTCCTACTGGATCGTGGGCAAGGGCAAGCGGGAGAATTTCTCTCCCCGCCCCGGTTTTTCCGCCGTCGGCGTCATCTCCTTTGCCGTGGGCGCTGTGTTTGCCTGCATCACCGGCGGTACCTTCGCCAGCTTCCCCGGTCTGGTAGAGGCGTTGCCGTTTCTGAACTGGCCGTTCTTTGTGGGCCCGGTCAACGGAATTGTGGTTTCTCTGGTCCTCTATGTGGGTCTCGCGAAGCTGACATCCGCAAAGCCGATGCCCGCAAAGCAGACTGCGTAATATCTGTCGCAGGAGGAGCGGGGATCTGCCCGCTTCTCCTGTGCACTGCAATTATAACGAAAGAAGGAAAAGGTCATGCGAAAAATCGGAATCCCTGAGATCGAAGATATTGCCACCGGCGCGGCGCTGCTGGGCGCCGGCGGCGGCGGTGATCCCTATGTAGGCAAGCTGGTGGCCATCGGTGCCGTACAGGAGTGCGGCCCTGTCACGCTGCTGGACCCGGAGGAGGTGCCGGATGACGCCCTTGTTGTCCCCATCGCCATGATGGGCGCGCCGACGGTACTGGCGGAGAAGGCCATCGGCGGCAACGAATACAAAAAGCTCTTTGATATGGTCTCCAAGTTCTTCGGCAGGGAGATCTACGCCTTTATGCCCATCGAGGCCGGCGGCGTCAACTCCATGCTGCCCATCGCTGCGGCGGCCCGGCTGAATATGCCGATGGTGGATGTGGACGGCATGGGCCGTGCCTTCCCTGAATTGCAGATGGTGACCTTTACCATCGGCGGTATCAAGGCAACGCCGATGGCGCTGGTGGACGAGAAGGGCAACAGCTGCATCTTTGAGACCATCACCAACAAGTGGACGGAGGAGCTGGCCCGGTCGGTCACCATGAGCTGCGGCGCATCGGTCTCCGTGTCTCTTTATCCCATGAGCGGCAAACAGATGAAGGAATTTGGCGTCCACGGCATCGTCACCCGCAGCCAGCAGCTTGGCAAGGCCATCCGCACCGTCAAGGACTGCGGCGACCAGACGCCGGAGGAGCATTTCCTTGAAATGTCCGAGGGCTTCAAGCTCTTTAAGGGCAAGATCGCGGATGTGCTGCGGGAGACCCGAGCCGGCTTCAACATCGGCAAGGTCGTGCTGGAGGGCATCGGTGAGTACAAGGGCCATACCGCCTATGTGGAGTTCCAGAATGAGAACCTGACCGCCACGGTGGACGGCAAGATCCTGGCTACCACCCCCGACCTCATTTCTCTGGTGGATACGGAGACCTATATCCCTGTTACCACAGACGGTCTCAAGTACGGCAAGCGTGTCATGGTGGTCGGCCTCAAGTGCTTCCACCTGTGGCGGACGGAAAAGGGCATCGAGCTGGTAGGCCCCCGCTATTTCGGCGTGGACACGGATTACATTCCTCTGGAAGAGCGCTGCAAGGGAGGTAACTGATCATGTATAAACTCGGAATTGATGTGGGCGGCACCAATACGGATGCCGTCCTGGTGGACGAGAACCGCGCGGTGGTGGCGGACATCAAGTATCCCACCTCTGCGGATATTTACGACGGTATTCTGGGCGCTATGCGCACGGTGCTGGAGGTCTCCGGTGTGGATCCCGCGCAGATCCATCAGGCAATGCTGGGTACAACCCAGTGCACCAACGCCATTGTGGAGCGCAAGAATCTGGCCCCCATCGGCATCCTGCGCATCGGCGCGCCTGCCACCACCGGCATCCGTCCCATGGTGGACTGGTCGGAGGATATTCAGAAGGTGGCCGTGGGCAGCACCATCATTGGCGGCGGCTTTGAATATGACGGCAAGGAATTGGCACCGCTGGATACCGAAGCGGCCAAGGCGTTCTTTGAGGAAATGAAGGCAAAGGGCGTGAAGTCCATTGCCATTTCCTGCGTGTTCTCCACCGTCCGCAATGACCATGAGGTAGAGGCGGCCAAGCTCTGCCGTGAGATCATGGGCGAGGACGTCCATATTTCCATCTCCAGCGAGATCGGCTCTATGGGCCTGATCGAGCGGGAAAATGCCACGATCCTGAACGCCGCGCTGTGGCAGGTAGCCGAGCGCTTCACCGAGGGCTTTGCCAAGAGCCTGCGGGATGAGGGCATTGTCAATGCAGACGTGTATCTCAGTCAGAATGACGGCACGCTCATGACCATGGAGCACGCCCGCCGCTATCCGATCCTGACGGTGGCCTGCGGCCCCACGAATTCCATTCGCGGCGCCAGTTACCTCTCCTCCTTGAAGGATGCCATCGTGGTAGATGTGGGCGGTACAACCACCGATCTCGGCGTGATCCAGAACGGCTTCCCCCGGGAATCCAGTGTGGCTGTCACCATTGGCGGTGTGCGCACCAACTTCCGGATGCCGGACGTTATCTCCATCGGTCTGGGCGGCGGCTCCATCGTGCGCGTCAGGGATGACGGCAGCGTGACCGTCGGCCCCGACAGCGTAGGCTATGAGATCACGAAAAAGGCGCTTGTGTTCGGCGGCGATGTGATGACCGCCACTGATATCGCCGTGCGGCTGGGCAAGGTGGAGCTGGGCGACAAGTCCAAGGTAGAAACCATTTCTCAGGAAGTGGCAGATAAGGCCATGGCTGCGATCCGCGCACTGGTGGAAGACAGCGTGGACGCCATGAAGGTCTCCAATGCGGACGTAGATCTGATCCTTGTGGGCGGCGGCTCCATCATCCTGCCGGAGAAGATCAATGGCGCGGCATCCGTCCTGAAGCCGGAGCATTTCGGCTGCGCCAACGCCATCGGCTCCGCCATCTCCAAGGTCAGCGGCACCTATGAAAAGCTGATGAACTACGATGAGCTGCCCCGGGAGCAGTCGCTGGAAAAGGCCAAGAAGGAGGCCGTTGAGCTGGCTGTGGAGGCTGGCGCTGTGCGGGATACCGTGGAGATCATCGAAATGGAGGATGTGCCGCTGGCCTATTATCCCGGCAACACCAACCGTGTGAAGATCAAGGCTGCCGGCGATCTGAGCTAAATAGGAAGCAACCATCATTGCCGGGAAAATCTTTCTACGTCAGTGTGACTGCGATATTAGGAAGAAAACAGATGCACGCCTTATGTCCGCCCCTGACAGGGGGTAACAACTGATTCCGGGAAAACCCCGACAGGTGATCGTAATTACGATGCCTGTCGGGGTTTTCTGTTTCCAGCGAGTTGTTGTCCTGACAAAGGACTGTTCATAAGGTGACACTTCCATTTTGCGAAGCCGAGAGAACGCAAGTCTATCCGTAAGAAGCCCTCCGGGCTGCGTAGTTGACTGCTATGCAAGACATCAAAGGAGACTCGGATGCTCTAAACTATGAGGGCAAACGAGGATAGCTTTTTCAAAAATGGCGTCCCCTAAATACGAAATAGGAAAAAGCAATGGGCGGTGTGTAAAGCTCAAAGTTTTTGAGGTTAGGCAGAGATAATTCTTATAACCGCAGGCCCTTGATATCCTTGATGCGCGAGAGGATCATATTGCAGCTGCAGCTGACCACCCCGGGCAAGGCGTCAATGACCGTATGCAGAAAAACCTCCATTTCTTCGGCGGAGGCGGCTACGGCGTGGACATGCAGCTTATCTTTCCCGGTCACACGGTAGATCTGCGTGACCGTATCATGCTGATTCAGTATCTCTGTGACCTCCGCCAGACAGCTTGGCGTTGTTTCGATCTCAAAATAGCAGGATACCGCTCCGCTGATCTTCTGGGGATTGATAATGGTCGTGTATTCCTCGATAATGCCCTTCTGCTCCAGAGCCTGTATCCGGGCCTTTACCGCAACTCTTGAGATACCGATCTTCTCTCCAATATCAGAATAGGAAATGCGTGCGTTTTCTATCAGCAGCCCCACGATCTTCTGATCCAAGCCGTCCAGCCCGTCCAAATACATACTGCGTCCTCCATAAATCATGGTCTTTTCCCTTTATGATAGCATTGCTTCTTCAAAAAGTAAACGCAATATTGACAGGACGTCCTAAAAGTTCTACAATACTTCCAAAATGCAATTTACAACTTACACTTTGGGGACGTGCTATGAATCGGGATCTAACAAGGGGACCTGTCATGAAGTCCATGCTGCTGTTCGCCATCCCCATGATTTTAGGGGATCTATTGCAGCAGTGCTATAACATCGCCGACACGCTGATCGTCGGGCAATTTCTTGGTCGGAATGCGCTTGCGGCGGTCGGCTCGGCCTTTACACTGATGACCTTTCTGACTTCCATCATCCTTGGCCTGTGCATGGGGAGCGGCGCGCTGTTTTCCATGCGCTTCGGACAGCGGGATGAGAAGGCCCTTTGCGAGAACCTCTGCGCCTCGTTTTTCTTCATTGCATTTGTCACGGCGCTTTTGAATGTTCTGACATTCATCTGCCTGGATGGGCTTCGCACCTTCCTCCGGGTTCCCGCCGAGGTGTGGGGCGATATGCGCGAATACCTGTTTGTGATCTTCATGGGGATTCCCGCCGTGTTCCTTTATAACTACTTTGCCTCTTTCCTGCGGGCGATCGGCAATTCCGTCATCCCGCTGGGCTTTTTGGCGGTTTCCGCTGTGCTGAATATCGCCCTCGATCTCTGGTTTGTCATCGGACTGAGAAGGGGCGTTGCCGGAGCTGCGGAGGCGACGGTGATCGCCCAGTATGTCTCAGGCGTCGGCATCGCTGTTTTCACCCTTGCGCGCTTCCCGCAGGTGCGCTCGATCTGGAAAGCTCGCTGTCTGCGGCGGGAACGCATCCGTGAAATCGTTTCCTTCTCCACACTGACCTGCGTGCAGCAATCGGTCATGAACCTCGGCATTCTTATGGTGCAGGGACTGGTCAACAGCTTCGGTCCCGTTGTGATGGCCGCCTTTACCGCCGCTGTGAAGATCGACGCCTTTGCCTACATGCCGGTACAGGACTTCGGCAACGCCTTTTCCACCTTTATCGCGCAGAATTACGGTGCAAAAGAGAGTACGCGGATACGTTCTGGGCTGAAAAGCGCCGTGTGCATTTCTATGGCCTTCTGCGTGGTCATATCCACGCTTGTCTGCGCACTTGCGAGACCCCTTATGGCGATTTTTGTAGATGCCGGAGACGCCGAGGTCATTCTGGAAGGCGTGCGGTATCTTCGCATCGAGGGCGCGTTCTATTGCGGCATCGGCTGCCTGTTCCTGCTCTATGGCTTGTACCGTGCGTTGGGAAAGCCGGGCATGAGCGTTGTCCTGACCGTCATTTCGTTAGGAACCCGTGTCGCACTGGCCTATCTGCTGTCTGCGATCCCCGCCGTCGGCGTCATCGGCATCTGGTGGTCGGTTCCGATCGGCTGGGGTCTGGCGGATTTAGCCGGGCTGCTCTATTACAAGGCAAAAAAGCAGGAATTACTGTTTTGATCCAATGAAAGAAATGGCAAAGGAAACGGACACCCAACAAGGACGCAGGCGAAGCGCTGTTGATCCGGGACCAGCGGCGTGATCGCCGGTAAATGAGACACGATTTCCATTTTCATCGAGAAGCGGCGTTCCTCTTGCCTGCAACGCTCGGATACTCACAAACACGAAAACACGGAACCAAAAGGCTCCGTGTTTTCATGCGTAATGAGGGCTATTGGAATATGTGCTCAGATTTCGTCCGCATTGCTTCCTGCGGCGCTTAGAGCGGCTTCAGCAGGGGCTTTCGCGCTTTTTTTCTCCTTGAAAAGAGGAGAGCGCTTGGAACCGTCCACCCGCTCGCCCCGCATCAGCAGGTAGAAGGGAGGAACGAGGAACATGGCCAGCACCGTGGAGGCGATCAGGCCACCAATGACGATGTAGCTCATCTCCTTCATCATCACGAGGTTGGGACTGGTGGTGAAGATCATGGGGATCATGGAAATGATGGTGGTGAGGGTGGTCATGAGGATGGGCCGCAGACGGGTGGTGCCCGCTTCAATGAGGGCCTGCTCCAGGGGCATGGTCTGCCGCAGCTGGGTGGTGCCGTCCACCAGGTAGATGCCGTTGTTCACGGAAATACCGATCAGCATCATGAAGCCCATCAGGCCGAACATGCTCATGGGCCGCCCGGTGAGGAACACCAGGGCAAAGGAGCCGATGAGGCACAGCGGAATGCAGATCATCACCATGATGGACATTTTCACGGAGTTGAACTGGACGGCCATCACCAGGAACACCAGAAACAAACTTGCCAGCAGGGCGGACACCATGGTGGAGAGCTCATCGTTCTGCATAGAGGTCCGGGCGTCCTCCCCCACGGCTACGCCGGCGGGGAAATCCAGTGCCTCGGCACCGGCGGAAATGGCGTTGGCGGCGGTATATTTGGCATCATCGGTGGTGGTGGCGGTAAGGGTCACGGAATACTGTCCGTCCTGCCGGGTCAGCACCGGGAGGGTAGAATCGTAGGTCACATCCGCCACATCGTGGAGCGTCACCAGCTTGCCGGTCTGGGTGCGGATGGGATAGTCCATGACGGACATCACATCCTCATACTTGCCCTTGGGGTATTCCAGAACGATGTCATACTCCTGATCGCCATCATCCACCGTGGCGGCAGTGAGGCCGTTGAGGAGGTAGCGGACCTGCATGGAGATGGTGGCAGGGGAGATCCCCGCATTCTGGGCCCGCTGGGGGTTGATCTCCAGATGGCCCTTCACCCGGCTCTGGTCAAAGGGATTTTCCACCCGGAGAACGCCAGAGGTCTGGGCCATCAGCTCCCGCACCTGCTCCGCGCCCTGCTGGAGTGCGTCCATATCATCGCCCAACAGCATGACGGTGGTGGTGTTGCCGGTGCTTCCCATGGCGCTCATGCCGGAGGTGGCAGAGGTGGGCGACACGGATACGTCCATGCCCGGATAATTGGAAAATTCGGTGGTGTAAAGCTCCGTGGCCTTTTCGCTGCTGCGCTTGCAGTGGTCCACGGCATAGGCGGTAAAGGAGGCGGAATCGTCGGAAATGCTCAGCGTGACGTTTTCAAAGTTCTCGTCCGCCAGCAGAATGGCTTCCAGCTGCTGCACCCGCTCATCCATGACCGCCAGCTTCGTACCGGCCCGGAAGGAGACGTCCACGGTGATGCTGCCATCGTAGTTATTGGGGATGAGCACAAATTCCATCTGCGTTGCCAGCAAAATTGCCGCAAGGAAGCTGCCAACGCCGATCAGCATCACCTTGCCGGGCTTGCGGAGCAGCTTGGGCATAACACGGCGATAGAAATTCTGGAACTTACGGAGCAGGCGATTCACGGGGATGTCCTCCTTGGCCTTGGGGGTCAGGAGGGTAAAAGCCAGCGGCACCACCACAACGGCGCACAGGAACGAGGCCAGCAGCGTCAAGATGATGGTCCACAGCAGGGGACCGAACATCATGCCCGCCATGCCCTGGCTGATGGACAGGGGCACGTATACCACCACGGTGGTGAGGGTGCCTGCCAGAATGGACATAAGCATGGTGCTGGTGCCCTGGGCGGCGGCCTCCTGGAAGGAACGGCCCTGCGCCCGGTAGCGGGAGCAGCTCTCCAGAATGACGATGGAGTTATCCACGATCATGCCGATGGCCAGGATCAGGCCCGTGCCGGTGAGGACGTTCATATCGTAGCCGATGAAGTTCAGCACGATGACGGCCAGCAGGACGGACAGGGGCATACTGATTCCCACCACCAGACTGCCCTTCCAATCGCCAAAGAACAGGAACAGGACCGCCATAGCCAGCACCACGCCGATCAGAAGGGTTTGGAGAATGCTTTGCAGCGTGACGGTGATATTGTCTGCCTCGTTGTTGATGACCTCGTAGCTGATGCCCTGGCCCGCATAGCCGTCCAGGGTGTCGAGAACCTTGCCGCACACGCCCACGGCGGCCGGACCATGGAGCTGCCGAAAAAGGAATTTGGACTTCTCTATAAGCTGCTGTCCTACCCCGGACAGATCTTTACCCGCAGTCAGCTGCTGGACGATGTGTGGGGGTATGTGTCAGAGAGCGGGGAGGACACGGTCAAGACCCATATCAGCCGTCTGCGGAACCGGCTGAAGGACGTGGACGACTTTCAGATCATCACCATCAAGGGACTGGGATATAAGGCGGAACTTGTGAAGGAGAAAGAGCAGTGAAAAGGAAACATTCCAAATACCGGAAAATATGGCTGCTGTGGGTGACGTTGGAAGGGCTGGTAGCTACCTTCGCCATTATGAATTCATTCCTGCTGCTGCGTTATCTCTATTTTTCCCACGGCACCGCCATACCGGAGGCGTCTGTCAGTGCTGCCGGATCTGTGCTCTCCGCCGTGTACCTGCCGCTTTTGATCGCGCTGATCCTGACGACCGGGTTTCTGGAGCATAAGCTCAGCGCCAATGTGACAAACTTAATGGACGGACTTCGCGCCGTGGCGGGAGGAGACTATTCCGTCCGTCTGAAAACAGATAAGCATCAGCTGCTGGACGATCTGTGTGAGGATTTCAACCGCATGACGGAGGAATTGCAAAGCGTCCGCACCTTGCGGGAAGACTTTGTCAACAGCTATTCCCATGAATTCAAGACGCCGATCACCGCCATCAAGGGCTTTGCGGAGCTGCTTTCCGAGCCGGATCTCACCGAGGAGGAGCGGCAGCAGTATCTCCGCATCATCCAAGAGGAGTCCGCCCGGCTGGCGGAGCTGACCAACCGGACCCTGCTCCTGACCAAGCTGGAATCCCAGTGGTTCGTGCCGGACCGGACCACCTTTTCCATGGATGAACAGATCCGCCGGTGCGCCATTCTCCTCTCCCACAGCTGGGAGGAGAAGAACCTTACCTTCTCCGCGGAGCTGGAAAGCGTGGATTGTACCAGCAATGAGGAGCTTTTGCGGCAGGTATGGATCAACCTTTTGAATAATGCGATCCGCTACACCCCGCCGGGCGGCGAGATCGGTGTGGAACTGCGGCAAGTCGGCGGGGAGGCCGTTGTCCGGGTCTGGGATACCGATATGGGCATGACGCCGGAGGTTCAGTCCCACATTTTTGAGAAATATTATCAGGGCGCGGCGGAGAATAAAAAGCACGGTCTTGGCCTGGGGCTTTCTATCGTCCATCGGATCATAGAATTGACGGAAGGACGCATTGAGGTGGATAGCCAGCCGCAGCGGGGGAGCAGCTTTACCGTTTATCTGCCGCTGAACCAAAAGGGAGCGTAACGCGCTCGGTCCGCCATGCAGAACGGTTATTTTGCCTTCCGTATTGACCGAAAACAGCACAGCCCAGTAAAACTCCAAGGGAGGACGATCATGATTGAAAACCAAAACGCATATCCCATGAACCTGCTTGTCACGTTGGATCGGAATTACGTTCCTCAGTTGAATGTCATGCTGTTTTCCGCGCTTCAAAGTGACCCCGCCGCATTTTTTGACGTATATATCCTGCACGATGAGGGGCTGTCAGCCTCTGATTTAACGGCGACCCGGGCGCTGCTGGGACAGCGGGGCGGGCTGCATCTGATCCATGTGGACGAAAGCGGGCTGACGGACGCGCCAACGTCGGACCGGTATCCGAAGGCGATCTACTACCGGATCTTTGCCGCGAAATATCTGCCGCATACGCTGGACCGGGTACTATATCTCGACCCGGATCTTATTGTGCGGAAAAGCCTGCGGACGTTATATGAACTGCCTATGGACACAGCCTTCTTTGCCGCGGCTTCCCACATCAGAGCTTTTCTGCATCGCTTCAACGAGCTGCGTCTCGGCATGGGAGAGGACGATCCCTATATCAACTCCGGCGTCATGCTGATGAATCTGGAGGCTTTGCGGGCAAAGCAGGACACACAGGCGGTATTTGACTATATGGAACGCCACAAAGGACGGCTCATGCTGCCGGATCAGGACATCATCAGCGCCTTGTACGGACAAAGCATCATCCCGCTGGACCCGATCCGATATAACATGACGGAAAAGCTCTTCACCCTTCACCGGTTCAATGGGGATGGCATGACGCTGGACGAGGTGCGGCAGCGCTCGGCTGTCATCCACTACTGCGGGCGGAATAAGCCGTGGAAGCCCGGATACGTCGGTGAATTGGACGTGTTCTATAACGAAGCGGTTTCTCAGATGGAGAACAATCTGCCATAAAAGTATCAGCAGTCTTGCCGGCATTCCGGCAAGGCTGCTGCTGGCTATATCTGAACGGAACATCGTCACGCAGATAAACTTGGGATCATAACATAAAAATAAGTCGGGGAAAAGCTATCCACGCACAAGGGCAATATCAACAACCGCTTGGAGCAATGCTAAATCAAGGGGCGCGATCTCCTATAAATCGTGCCCCTTAAATATTGGTGCGCCCGGCATGGGCAACAACTAGGTGGTGAAAGACCACTACGCACTCGGCAGTAGGAAGCGTTAGGCTTGACGTTTACTGAAAACAGCTGGGGCATCTCCGCACCCTGCTACGGCTTCGCATGCTCACTCACCGTCTGAATTTCCGCCTGATCAAATAGGATACAGCCGCAGTGACCCTTGAAGGTGGGGAAGCAGATGATCCGCAGAGCCGTGTCGATCTCCGGGCTGAAATCTACAATTTCCAACATCTCGCCGTACAGCGCCGTGCGCTCATAGACCCGCAGCCACTTGGCGTCCATATTGGGGAAAATGCTGCCGAAGGCGTGGTCAATGAGCTGCTCCAACGGCGTTTTTTCCAGCGTTGCCAGTGCCTCGTTGCCGTAGCGGAAGATCCAGTCCACGGCGCGTTCCTCATTGAACACCATCTCAATGTCGGTAAACGCGAAGGGCGCGCTGTCATAGCTGGCATAGTGCCGTTGGTATTCTTCCCGCGTGGTAGGAGCGTCGCTCCCGGCCAGCTCCTGCACGATCTGCCGCCGTCCGGCGCGCAGATGTTCCTTGAGTTCCCGTTTTCTCCGGCGGGTGAAACTCAACAGCTCACCGTTGATCAGTTCGATCTTTTTTCCAATGGTATGGATACACTTGGCGGACACCAGTGTGGCGCGGTCAGCGCGGAGAAAGCCGCTGCCGAGCATCTGCTCCAGATCGTCTATGGTAGTATAGGTTTCGTAGGTCCTGCCGCCGGAAATATGGATGACCGACTGACGGTTCACCAGCTGAATATAGAGAATGTCCTCCGGCGACAGGCTGATGCGCCTGCGGTTGGAAATAATGGAAATGCTGTTTGACTTCATAGCGTTCCCTCTTGACCTGTTTTTTTATAGAGTACCATCATTTTTGCCGCAGGGCAAGCGAAATGTGCCATTCGCGCAAGGTCGTGTGCTATTCGCGCAAGGTCTATTGCATTTCGAACGTGACGGTGCTAAACTCCACGGTATAAAGGCAGAAAAGGATCGAAGCGGGGGTACCCCCGCTTCCCGTAGGGTTTCCCTACGGGATACTCTCTGCCCGTGGAGACCCGATCCGGGCGAGGAAAAACCAAAGGAGGACATCTATGAAAAAACGAATTTTGAGTTGTCTCATGGCGCTGGCCCTGTGCCTGAGCCTGCTGCCCACGGCAGCGCTGGCGGACGAAACGGGAACAATGCCCGCCTACAGCGGCGGCAGCGGAACGAAAGATGATCCGTGGCTGATTTCGTCCGTGGCAGATTTGCAAACACTGGCAAGCACAATCAATGACGGAAAAGCTGCTGAATTTGATGCTGACTGCACGGATACCGGGGACGGGATTCCCGGAAATTACCACGGTTACTACTTCAAACAGACGGCGGATCTGGATTTGAGCAGCATTGCAAGCTGGGACCCGATCGGATATTCAGGCAGTTGCTATTTTGCAGGTCATTATGACGGTGGCGGACACACCATTACCGGAGCCAAAAGCACCGGCAAGGTTGATGAACGCGATAAAGATGATACAGATTCCTATGGATGTGCAACAGCCGGCATTTTCGGCTGGGTGGCATTTGGCTCAGTGAAAAATCTTGGTGTTAAAAACGCCGACTTTTTTGCAGAAGGAAACAAAAATATGTCCTATGCAGGCGGCGTGTTGGCGGTTGCTTATAGCTGCACAGTTGAGAACTGCTCCGTCTACAATTCCAAAATAGAAAGCCGGAGAGATCCCAATGAAAACAGCAACTATGCGGGCGGTATTACCGGCATCGCCTTGGACTCCAGCTTTGAAAAATGCGCGTCTGTCGGAAATACCATACGGCACGGGAGTTTTGGTGGTGGTTTCATTGGTGCGCTAGATGGAGGAGATTCAAATTTCACTAATTGCTATGTTTCAAAATGTATTGTGACAGGGTGCAGTGACACGGCAGCAAATTCCACGCACAGCGGCGGTTTTCAGAGTGCATCTATGGACGGCGATGCAATTCTGAACAACTGCTTTGTGTATGATTGCGCTGCACAGCCCGACGAAAACACGAAAGGAGATGATTATTTCGGTGTGTTCACAACTAACACACAATATGGCAAAATAGTTGCAACGTCTTGCTTTTATTATGATGCAAATAATGCTACCGTGAACGCTGATGGCGCGGAATCAAAGACTTCCGAGGAATTCACCGACGGCACGGTGGCGAAAGCGCTTGGAGCTGCTTTCACGCAAGGCAAGCGCTATCCGGTATTTGTTACTGACCCTGCCGACTATACCGAGGTAGAAGCTGCCATTGCTAAAGCAAATGCCCTGAACAAGGATAACTACAAGGATTTCTCTGCTGTGGAAGCCGCTGTGAATGCGGTGGATCGCAACAAGAAAATCGCAGAGCAGGACGATGTTAACAAAATGGCAAAAGCCATTGAAGATGCCATCGCTGCTCTGCAATACAAGGACGCAGACTACACTAAGGTTGACGAAGCTATTACCAAGGCAAATGCCCTTACTAAATCCGATTACACGGATTTTGGTGCAGTTGACAACGCCGTAAATGCGGTGGTTCACGGCAAGAACATCACCGAGCAGGCTGAAGTAAATGCAATGGCAAAAGCCATTGAAGATGCCATCGCAGCGCTGGTCAAAAAGCCTTCCTCCGGTGGCGGATCTACCGGCGGCGGTTCCTCCTCTCCCAGCTATTCCGTGACCACGCCAAGCAAAACGGAGAACGGCACCGTGACCGTCAGCCCGCGTTCCGCGGAAAAGGGCGATACTGTGACCATCACTGCTAAGCCTGACAGCGGCTATCAGTTGGATGACCTTACCGTGACCGACAAGAATGGTAAGGAACTGAAACTGACTGATAAGGGCAACGGCAAATATACCTTTACCATGCCAGCCAGCAAGGTTGAAATCAAGGCTACCTTTGTCAAGGAAGTTGAGACAAGCCCGTTCAGCGATGTGTCCACCGACGCCTATTACTACGAGGCTGTGAAGTGGGCGCAGGAAAAGGGCATCACCGGCGGCATCGGCAACGGCCTGTTTGGACCGAACCAGCCCTGCACCCGTGCGCAGATCGTCACTTTCTTGTGGCGCGCTGCCGGTTCTCCCGTGGTGAATTACGCTATGAACATGACAGATGTTGCCGAGGACGCATACTACGCCGAAGCTGTCCGCTGGGCGCTGAGCGAGGGCATCACCACCGGCACGGGCGATGGCAGATTCTGCCCCGACGCGATCTGCACCCGCGCCCAGAGCGTGACCTTCCTGTTCCGGGCCATTGGCAAGCTGGTCGATAGCAAGGCCGAGTTCAGCGATGTGCTCACCGACAGCTACTATGCAAACGCGGTGGACTGGGCCGTGGAGAACGGCGTGACCAACGGCATTGGTGATGGCCTGTTCGGACCGAACAATAGCTGCACCCGCGCACAGATCGTCACGTTCCTGTGGCGAGCTTACAGCAAATAAATTAGCAAAGAGGGCGGCGGAAAGTGCTCCATCTTATAGGGAAACGAAGTGGACCCTTAGGGGCACTACCAGTACGGAACAAATGAAATAACCGCAAGTCATCGTTTTGATGGCTTGCGGTTATTTTCGTTTAAGTCCAATATCATGTATATGGATAGCAGGACGGATAGTATGAGTGTATGTGGAATTCACACAGAAGAAACGAAGGCTTCTTTGAATCCCCATGCTGGAGAGTGTTCTTGGCACTGCGGATAAACGCTGTATCGCGCAATGATGGTATTGCACAAACTGTGGATAATCTTCATTGAATAGTTGAACTACCCCGGATCAGAACAATGCCGCTGACGGTATGACCGCCAACGTGATTCTACTCAGCAGTCGCTGTCGGCCTGCTCGTCCCGCTCGATGGCTTCCATCACGGTGCGATAAACAAAAGCATTTGTGGACTCCCCGTGCTTCTCGGCGTGGGTTTTAATGATCTCTTTTGAGCCTTTCGGCACTCTCAGGTTGATGGTCTCCACTTTTTCGGACAGCCATTTGTCCCGTGCCCGGCGTTGGGCATCCGTTGGCGGCATAATGTTCCCTCCTATTCAGTTGCTGTCTATTTCAGTATACTGCGGCTGCCTGATCCCGTCTATATGGTAATGATCGACATATATGCAACCGTATATTTGTGCAACATTCCGGCTTGATATGTGCAACCGTATATGCTACAATACAATCAGAAAGTAAAAAACACGGCAGTGACGGAGCGCTACCAACACTCCATCACCTGC
>PPYE01233252.1_pt1 | contig 23145 bp, 25 predicted proteins | sample 1559881 | NCBI WGS metagenome assembly PPYE01 (sample SAMN08240022, study PRJNA423297) | Human gut metagenome, whole genome shotgun sequencing project. | reverse complement strand
GTAGGCGTCCAGCCAGCAGCGCGCGGCCTGGGCGAGCGGGAGATCCAGACGCTGGCTCAGACGGCGCACCGCTGCCGCCAGCAGGCTGTCGCCGCCGTCCGGTGCCGCCTGGGTCAGGCTCACCAGCACGTTGGTTTGGGTATCTGGCGTATCAAACAGCAGGTTGACGCGCAGGGCCATCAGGCTCTCTTCCTGAATGACGCCGCTTTCATCGCGCAGCCCGGCCCAGCCGTCTTCCTGCATCACGCGCATGGTCGGGTAGCGCGCCTGGAGTTCCTGCCAGCGTGCCGTTTTCGCCAGCCGCGCCAGGCGCATGCCGCGCTTAACTTCTTTGACCGACAGCGTGCGCACGGAGTTGGTCAGCCGCACGCTGAGGGAAAACTTAATCATGTCGCTATTGGTTTCGCTGTACAGCGAGCGGGAAGAGCTGGTAGGCAGCCACTGTGCGCCCGCCTCGCCAAGATCCCGCAGGGCGCCTTTTTCAACCAGACGCTGGCACCACGGCTGCTCCAGCAAATAGGCAGCCTGCCACGGATGCATCGGCAGTAGCCAGCGGGTGTCGGTGAAGTGGCCGAGAAGATCCGGCGCACTCTGGGCCGCGAAGCGCAGCAGACGTTCACGCAGGGAGACGTTCAGACTGTCCCCGGCAATCAGTTCATGCTCAACCGCAAACCAGCGCAGCGGGAAGCGCGAGGCGAAATCCGGCAGATAGCGGCGCGCCTCGGCCTCGTTAAACGGCTCGTGCGATTTTGGGGCAGGATGAAAAGCATGGCCGACCAGCAGCGCCTGTTCCGCTTCGGCAAAGGTCAGCGGCTTATCGCGCAGGTTTGCCCAGCTGTGGCGCAGATCGATCGCCTGCCAGGTATGCGCATGGCTTTCAAGGACGCGCTGTTTAAAGCGTGCCAGCGTTTCGCTATCCAGTGAGCCTTTTACGGATGCTTTTTCAACAATTAAATCAACCAATTGCGTAAAGGTGACGGCGTCACCGCTATCGCTGTCGGCGTGGATCAGCGTTGCCGGAAAACGATACTGGTGATGCTGGGTAGGCGAAAAATAGCGTACTGGAACCCGAATAGCCTGGGTCTGGGAAAGCGGGATATGAATCTGCGATAACTCATCCGCAGCGGTAGCGGGGTGATAGCGCCAGTCCTTCGTTTCGCGCAGGAGCGCGTTCAAAAAACACTGGGCCGCAACGTCTGTACCGGCGGAGCGGGGCAGAACACGCATAAAAGTACCTCATTCCATGACTGATAATAATTCTCGTTATGATATTCATTCTGTTTACAGCCGCAACTATTTTTGCAATATTTGTTTTCATAAACTTCATAATTTCCACATATTTATTGACACTATCTTCACAATTCTATGCGCCCAACCTCTGAAACTCTGATGGACAACGTCACCCCGAAAGCGAACTGGCCCCTGGCGCTGTGCGCAGGTTTATTAGGTATCGGGCAAAATGGTTTGCTGGTCATGCTGCCGCAGCTGGTCAGCCTGACCGGACTCTCACTCTCCGTTTGGGCGGGGGTACTGATGTTTGGCTCAATGCTCTTTTTACCCGCCTCTCCCTGGTGGGGACGACAGAGCGAGCGGCACGGCTGCAAGGTGGTCATGATCGCCTCCCTCGGTGGCTATCTGGCCAGTTTCCTGGTGATGGCGCTGGTGGTCTGGGCGATGAGCAGCGGCGTGTTGAATGCTTTGTGGGGGCTGGCGGGGCTTGTTCTCTCGCGCACGCTGTACGGCCTGACGGTCTCCGGGCTGGTGCCCGCCGCGCAGACGTGGGCCATTCAGCGCGCGGGTCTGGAGAAGAGAATGTCGGCGCTGGCGACCATTAGCTCGGGTCTCAGCTGCGGACGTCTGCTGGGGCCGCCGCTGGCGGCGCTGATGCTTAGCGTTAACCCGGTGGCGCCGCTCTGGCTAATGGCAATAGCGCCTTTCATCGCGCTGCTGCTGGTGCTGCGCGAAGCCGCCGATCCCCCGTTGCCGCCGGTGGCGCACCAGTCGACCCGGCTACAGGTGTCGATGCTGCCGTTCCTGGGGCTGGCGCTGCTGCTGGCGGCTCTGGTGAGCCTGATGCAGCTTGGCCTGTCACCGCATCTGCATCCGTTGCTCCAGGGCGACCCGGTGCAAATCAGCCATCATGTTGCGATGCTGCTGAGCCTGGCCGCACTGGCTACGCTCGCCGCCCAGTTTCTGGTGGTCCGCCCGCAGCATTTCAGCCCGATGACGCTGCTCTGCCTGGCCGCGGTGCTGATGGTGACGGGGCTTGGGCTGATGTATGTCGCGGATCTCGCGCTTTTCTACGTGGGAATTGTGATGACTTCGCTGGGTGCCGCGATGGCAACGCCCGGGTATCAACTGCTGCTGAACGACAGGCTGACGACAGGGAAAGGGGCGGGAGTTATCGCCACCAGCCATACGTTAGGATACGGGGTGAGTGCGATGCTGGTGCCGGTCGTAACCCGCTTTTATGGTGAGTCGTTTTTAATTGCTGCCGCATGGGGAATGGCGCTGTTGTTTTTGCTGGTGAGCATAGGGGTACGCTGCTCCGCGCGTCCCCATGCTGAAAACGCTTAATGGACCTGGCGGGACATATTACCGCCCGGCTCTTCGTTTTGCCGCAGACGTTGCAACGGATCCTGCTGGTAAAACTGGCAAAAACGCTGCCACAGCGCCGGGAAGCGTGGGGCAAAGAGTTCTGGTGCGCTAAAGAAATACTCTGACAGCACCGCAAAACACTCGGCAGGATCGGTCGCGGCATAGGCATCAATACTGGCCGCGCTTTCCCCCACCAGGTCTATCTCATCCTGGATATTCTCCATCGCCGCATGCAGGTCGTGCTCCCATCCGGCCACTTCACGAAGCGGGATCAGCGGCACGCCGCTGGCGCGATCGCCGTTGCGGGTATCCAGCTTGTGCGCAACTTCATGAATAATCAGGTTGAAACCTGAGGCATCAAACGAATCCTGAATATCCAGCCAGTTGAGAATGATCGGCCCTTGCTGCCAGCTCTGACCGGACTGCACCACGCGCTGGTTGTGCACCAGCCCGATGTCATCTTCCCACTCGTCATCGACGATAAAAGGGGCCGGGTAGATCAGCACTTCGTGGAAGCCATCCAGCCACTCAATGCCGAGCTCCAGCACCGGCAGACAGAAAAGCAGGGCGATACGGGTATTTTTCAGCGGATCCAGCTTGAACCCCTGCAGCGGAACCAGGCGTTTTTGCTGCAAAAAGCGCTCCGCCAGTTGAATGAGTTTTGACTGTTCATCCGGCTGGAGGTTGGCCAGCACGGGGATCGCCAACGCGTCATCCCACGGCAGCGCCATATCCCGGCCAGCATCATTCGTTTTCCAGGGCCACTTAATCATCGCTGTGCTCGCAAACTCGTCACGTGTACAAAATTGAAAGGTCAGGTTCCGTTAACATGCCAAAGAACCCGGCATGAAGGCAACTACAAAACGTAGAGATGTCGGAATGGCAGGAGAGGCCAGCCTCTCAGCCATTATTCAAACACTTATCCCGTTTCCTTTCAGTGACAAGAATCCCATTGAGAAAACCAGGCGAGAAAAGTCGGTTGATCTGCGACTATTTATTGTTGTCGAAAGTAAAAACGTGCTGCTCTCCATTGGCATAAGTCACCTGTAGCCAGGTGCTATGCGCATCATTTGCCGGGCGGAGATCGCTAAGAACCGTATCGCCGGCGAGTGAAATCGTCCTGACATGCGGTTCGACGAGATTTTTATTAATTGCAATCCATTTTCCGTTGCGACAGTCGTCGGTTGAGTTATTACAGAGGAAGACAAAGTACGGGCTGTCAATCATCATACTGTACTGGCTGAGCTGCTCACCTCCTTTGATGAAGGTCTTTTTGCCGTTATTACCGCAGTTTTCACATTGCATACGATCATCAACAGAGCCTGAGAGCACCACGTTATACGGCAAAGGCACTGTATGAGTCTTAAATTGAATGTGATCTCTGGAGACCGATGTTTGCTTTTGTGCATGACAACCAACCAGTAAGCTGGTTATCGCAATGAACGGTAATGCTAGTATAGTCGATTTTTTCATGGGAACAGGTTTCCTCTTTTTAAAATTTATTAACTTGTAACATAAATTATTGTTTCTTTCATCGTCAATCCATCATCTATGGAAAATGAAAATTTCAGAAAATCCTATGTTTGCCGAAATAATTCAAAGTAGACGAGTTAAATAAATGGAGAATCAAAATATGAATAAGCAATCAATTATCGCAGTAATTGTTACGATGGGCATTTCTCTTTCATCACAGGCGGAGGAAGCATTAACGGGATGTGCTGCTAAACGGTATAACATCGAGCAGCAAATTCGGCAGGCGGAAACGCACGAAAATAGTTATCGCGTTAAGGGCTTAAAAAAAGCCTATGCAGAAGTTGTCGCAACCTGTACGGATGCCTCGCTCACAAAAGAGTGTGAGGCTGACGTGCTTAAAAAACAGCAAAAGGTCATCGAGCGGGAACAGGAGCTTCAGGAGGCAAACGCATCCGGACGTGCTGATAAGATCGCAAAAAAACAAGCTAAGCTCAACGAATCCAGGGCAGACTTGCAGGAAGCCGAAGCAGAGCTACAAAAATAAATGTTATTAAGCTGAGTTCGTCTTATAAATCAGCAAAAAAATAATTACCCCCTGGAGGATTGAGAATGCCCCTTTTAAGGAAGGCATTCTCAGTTTAGCTTATAATATTACCCATTCCATATGTGGTTTATGTGGCATTTTCGTTTGCTTCTGATTATTTTCCCTCTTCTGATAATGATTTTGTTCTTGTTTACCGTGCTGAACTCGTGGCATTTGTGCCTATAGCGTATATTCATAAGAGAATTACATATTAATTACAGACATATTTCTTCCTGACTCTTATAGCCAGCCGCGCTCTGCAAGAGAAACAATATCCATACCACCGATAATTAGATGGTCCAGCAGCCGGATCTCAACCAATGCCAGTGTTTGTTTCAGGCATTCTGTAATTTGCCTGTCGGCAGTGCTGGGTTCTGCGTAGCCTGACGGGTGATTGTGCGCGAGAACGGCTGCAGCGGCATTATGTTTCAGTCCGGCCTTGACCACCTCACGTGGGTACACGGTAATACTGTTAATGGTGCCTTGAAACAGTATCTCGTAAGCCAGCAGTTGATGCTGGTTATCAAGAAATATCACGATAAAGACTTCACGCTCAAGCGTGGCAAACTGCAGACGCAGCCAGTCACGTACTGACTGGCTGGACGTGAATGGTGTACCGGGTTCACGTAATTGATTTTCCAGCAGAGTGATAGCCTCCCGGATAGTCTGCTGTGCGGATGCCGGTAGTGCGGTGGCAAACAAGGGTAGCTGTTGTTTCATAGTGGCTGGTCTCAGTCGATGATGTGCATGATGGCGTTGCATTCAGGATGCGCCAGCGCATAATCCCGCAACCGGTAATAGTGCTCCGTCATGGTGTCGCATTCCGTGCGGCAGGCATGATGGCTGTACGCGATGAGGCAGACTGCCAGCCCGGCAGCCTCTGCGCTCATTTCGGCACCGTTGCCGTTCATGGCGTTAAATAACCTCCACTTTTCATCGTGGCCGGCAGCGGCTACGGGCGCCATAAACGCACCGCCATTGCTCAGCGTATAAAACTGCCAGATGCCTCCACTGTAATCCTCACAGACGCGGTCCATCCAGGCGAAGACTGTGGGCTCCAGGATTATCCACTGCGGTATGCTGCCAAAGTGCTGTGGCCAGAAGTCGACACGCTGTTCATCGGGCACCGGTGTGCACACGATTCCATCTGCATCATGTGGTGATGTGAGAGATTCCGTCACCGTGCCGGAGAGGTGAAATGCGTTGTTCATGCGATTTCCTTTATTATTGAGAGGGATTGTTCAGCGAAGTGACGGACAGGCATGTGTATAGCCATCTTCATCACAGCATGAGGGCCAGTGACCTTCGGGGAGGCTTAAGCTGCACAGGCTGAGTTCACCGGGGCGGTAAAGAAGGTGCGAACACCTGTCGCACAGGTCGTCGTCTGAGATGGCGCGACAACTGTCCTGGCGGGTCAGGGGACGTGAATGAGTTGATACCTGAATCACACCATCGGGTATACGCGACATTATTTCAGGTTTTCCAGCAGGCTTTCTGCCATCACCCACAGGGCCCGGTTGAGCTTCACGTCGCTGTCGATACCGTTAACCCCACGCGTGTGGGCCCGCTTCCCCTTTGCGGTTCTGCCCGGCAGGCCACCTTTCATCAGGTTCTCCTGAATGCGCTGGCAGGTTGTCCACAGATCGTCACTCTCATCCTGCCAGCGGCGCGGAGAGAGGATTTGAGACTCTGTTACCGGCTGGTGCGCTTCACCAAAGCGATACGTCAGCGCGGCTCTGGCAAACGCCTGCTGTGCCGGTGGGGGGAGTATCAGCGACTCCATGGCGTCCCGCTTTTCTTCCATCCGGTCAAATATCCCCAGCACTTCGTAGGCTCCCTCAATGACCTTCTCCACCACATTACCCTTGTGCGGCACCCGCACCTCCCCAAAGGTTTCGCCGCAGACCAGACCGTTCTGACAGACAAAACGAAACAGCCCCGGCAGCATCTGGTATGAGCTGGAGCCGTCATGGCTGTTGAGGAGAATGATTTCCGGGACCTGTTTACCGGTAATCTGGCCCTCACGCCGCAGGCGCAGCATGTGCTTCGTGTGTTCACGTTTGTCAGGGTTCCGCACGCGGGTCTGGCAGGCAAAGAACGGCTGAAACCCTTCGCGCTGGAGGTTATCAAGGAGGGTGATGGTGGGAATACAGGTATATCTGTCGCTGCGTGAAGCATGCTTTTCCTCACTGAAAACGCTGGGTACATAATGTGCCAGTTCATCACGGGTTAACGGTCGGTCACGACGGATAAGGTTGACTGCGCCAAAACGGCTGGCTAAACGCATGGATATCTCCTTTCTGAGAAACAAAAGAAAACGCCCCGCTCGGATGAGCAGGGCGTCGGAGGGTACTGATGTTGTGGCAGTTATCAGGGCAGGTTTGTCTGTTCTGTCCGGGCCGGAGCGGGGGCGTTCGATGTTGCGGGAGTACCATGAATAATCATGTGTTTCGCCAGTGCCTGGTGCATGTCATTGATGCAATATGTGATGTAGAAGACATTAAACAGCACGGTATAAAAGGCGTTCATCTTTAGGTCGAAGCGAAACGTGTTCAGCGCATAGTGACGTAGCGCCGTTCTGGCTTTAAAGGCCCAGACCACATACATGATGCCACTGGCCATTGAGAGTAGTCCGCTAAGCGCAAGCAGGATATCACCGGTTGAGTCATAGCCGTAGGGGTCAGGCGCTGCCATTGCACCCAGCTGGCGGCTGAGCCCGAAACAAACGGTCAACCAAATAATAAACATCTTGCCGTAAAGCGGGTAACCCGTGGTATCGCTAATGATATCTTGTTTTTTGTAGAGCCAGAGCAGGGGCCAGACTCCACAGCTGGCCATGCTGAGCAGGATCAAATGCAGCGTACGGGTATTGAGCCGCTGGCTGAGGGTATTGATGTCGACCATGGGATAATTTCCTTATCAGATAATGAATTCAAATATTAAGTGCAAAAGAAGTGGTTGCCATTACTGCCAGTTAAAGGTATAGGGACCCTTGCTCGTTTGAACCGTCAGTTCCAGTGGACGGCAACGGGTGAAGTTACTGTTACTCGGCGTGGTGAAAGAAAACGTTTGCCCGTAGCCCAGACGTTTGTTCATATTCTTACCCCTTCCAGCGATGGAAATCAGACAGTTGCCTCGGTTGAGCGTGAGCGACTGAATGGTGATGTCGTTTTCCAGACTGGTCAGAGTGAGTTGCCAGACGGGAAGATTCGGATTATTAATCAGATACGTTCCCTGTGAATTTACGGACAGAGGCGCAGTGTCAGCCTGGGCTGAGGTGCTGATGATGATCAGCGTGGCGGTCAGTACATGTTTAAACATGATGGTCTTTCCTTTCTGAAGGATATATAAATTTTTTGCGATTCTTATATGGACATGGGGACGTGTAACGCATTACATCAGTTGTTTGCCAACCGTCATCAGACCGGCCAGCCAGCCGATACACTGAGGGCCTACAAGCCAGAACAAACGGGCCTTCAGCAGGCCTCCCATTCCACCGGTGGTATAGACGCTGTCCGGCATCAGCCACAGGCGCAGGAACGCGCCGACTGTCATACCGGCTCCGGGGCCGAGCGTCATCCAGAACAGATACCCCATCCCCTGTCCGAAACTGCGAATTTCGCCCGTGTTCCCGAATACGTTAAACAGGAGAACCACAAGCGCGATGGCGAAGGCAATCGCGAAATATTTAAGAACAATCGTCATTCTGGTCAGTCCTTATTTCTGCACTGCAAAGCAGCTCTTTGCATGTTGTCCATAAAACGTGGCGGCACATAGCCATACTGCTGGTTTATTTTCTCCAGTTCCCCGTGGGTATATATCGTCTTAAGCGTATCCCAAATACAGTTGCAGACCGTGGTGGTTCCCCCACTGGACTTGCAGCCCCGGATAAACTCGCTTTCGTTCTTGTCACCACAACCGCTGACGGCCAGAGCTGACAGAAGAGTGAAGTACACTAATACGCCCCGGGGAGCCGTCGTCATTTTTAATTGCCTGTTAATCATTCTGTAAATATCCATATGTTTAGACATCTGTGCTCAGATGCTGTCTGATTGCGCTACACCTTCCTGTGCAAGGGCATGGCTGATGTTGTTCACCATCGTATCCGGGTCGAGCCGGATTTCTGCCAGATGCTTACCCGCATCGGGTGTTCCCTGATAAACGTCTAGGGACGCGAAAGGTTTACCTTCATCGTTTGTCCCGGCAGATACCAAGTATGAGATAACACCGTTCCGGACAGTAAATTCCTGCAGGCTGATAACCTGATTGCTCTGGTATGCATACGTGGTGGCGGTGGTCGGTACGGTAATGTTCATTTCCTTAGGTTCTGTGCCGATCCTGCCGAATGAATACGATACCGACGGGGTGATGATGCAAATCTCGACCTCTTTTTTGTGGTTAGGGGTCTGAGCATAGAAGACGGGCTTGCCGCAGCGCTGGTGATGCGCCTGTATAAGAGCTTCGGGCGTCGTGGCATTTGCGGCCGACATCAATGAGAGCATTATTCCTGCGCTTAACAGAAGAGGTGTACCGTGTTTCATGTTTTGACTCCTTTTGGTTTAGTCTGAGTCTCGGGAGAAGGCTCTCCGAAGGTATGAATAACGTTGCTGATAAAGTGAAAATGCGGGAGCGCATTGATGAAGTCCTCCATGACGATAAGCGCGTTAGTCTCGTTGCGATGTTTGAAATTCTGCTCTGACAGTGAGACAGAGTTAATTTCGTCAAGCAAAAAAACTTGAATGACTCCCTGCCGGCAGGCCACCAGATACCAATTTGCATGTGAAAAAATCAGCCGGTAGGGCTCAAGGTGGTCGTGATGAATACCCTTAACGAGCAGGTTGACCATCCGATGGAGATAAATGCTTTCAGCAAGCCGCTGAAAGCAGTCCGGGCGGATCCCTGCAGATTGATATACATGACCTATCAGACACGGAGATGTGCCATTTTCATTCATCAACAGCTGTATTAACTGACGGCTCTGTGAGGGAATAAGGCGGGCAATTCCAGTGTTGCGGGCAAATGCCAGCGCACCAGGAGTATGATCGCGCAACGGGTTCGTCCGTAAACGCCAGCAGCCGTTATCGCCAGTGAGATCTAGATGCAGCAGTCGCTGAGAGAAATCCCGGCGCAGTGTGCGTTCAGACACGCCAAATTCGTCAGACAGAGATTTCAGTGAAAGGGATTCTCCGGCAAGAAGCCGGCTGATAATAACTGACAGCCTGAGTGCCAGCCTGTCGTGACGATGCGCAGGATCCGTGGCGCGCATATGCCCTCCGTAAATGAAAAACACTGAAATAACTCAAGCGGTTATTATGCAGGACGTGCTGGACAGGTTATGACCAGCGATGAGCGAGACTGGCAGAAAAGATGAATTATTTTTCCCATAGTAACTTATTGAATTAAAGAGAAAGATTACGATCGCTTCTTCAAGGTGACTGCAGATGGACATACCCTGTCAATAAGGATGTCGGCAGGTGGAATTGGCAAATCTAAAAGAGGCAGTTCTGCAGCATTGTATAAATCGCTCACTCAGTACATGCAACAAAATGCGCAGCAAAACGATGAAAGCCAAATGGACATTCAGGATTCTTGTTCCGGCAAGCCTGCGCTGAAAGTAATACAGGGGCCGGGTAACTGGCCGTCTGCAGAGATGTCGCAGCAGCATGCTCAAAAGAGGCCATGTCAACTTCATGAGTATCATTTTCCCATCTATCAAAAAAACCAGTGCCACAGGGCAGATGCGACATTCACAATGCCTTCGCGGATCGTTACAAGTGCTTCCCGGACGGGCTTTGGCAGAGGAATTGCGTCCATAATCTGGCTGAGCAGTTCACTTAGCAAATCGCCAAAATCTTTTCGGGCAGTACTCTCTGCCTCCGTAGTTCGGTGCTCTTCTCTGACCTGACGAAACACGCCGCTGCTGGCCTCCGAGGGCAGGGCAAACATCATGGTTTCAACCAGACGGGTTAGGTTGTAACCGGTTTTGGCTGACACCGCATGAACAGGATATGGGCAGGAGAACTGTCGTGAAATGGCTGCGCTTCGTGCGGTCAGGGTCAGCAACTGGCCGGTGGAGGGCTGAGATGCTTCCCTGTCCCATTCCAGCGAAGGTTCTGCTTTGTCGGCCTGGTTAATGACGAATACAATGCTGGCTGGTGAAACATCACATTTGAGCAGGAACCGGTGAAACGCCTCATCGGTTGAACAGGCTCGGTCATCCGCTTTGATCACCCAGAGAATTAAATCCAGCTTCGGTAGTTGTTCTTTATAGAGCTGCTGATATTCACGGTCATAGATGAGAGATTCTCCTGCACCGGGTAAATCGACCAGTGTCATGCGGCGTCCTCCTGTATCAAGCGTGAAGCGAAGCGGTTCACGGGTACAGCTTTGCACATCGCTGACCGGGCTGAGGGGCTGCTGAAAGAGAGCATTACAGAGAGAACTTTTTCCACTCCCTGTTTTACCCATGATGCCAATGACTGGTTCGTAATGGATATGCTGCCTGATGCGGTTCAGTATCGTGCAGGAGAGTGTTTCAGGTAGGATAGACAGCTGTTGCTTCAGGGTATCAAGGCCCTGTTCAGTTTTATCGGACACATTAACCTCCATGAGTGAAAAAACAAAACGGCAGCATTTCTGCTTCCGTTCTCAGACTGGTAATATCGGTCTGAATTTTTTTTGAATCTAATTTTGAAGGAGATGAACTGTTATTGTAGAGAGGGCAGATTTGGGTATGACAGAGTAGGTGTAAAAGATCATTTTCTAAGCTGTCTATTGTATGTGAAAAAGTGCTAACTTGAGAGTAAAATCAAGCGCTTATTTGATGTGAAAACACGAGTTTTAAGTATTTTATTCTTCTATTGCATTTTTGTATAAAAATACTCGGGCTTTTGTCGGGTTGGTAATATATTAATATAGATACACATTACTGATTTTTTGTGAGTATGTTAATAAGCGTGCTGAATACATTCTACGATTATGCATAATGCAAACGAAATCAGCTAATAAACAAGCTCATTGACCGCGAATGATCAATGGGACTTTTCCTAACGTTAAATCAGTAATACATATTTGTATAGCATTTCACTCCCAAGTATCAATCTTAAAGACTGAGGTTAATTTATTACTGTCTATTTGTATTCTATTGAACATATTCACTAACATAAGGTCTTTCATCATGAGTATCAATACTAACAGCTACGGTGTGCTGAATAAGAACTACGTTAAACGTATTCAGGAGACTATCACAAAAGCCCTTAATGATTATCCCCGACTTATGGTACTGAGAGTGGATCTTCGTTTACCTGAGATTGAAACAGGAACATACAAGTCTGACTCAGGCATCGTTACCCGTTTCATTGTGTCTCTAAAATCACAGATTGAAGCTGATTTATTGAAAAAATATAATGCGGGGAAGCGGGTTCACTCTTGTTATGTTCGTCATATCTGGGCGAGGGAGTTTAATGAGCACGGGAAAAAACATTTTCACGTGGCCTTACTCTTTAATCGCGAAGCATATGCTTATCCTGGAACCTATACAAGTACAGACGGAGAATATACCCACAATTTGGCCATGATGATTATGGAGGCCTGGATTCGGGCTCTGGGACTGAATACAGTAAATAACCATCAACAGTACTATTCTCTGGTGGAATTTCCTGCCAGTTGCTATTCCCACCTCAGTAAAAATCATAACAACTTTACGAATCAGTTATCAAATGTCACTGACAGGTTGAACTATCTGGCCAAGGACTACAGCAAAGATAATTTCGATGGTCAGCGTAACTTTGGTTGTAGTCAATACTGACTGCGTCATAAATATTATTTTACTGGCGAGAGGAAAGTTATGGGGGCACCAGACTCAGGATAAACGACGACTTAACGGTGCCCCTGTCCTTCATTAGCTTAACACTGAGGAATATTCATGTCTGATAAAAAAAAAGAGTCCTGTTCAAGGATAAGATGAGTGTGTGACATCCATTGCGGAATTTTCAGCATGATGCGACAGTTATGTTATAAATTAATTCATAATCAATTCTTCCCTAACTCCATTAAAGCGGGACGTAGTTAGTCTGGGTTCATAAGTGTAGTTGAAGAATGATTGGGGATCTTATATCGGCGTCACGAAGCTTATATCCTTTAATATCATTGATGTCGTAAAGTTCTATTTTTTCCAAAAAAGAAATACCTGTTGATTCGAAAGTTGTTACACCGAAATACGGTCTGTTATGCATGTATTCTGTTGAGAGAAGGCACCTGTGAGTGTATGAAAAACACACAAAAAAGGAATTGCATATGACTTTTATCTGGCTTCAATTGCTACAGTAGCAACTGAAGCCGGACCTTGAAGAGATAATGGTATTGAAATTGATGTTATTTTAGTCTTTTTTATCATCCAGAAGAAACAGGTTAACTATCTTTCATACGAAGCATTTATGCTTACGCTTTTTTCAGTGATGTTTGCATATTCTTGGAGTATGCCGAGTGTTCAGAAGCCTTTGATGTTCACTGGATAAGGTCGGCCATTAGTGTTAGCCGGAGACTGGATGATAAACGCATGATCAATGTAATTATAACCGGCAGGTAGATTAAATGTGCCGTTCGGATGACGGAGAGTAACATAAAGGGCACCATTTTTAATCATCTGGATGACTCCGAAATACCCTTGGCTAATTAACTGGTTTAGAACAGGGGTGAGCTTATCCGTTCGCCTCAGTCGGTGTGGTCCATATTTTTCAAGGTCATTTTTCAGGATGGCATAACCATTGTTTTGTCGTATACGGTTCATAATCCAGTGAAATAGTTCCCGAACATCATGCTCAAACTGCCAGCGTTCAGACTGCGGGTAGAATATCTGACTTGCCTGATTCAAATACCAGTCCATAATGGTAATGGCTGACCCCATTGCTCCCTGTGAAACATAAACAGAGGTATCGTCGTAAAAATACTGTAACAGAGCGGCTAATCTTAGTGTATTGGATCCTGATTTTGAGGCGATATCCCGAATATGCTCCCATTCATGGCCAGTGGAAATTTTCTTTTCTGTTTTAGTTCGATTTGTTTTCCAGTCTGACAGGGCCAGGTCTGACAGTGCTAATGTTTTTTTAGGTGTATGTGTATTGTCACTGAAGCGGGCTTTATTCTGCCTCAATAATTCATTGATTCGGTCATAAAAGGTATTCAGCGCCTGCTCTGTGTTGGAATAATCGGCATGACCGTTACGGGTGCCGATGGTGCTTTCACACCATGCAAATAAAAAACGAGAAAGAAACCCGCTGGCTCTGGCGGTGACGGTATATTTTTTTAGGTATTCCTTGAACACATCCGGCTGGGACATTAAGGAAAATGTCAGGAGTGGTTTAATCTGGTAAATTTCTCCGTCCGCTCTGCGGAAATCAAACATCTCACTGTCCCAGGCTTTATTCAGAAGGCCCGGATTGTTTTTCAGATAGCTTTTAAAAAACGTGATGGCTTCGTCAGAAATAAAACCGGCTTCCGGGTGTTCACCGAGGCCTTCAACGAGTGCCTTCAGCGAGGTATCTTCATAAATAAAATTCGGGCGTGCTGGGCGATGTGGTTCGGACTCCGCATGTTTTACAATTTCGCGTTCTTCATCTTCACCAGAATACCCTTTTTTAATTGCCTGTCTCAGGTTGCTATTAAGGGCCTGGTTTCTTATTTTCCAGATATTATGTTCACGTCTGTAGGGCTCTAACTTTTCTTCATATTCACGCTTCATTTCGGCGGCATAAGCATAAAGAGGTTTCATCACCAGTTTATTGATAGTCGTTTTGCCTTCCCCCGATTCCGCGATGGTCATAAGATAAAGTGAACACGATTCTGGGGTATTTGTATGCGGCTGAATGACATCAATCAGTGACTGGCAGGCGAGCGATGTTGCAGCCAGTACAACATTACCGATGAGCTCTGCAGGGATGTGCGTAGATTCGTGCAATGAGCGGATTATATTTTCTAGCACTGCTGGAAATGAGGCAACCGGATACGGTTGTGATATTTTTCCTGCGTGAAAGTTTGTTAAAACGGTCGTGATGTTCTGGCTGGCTTGGTAAATTTCTGGTGAAAGATTCATTTTTGTATCTCTGTTATCCCGGGACATATATGCCCGCAGTAAGAGAATAAATCAAAACGTCTGACAGGTGAATGATCTCACGCCATAAAAGGAGTCTGTTTTGGTGGGGATTTTCTGCCAATAGGCTCATGATTCGTCGGTGCAGTAACACGAAGGCAACCCGACCATACATCTGTCTTTTAGGCATTTTCAGACGATATAGATGGTTTACTAAAATACCGTTACTCCAGCTGGTTCATATCGTTTCGTGTATTGTTGTTGCACCAGCTTCCATCCCGGTAACATGGCGCCGAAGGTCAACGAACCCACTTAGGATGAATCAGAGAACCATTGGTTTAACAGTTAATTATTCTACGTTTCCAACATCCGGTAGAAGCTGAGGGATAACTGTTGTCCCATTTTCAGTAGCGGGTCTTTCTGGCACATTGACTCCATGAAGCGGGGTGCAAAGTTTTCTTCACCACTGAGTATTAGCTAGGGTATCTATCAACTGCTGAGCAGGGAAGCATAGGTAAGTCGACCCAGGGCGACAACTGGATCACTTGATTGTTTCAACATCTCTGACAGTCATTTAACACCCGGCTAAACCAGCGCAAACATCTTCCGCCGTAGTTGTCGGGCATTACCTGATAGTATGAGGTAATGCCCGACAACTCTTGGAGAAGGGGCCGGGAGACTAATCTTTAAGTAAAAGAAGACCATAAATGACTTCGAAATCAGCCAACCTTTACTCCCCGGACATTGGATAGAGGTCTGTCAGGATGTTCTTGGAGCAGCGCGGTGAGTACCGTTCGGAACGCGAACGAATCAATGATCTGAATTGGGAAGTCTGGCAACTGCCACGCAATAACGATTTCCTGCGGCTGGTTTCAGCTTATTTCGTGAAGGTGGTTTAACCGTCTATGGGAAAAGTGATGCCAGTGCTGGCTCCCTTCAGCGGGAGCCTTGGGGGCGGACCGGTATGCCATAAGTTGGGTATCGCCCTGTTAACATATTATCAGCACCTGGAGCTGTGTCAGCATCTGCCAAGGTATCGCGTATGTAGCGATCATCATAGATATAAATGTGTTCACCGGGGTCATCATGGTCTTGTCGGGTGTCGTCGATGGGGGCGGCGTTCGTAGTGGATGAGCTTGAGGAGCACTGTGATCCCGTCACCTGTACGGAATTAGCCATCGCTTGGCCAATCGATTGTAGTACACCTCATATTCATACATACAAGAGCTGAAGGAAGTAGTGTTACTGGCATCCGCAGGAAACAGAGGAGACTTGTATGAAAATGCAATGGCCGAAAGCATCAATTGCCTTTACAAGGTGGGGGATACCGCTTGCACTGCAAATCCATGCTGTGGTTGGACTGGCGACACTGACTAGAGGGGAGAGGTACAACAATTGCAGATAACTTGAACGTCTCGGGAACATCCTGCCAGCTGAAGCTGAAAAAGCGTATTAAGCTTCCATCGGAAATGGTGTTTGTCCCCCTAAGCTCACCGACTAAAGCTCTCCCGCATAACCTGTGCGGGGTCATGAAGGCAACTACAAAACGTCGAGATGTCGGAATGGCCAGAGTTGCTGGCCTCTCTGGCCATTATTCAAGCACTTGTCCCGTTTCTTTAATAAACGAAAATCCCATAAATATAACCATGTTAATACAGGGATTTCGTAGATTTGGTACCATGGGCATCAGTGTGTTGACAAAAGGGATCAGGCAGATGTCTTCATCACTTTGTTCAGAATCAATCTGTCCAAGCGTTGCGAAACTTGCGTGCACGTCACCTCGATACTTTGATCCTGATGGTACAGGGCGTAGTGGAGTGCCTCCGGCGAAATATGCGCTGCGCTGGCTTGCGTTTCGGCTTTGGTTTTTATCGCCCTGGAGAGAGTATAACGTGCTGCGTTTGCCCGCTTCTTATCGTAGTGTTTTAGTTCATCTATTTTTTGATGACATGCTTTCAATTTGTCCTCTGTCGAGACTGTGGTGACCGGGGCGACTTCTACTACAACCGGTGCTGGTGCTATGGCGACCGGAGGTACCACCCGCACCGGTAGCTCACGGTTTGTCTGACACGCCGTTAGGCCCAGTGCCGCAATCAACAAAATAAAAGTTCTCATGATGACCCTTGTTAGTGTAATGGGGGCAATATTTTACGCGATGCTTCCAGTTTCCAAATGTGAAATAAACGAATAGAACTGCACAGAATGACTAATTTAAGACATGGGAGGGGCGAGCAGTTTATTCGTAGTAATTGCCGGCAATAATACGCTCTTATTGACCGGTAGGGCGTGTGGTTTGAAATTAAAAAGATTGCTGACGTTTATCGTCATCACGGTGATATCTTGCTGGTACGCTTATTTTTAAATATCTAATCCTGCAAATGCAGTAAATTACATACATTTATGGAGTGATTATGGAATTAAAGAAAACCGCTTTTATTGCTATTCCTCTAATGTTTTCAACCTCTGCTTTGGCCGACCTTGGCGCAAAGTGTGGAAAAGATCTACCCTGAACGAGTCAAAATGGAAGGGGGGAAAAAGGTTGACTATCAAAAACGGGTGGCTCCGCTGATTGAAATTGTACGAAAACAGCAGGATGAAATCAAAGCGTTAAAGGCAGATTTTGCACAATGTGCATTGAAAATTAAACCCTGAGCCCGTCGTAAATATGACGGGCCAGGCAGACCGTTAGAGACGTTTAATCTTCCTGAGTGCGTCAATCAGTTGCACCTTCTCCAGCACGGATAACTGCTTATCATTCAGTAACTGCGTCAATATGCGCTCTTGCTCATCACCAAATCCGCCCCCGGTCATGATTTGACGGCTAATCAGGTTCAGAATGGTGTTATCCAGTTCAAGAATTTGTGCTCTTACTTCTGCCAGTGGGCGGGGTTGCCACGCTTTTTCAGGCTGCAAACGCCAGCGATCAAGATAGCGATACTGGATATTTTTACTGACGGCCATCTGTGTCTGGACAAACGCATCAATACTCTGCGGATCCAGCATGGCGTCACGGGCAGCGTCCTCTGCCTTCAGGAGAACATTTTTTTCTCGAGGGAGATCCTCAATGGGAAGATGGTTTGCCGCCTTATAACCCGCCACATCCTTCATCACCTCGAATCGTGTATTTAATGCCTCAGCCAGCTCAGGAAGGGTTGCTGAATTCACGGAAGCAGCCAGCGATGAGCCACACATTAAAATTGACGAAACCACAACTGTGAAATAGCGCACGGTTATTCTCCCGGAAAGATGAATTGAGGAGCCATTATCGCAGCCTGTTTATTACAAGCAATCGTTTGTAATGTTAATAAACGGTCATATTTGTAAGCATTTCAGCGAATGGGGCAGGAAATAAAAAATTCTGATGAATAAAGTCATCAATAACGGGAATGTCTTTTAGGTTATCGCCAAATAAACAAAATGAACTTTTTGCTAACATGATAAAGAGAAATTTATATTACACGCAATGAGCAGCCTGACACATCGCTCAATATTACTCCGGGAATTAAATGAAAAAGAATATCATTATGCGCAGCCTGTTAATCGCAGGATTTAGCACGGCAGTACCTTTTGCCTCTGCATCTTATAACGGTTTTGATGCGCGCAGCACCGCAATGGGTGGCACTGGCGTGGCATCGGCACATTTTGGTGCGGCACCGTTAGTGAACCCGGCGTTGCTTGCGACCTCGCGCTCACAAGATAAAATCAGCCTGATTGCACCGTCCCTCGGCGCGCAGGTCAGCGATTCGGCAAACCTGATTGACGGTTTTGATGACGTCAAATCGGCCTGGGATACGCTGGAAAACGCCCTCGGCACCGGTACAGAAGCTGAAGCCGCAGGCAAGCTGGGTGATATTGTGTCTGGCCTCTCCGGGGAAAATGCCTATGCGAATGTCGGCCTGGCAATGGTGCTTGCGGTGCCTGATGATTCACTTCCCATCGCGTTATCCTTAAATAGCTGGGCCAAAGGGAATGCGCGCGCGTTAGTGAGCCAGAGCGATTTGGACTATCTGGAAGGGGTTGCCAACGGGTCAATTATTCCTGTGAAAGACGATCTGGATAACTTAACCTCCCGCGCTGAAGGGATGGCTGCGCTGGTCACCGAATACGGTGTGTCGATTGCGCATCCGTTTACCGTGGGCGATATGCCGATGGGCGTGGGGATCACGCCGAAGATCCAGCGTATTGAAACGTGGAACTACAACGTTGCCATCAACAACTATGATACCTCCGATCTGCGCGATGGTAACTGGCAGCACCAGACCATGAGTGCCAACATCGATGCCGGTTTCTTTGCCTCACCCACACCAGATTGGATGGTGGCGCTGTCAGCACAAAACCTGTTTGAAAATCGCGTTAAAACGCGTGAGGTGAACGGCTATCAGCCTGCTTTTATTATTCGCCCGCAGGTCACCGCCGGTACAGCATGGCAAACGGGATCAGTGACGCTGGGCGCAGATATTGACCTGACACCGGTCAGCCATTTCCAGTATGTCGATAAAAATCAGTATGCCGCATTTGGTGCTGAATGGCGCACGGCTGACTGGATCCAATTGCGGGCAGGTTATCGCCTTGATATGCGTGGCAACGATCGCCGCGTCGTCACGGGCGGTGTGGGACTTTCTGCCGGTGACGCCATGCAGTTTGACTTAACCGCCATTGCCGGACGTGACCGTACGATAGGCGGTGTCGCGCAATTTACCTTCTACTTCTAAATATAAAAAGGCCACATTGCGTGGCCTTTTTACTGCAGCAAAAGAGAACACTATGCTGGCTGAATAATTTCAGTAGATTGCCTTTTCACCGATGAATTAACAGAGAGGAATTCCTCTTAATTAATTTCTAAATACAAAGGCAATTCATGAAACCGTTATATCAATACTCTTATCTACGCCAGGCGATCCTTGTTGCACTACTTGGGACGACCGGTGTTACCTCTGCCGCCACCCTTATCGATAAAGACACCTTGATTGATGGCAATTCCCCTGTCAATGAAGACTATCAGGTTAAAAATGGCGCGAAACTCACCGCAAATGGCGCGGTTGCCGGTCAGATGATGGTCACTGCGGGACATCTGGCGATGGACGGGGGACAGATCACAGAATATCTACAGATTGATGCTGGCAGTACAGCAGCCATTAATAACGCGACGATTAAACTGGCCGCATTAATGGGCGACGCACAACTTCGTAATACCACGATTGAAACTCAGCTGGTAGTCTTTAACGCGCAACTCTCTGCGACACACATTCGTGCCCAACAGTTTTATGCAAGTTACGGTGATATCGCTATTGATAACGGCTATTTTGCCAACATTGATGATACGTATACGGGGGCTGTTGATTTAGCGGGTACCAACGCCGCGTTTACGGGCAGCATCATTAAGGGCCATAACGCCGGGGTGTATCTGAGTGGGGATAACAGTGTTGACCTCGCCGGAAGCAGCGTTTGGGCAGTAAACGGCCCCGCTTTTGCGGTTGCCAGCGGTACGCAACATATTCTCCTGCAAAATGGCAGCAGCGCCAGTTCACAGACGGGGGCGTTGCTGACAGCCAAAACAGGCAGTGACGTTGCCCTGACGCTCAATGCCAGTCAAGCGGCGGGCGACATTCGCGCAGAAGACAGCGCTGTGGTGGATGTTGTCCTTGCCAATGGCAGTCAGCTTTCCGGTGGCATGACCAACGTCAATTCCCTCTCACTCGACGGTACGTCGCGCTATGAAATGACCGCCAACTCTGACATCCGCGCGCTTTCTCTGGCGGGAGGAACGGTGAAATTCGCTGCCGCAGAGACGGAGGAAAATCACACGCTGACGCTTGGCACGCTCTCCGGCAATGGCCATTTTATGATGAATGTCGATACCGCTAGCTGGCAGGGCGATCTTCTGGATATCACCGGCAATGCGAGCGGGAAGCATATACTGCACCTGGCGGCAACGGGTCGCGAAGCGGCGAGCAGTGATGCGCTGGCGCTGGTCCGTACCAGCGGAGGTGACGCGGAGTTTGCCCTCAACGGCGGACGCCTTGACATGGGGGCCTGGCAGCAAACGCTGGTGCGTAACGGCAATCAGTGGGAGCTGGTTCAGGCGACAGGTTCAACCTCTGCCTCGACCGATGCGATGCTCTCCATGGCCTCTGCGCCACAGTTTATCCACGAAAATGAGCTGAACGTCCTGCGCTCGCGCCTTGACGATACCCGCACTCAGCCACAGTCCGGCATGTGGGGAACCGTGCTGCACGGCCGCAGTGATGTAGACGGTGACTGGGGTTCTGCCTACCGTCTGGAACAGAACGGTATGATGCTGGGTGGCGATAAGGTGAACGCTCTTGCAGCAGGGGAACTGACCACAGGCGCCTGGCTGAGCCAGTCCACCGGACAGGTTAAGCATGCCCGAGGCGGCCAGAGCCGGGTAACCAGCTACGGCGGCGGTCTGTATGCTGTGCTGAACTCGGCTAACGGTTGGTACACCAGCGGCTCAGCGCAGATGAGCCACTTTGCCAACAAGCTAAGCGCCCGTATGAGCGATGGCGGCACAGCGCGTGCAGACTGGAACAGTTGGGGCTACGGACTGGGTCTGGAAGCGGGTCGTCATATCGCCCTGAGCGATGCCACGCGTCTGACGCCGTTTGCGGGTCTTGACGGCTGGATGACGCCATCTGAATCGGTCAAGCTGAACAACGGGATGACGGCTGTAACCGGCGATGGACGTTCGCTGCAGGCGCAGGCGGGCCTGCGGGTGACTACCCGTCTGAAGGCGGGCGAAATGCAGGTTATGCCTTACGCGACGGCTGCCCTGAGTCAGGATCTGGTGAAAAACGGCAGCACCCGAATCAACGAAACCTATGAATTTACAAACGACTTCACCGGCACGGGCGGTAAGTTCACGGGCGGTATCAGCGTCATGGTTACACCATCAACCATGGTCTGGCTGGATGCGAGCTATGCAAAAAGCGAGCATGTCGAGTCGCCGGTGGTGGGAAATATCGGTCTGCGAGTGGATTTCTAAAGACAACACGTGCTTTACCGGCTAACCGGTAAAGCACGCTTTCAGCGTACGAGGCGATAACTCACCGTGACCTGATTACTCAGCACGGTCAGCGGAGAGTCGAGTCGGCCGCCTACGGCGGCATAATATTCAAAACGGAATGGCCCGGCAGCCGGAAAACCGGCTGGCAAAGGGCTTTCACCGCTAAAGCCAGATAATGGCAGGCAGCGCGTGGCGCTGCACAGGCGAATACGAAACCCGTCGGGCGTGTAACCAGAGGCCTTAATCTTCCAGTGGACGCGTGAGGCCACCGCGCCGGCAGGAAGAGGGGAGGGGCTTTGCACCGGTTTGCTTTTCAGAACCATCCTTCCACGCGTCAGGGTGCCGCCAAAACTGTCGCTGCTCCAGGAGCCATCAGCCGCCAGCGCCAGGGGCGAAATCAGAAGCAGCGCCAGCTCGAATCTCCTCATCATTTTCCTCCAATAAGATACGTCATACGTACGTTGCGCTGCGTGTTGAGCTCCTGGCTGGACAACACCGCCAGCTGCGGGAAGATGCGACGCAGATAACGAGACAGCATGAGGCGCAGGGCCGGATTAACCAGCAGAACCGGTGGCGCACCCAGCCCTTCCTGGTGCTGCAGGGCCAGTTCAGTCTGTTTCATCAGATTTTCTGCAATACCGGGTTCAATCGCGCTGCCGCTCTGGGTCGCCTGGACCAGCAATTGCTCCAGGGAGAGATCCAGGCCAATCAGTTGAATGTCGCCCTCACCGGGGAACCACTGCTCGGTAATGGCGCGGGAAAGACGGGCGCGCACGCGGGCAGTTAGCTCATCGGCATCACTCTGGGCTGTGGCAAACTCCGCCAGCGTATCGATGATGGTACGCATATCGCGGATCGGCACACGCTCTGACAGCAGGTTCTGCAGAACCTTGTGCAGCGTGGTGAGGCTAATGACTGCCGGAATCAAATCTTCAACCAGCTTAGGTGATTGCTTCGTGATCTGGTCAAGTAGTTGTTGCGCTTCATGACGACCAAACAGTTCATCAGTATGGGTGCTGATGAGGTGATTCAAATGGGTCGCCATAACCGAGCTGGGATCCACCACCGTATAGCCCAGCGTCTGCGCCAGCTCGCGGTGAACTTCGTCAATCCACAGCGCGGGTAAGCCGAAGGTAGGCTCTGTACACGGCGTACCCGGCACTTCACCTTCGGCACAGCCGGGGTTGATTGCCATCCAGCGATCCGGCTGAACTTCGCCCTGACCAATGCGAACACCTTTGAGCAGAATGCGGTAGTGCGTCGGCGCCAGCTCCAGATTGTCACGAATATGCACGGCAGGGGGAAGGAATCCCATCTGCTGGGCAAATTTCTTGCGGATCCCACGAATACGCGTCAGCAACTGGCCCTGCTGTTCGTGAT
>PPYE01106971.1_pt1 | contig 23149 bp, 24 predicted proteins | sample 1559881 | NCBI WGS metagenome assembly PPYE01 (sample SAMN08240022, study PRJNA423297) | Human gut metagenome, whole genome shotgun sequencing project. | reverse complement strand
TGATCGTGATTAGCGATCCGATTGCGGTGCTTACTCCCGAAAAGGAGAAAGTTCGTCAGCAAGGGCGAAGATTTAAACTTCCAAACGAGCCGATGTTTACGATAACTGTCACCGATAAACACGGGGTGATCTACTGCGGATATATCCACAGGCTCATGCCTTTGGAATGCTGGCGTTTGCAGGGGTTTACAGACGAGCAGTTCAACAAGGTGGCGGCAACGGGAATGTCAGACGCACAGCTTTACAAGCAGGCAGGAAATGCCGTGACTACGAATGTTATCGAGGCTCTTGCAAGGTTTATTTTAGAAATTGACAAGGAGAATGCAAATGAATAATATGATAAAGATATTTGAAAGTAAAGAATTTGGAAAAGTGAGAACTGTGGTACGAAACGGAGAAACTTGGTGGATATTAAAAGATATCTGCCGAGTGCTTGAAATGAAAGCAAACAGTGCCGGAGAGGTCGTCAAAAGACTTGATAAAGATGAGTACGATTCAATCGGACTCACCGATTCGCTCGGAAGAAAACAGAAAGCATATGTCGTAAGCGAATCAGGTTTGTATTCAATTCTTGTAAGGTCTGATAAACCTAAAGCAAAGCCTTTTCGTAAATGGATCACGACCGAAGTACTCCCAACTATCCGTCGCACAGGCGGTTACGTCGGCAACGAAGAAATGTTCATAGAAAACTATCTCCCGTTCCTTGACGAACCGTATCAGAATCTTTTCCGCTTGCAGATGATGGCGATAAATCAGCTGAACGAGCGTATCCGCCACGATCAGCCGCTGGTGGAGTTTGCGAATCAGGTGTCAAACACCAATAATCTTATCGACATGAACGTTATGGCAAAGCTTGCAAGAGCCGAAAATATCCCTGTCGGCAGGAACAAGCTTTACGGCTGGCTGAAAAGAAAGGGAGTTCTTATGGCGAATAATCTCCCCTATCAGACTTTTATCGATCGCGGATATTTTTCCGTAAAGGAGTCGGTGTTTGAAACTGCGACTATGACCAAGACCTATCAGCAGACGTTTGTGACAGGAAAAGGGCAAAGATTTGTGATCACTCTGCTGAGAAAATATTATGGGAAGGAGGTTTTGCAATAATGGAGATAATAAGTGTTTCTTTACACGATCTGAGAAAAATGAATAACAGCGAGGCTCTTATCCTGCAAGGCTGCGGCGGTGACCTTAAAGAATGGGTTGACGGCATAAACGATATGCTGACCGAAATCGGAATATTGCAGAATGAAAGTCGATTTGAAAAGGCGTATAGCTTTCATAATGAGGATCTTACCTGTTTGCTGTTTCCGTTTGATGACGTTCAGCTTGATATCGGTAAGCTTGCAATGTGGAGATTGCATACACACGAGCAGTTCGGAGGTACATGGCTTTCCGATTATGTTCCGAACAGACTTGGCGGTTTTGTTTCGGAAAAAGAACAAAAACAGAATGAAGATTGCAGTCCTATGGAAGAAACCGAAGATTTAGGAATGGAGATGATGTAATGGTGTATTTATTCACAGGAATGATAATCGGAGGGATTATCGGACTGACGGTCGGCAGCCTTGCTGCGGCTTTTAAGGCAGCGGAAAAAGAGATCGCACGTCTGGACAAGGAGGTAAGTGATGCACACAAACAGAATTAAAGCTAAAGTTGACTTAAAGTTCTGCCTCGGCAGTATTCCAGCAATGCTGAGAGCCACAAAGCCCGTACTTTCGGAAAGGCTGTACAAGGAGCTGTGTAACGAGGTCAATAAAGCTGACGGATATCTTGAACAGAAACGCATCATATTCAGCTACGTCGATCCAATAATCAAGGGCTGAAAATACAACAAATGAAAATCAGCGGGCAGGCAGTATAGTTCATATCAAATTTGAACGTAAATTGCGCCGTCCGCGCTAGGACAAGGTTGTTTTGCCAACAGCAGATAAAAATCTGGTGCTTGCAAAGCGACTTTTTTTCTGTCATTGGCTTTAAACGGCAGAAAGGAGTTTCATGAACAGTTTTATGTCATGGGTAGGCGGTAAAAAGGCATTGCGTGACGCAGTACTTGCAAGGTTTCCGCCCTACTATGAACGGTATATCGAGGTTTTCGGCGGTGCAGGCTGGGTGCTTTTTCGCAAGCCGCCCGGTATGGATTTTGAGGTGTACAACGATTTTAACGGAAATCTTGCAAATCTTTATCGCTGTGTCAGGGACAAGCCGAACAAGCTGAAATACAAGCTTCGTTATGTCCTCGATTCTCGTGAAGATTTCGACTGGATTGCTAGTCTTCACAAACGAGGTCTGTTCAGCAGATTTCGTGATGTTGACAGGGCGGCGAAGTTTTATCAGCTTATCCGTTACAGCTACGCAAGTGGACTTGACAGCTTCGGCAGTCAGCCGCATTCAATATGGTCGGATTTCCCGATGATAGACTTGGCAGCAAGGAGATTGCAGAAGGTAGTAGTTGAGAATAAAGACTTTGAAAAACTGATACGGCAGTACGACCGCCCTGTCAGCTTTTTTTATTGCGATCCGCCGTACTTTGCAACTGAAAACTACTACAAAGACGTTGGTTTTAAAACCAAGGATCATATTAGGCTCAGGGATTCGCTAATGGATATCAAGGGCAAGTTTCTTGTTTCCTACAATGACTGTCCTGAAATCCGTGAACTTTGGGATAAACCTAATATTCACATCGAGGAAATTTCAAGAATAAACAACCTTGCACAAAGATACGATGGAGGTTCGCAGTATGCGGAGCTTTTAATTTCAAATTACGATACAAGCGAGAGATTACGGGCGGTTCGCCAACTTTCGCTGTTTGACGATGAAACAGACAATTTTGGAGGTATAATTTTATGAAAAAAATAATTTTTGCACAGGTACTCACGACCAACGGAACTACCGAATTTTCGGGACTTTATGATGAAAACGGAAATCCTGTTGTTGTAGAAATGGAGTGCGATGATAACGGAGTGACGCTTACGATATGGCGCAATGCTCCTGAAACAGAACGTCCCGACTGCGGAATCTCGGAGGAAGAAATAGAGAGGACTTGCGCTATGTACGATGATTGTGGAGATTGTCCGCTGTGGGATTATTGCAATGAAGATGAGGAGGTTGTATCATGAGTTATCTTTATAGACATTCTTTTGAAAACGCTGAACAAAGCGGAGAGATCGAGGCATACCGTGAAAGTCAGAAAGAAAATATCCGATGTAAAAATGCGATAGAAAAAGCTATTGCGGATAATTTTGACGGCTATTATTTAAGCGATACAGCGGTCAGGACAGCGCTTGCCGATTTCGGTTATGACCGCACAATGTGGGTGCTGGCGGCAAGTATTCTGAATAAGAATGATGACGGACGTTTCTCACATGAAAATAAGGAGTGGGCAAGGTCTGTTATCCCCCCATATATTCCCCAAAAAGAAATGCGAGAATATTGCGTTGATTCTCATCCTGCCGTGCTTAACGGCTTTATCGATGAGGTCAGAAAGGAATATAGCAAGCTCGGACTTGTGGGAGAAAAGCAGAGCGTTCACTTCGATAAGCCGCAGGACTACGAAAGAAAGCTGTTGATCCTTAAGCCGGAAATTCTTAATGAGCAGTTCAAGAATCCCATAAATCAGTATTTCTACGCAACGGGAGGTTTTGGCTGCGATCCCGAAAAATCGGGCAGAAAGGTGTTCGGGCAGTTTCTTGCGGACGGCGAGAAGGCGCATTTTTACCGTGAGGATTTCTGCGGAGTTGCGGACTATGATCAGATTCCAAAATGGGCAGTTGAACGGCTTGCGCAGATAGAAGCTCCGCAGATGAAAATACGCATATTTCAGATCGATCACGACAAGGACAGTAACAAGCTTGCTTTTATGAATTATGATTACGCACAGGCACACGGCGGCGTGGATTCGTCCATATACCGTCAGATCTACGACGGTACGGTAAACTGCAAAAGCCTTGAAAGCGTTTTTGCCCTCTGCAATTCGGACAAAACACCTCCCGGATATTACGGCGAGTCGATGTCCGTTTCTAATGTTATAGAGGTCTGTGAGGGCAAAAATAAAGGTCTTTACTTCTGCGACAGCGTTGGATTTAAGCCTATTGACTTTGATATTACTCGGACAGACCATAATGATATGATGAAAATTCTTGTAGTGGAGAACGGCAAAACACCGTATAAAGCGGAAATTCGGCACGATATCCATGCTATGCAGTCTGTGGTCGGAGGGTGTATCGAGCCCATATATTTTGAGCCGAAGCAGGACGCTTTAGTTTGGTGCAACGATGAATTTCTGCTTAACGGTTCACAGCCTAATCGCATGGTGGGAAATGTTCTTGTACATGGAACTTTCTTTGTTTCAGGAAATTATATGAACGAATACGGCGAATGGGACAGCTGTTCGCTTACCGATGAGCAGATCAAGAAATATTCCGCAATGTTTGAAACTCCCGTTATCGTATTGGAGCAAGCGGAGAAATTGACCGAGGACTTTGAGGAATCGGAAGAACCCGAAATTACGATGTCATAAACGAAAGGAGCAGGTGATGCAAATGAAAATTTCAGCGACAATCAACAGACTGGTGGACAAACCCGGCAGCAATATCAAGGCGTATGCCAGCGTTACAATGGACGGAATGTTTGCCGTTCACGGACTGAAAGTAATGGAAACCGAGAAAGGCAGATTTGTAAATATGCCCTCAACTTCATATACCGACCGTGACGGCAACAAGCAGTATCCAGACATTTTTCACGCAGTCACAAAATCGGCGAGAAATGCTCTTAATCAGGCTGTTCTGAATGCTTACGATGTCAAACTTCAGCAGATACAGGCAACAGAGATTGAGGTTGAAAAAACTCCCGACGAGGAAATGGCGGATGAACCTGAGCCTGAGATGTCAATGTGATACAAACTCAGGCTTTGTATTCATTGAATAGGTAGAAAATCACCGAGATTACTGGATTTTGCGGCGGTTATATGCTATAGTTAAAAAAACAAATTCATCGGGGTGATACAATGAAAAAAGCGATAACGATCTTAGCTGTATGCAGTCTGCTGCTTACAGCCTGCGGACAGATAGACGATACAGAATCCAAAGTGGAAACTACTACGACAACGGTTTCTGAAAGCACAACCGATACGGAAACTTCATCGGCAAAAGAAGAAAAGGATACAAGCGAAGCCACAACTACTACGAAAAAGAGTTCGCAGACGGCATCCTCATCTTCAAAGCCGACGGGTATTACTGTAACTACCACAAAGAAATCAGGTTCGTCAGGTGCTTCGGGAAACTCAATTCAGAGACAAAACAATGCTGTTCAGAATAACAACGGTCAGGTAAATTATCAGCCTGAACAGAATAATCAGCAGCCCGATAACAATCAGAGCAATAACGGTGCGCAACAGAATAACCAATCGTCTGACAATAAGCCTCAGAATAACAACCCTTCTCCTCCGGTTACAACGGCAAAGCCTGCGGTGACAAATCCGCCGACTACGACTACACCAAAGCCGCAGACTGAACCGCCTGCACCGGAGCCTACTGAGGAAGAAAGGTATATGGGTATTGGCAGAAACTTATTGCATGATGGTTCTGACTACAGCAAGGCAGAAGCGGTATACAACTGGATGACTGAAAACGGTTCGGGTACTTGCGTGAATTATTCATACAAGACATACCTAATCTGTCAAGGTATAGGGCTTGATTGCTATGCTTGCTGGACTGACTCAGGAATATACGGACACGTTGCCAATATAGTGAAAGTTGACGGAATATGGTATGTTCTTGATACTCAGGCAGGCGCTTTTCTTGACTACAACTATGGTTTTACAGAGGTTGTTGATATTGATGAAAACCATATTGCGGATGGAAGAATGATAAGCGATTATAGCTATGAAGAATTACACGAATAAAACGAAATACTAATAAACAGAGAGCCGAAGAAATTTCGGCTCTTTTTCTTTGCAAAAATGAAAAGGAGAAATGCAATATATGTTTAAAACAAAATCAAAAATATTGAGAAAACTCAGCGCAGGGTTAATGGCAGGACTCTGCGCTTTTTCTATGCTCGGTTCATCTGTGAGCGGAGCGATAACAGCAAATGCCGCAAGTACTTCGACCGAAAACTCTGCGTTTCCGTCTTCCGATACGGTGATCGCAAAGGCGGCGACGCTTCTCGGTTCTCCGTATACATTTGGGAATAAGGGATACTGGTACGCATACAATCAGGGTCAGTATACTCCGCTGTCGGTACGGACGATAAACAATCTCGGTATCGACTGTTCGGGACTTGTGTATTATACGCTGACACAGCTTGGATACAAAACATCGGGTTTTTCATGGAATAATCCTGTTCCCGTTGATACCGATCACTGGCTGTCGGTAAACGACAACTGCACTATCAGCTACGGCGGTAAAACTTCTAAGATCGATGTTGAAAAGAAAAACATCAAGACCACAGACCGTCCATACTGGGAGTGTTCCGACGGTTCGACGATTACTCCCGGTTCGGTAGTGGTGGCTCAGAATCCATATGGCGAAGATCATGCGTGGATTTACATGGGTGAATTCAATTCAAGAAACGAGGTAGTAAGCTATCTTAAGTCTATCGGCGTTTCAGAAAGTCTTATCAATTCCAAAACAGTCGGTGACGGAAAAGGTGCAGGCGGCAGGCATTGGAGAATCGAGGCTAACGGCTCTGAGGGAGTTGTTATCAATAACAAGACCGACGGTAAAACTGCGACTGTCATGAATATGTCGGCGTTCAGGATCACATCCAAAGATGTGAAATTTACTATTACAAAAGTCTATAAAGCTGATAATACCGTAAAGATCAATGGTATCAGTCCTATTGACGGTTCACAGGCTATTTACGGCGTATACACTGATAAAGCTTGCAAAAACAAAGCAGGAGAAATCAAAATCGATAAAAACGGAAGCGGCTCGATTGAACTTCCGAATAAGCAGTATTATGTTAAAGAAATCAAAGCACCTACAGGCTACAGCCTATCAACTGAAGTATTTGCACTTAATGCAAATGAAAACGTAAATGTTACCGAGGATTATCTTAAAGGAAACATCATAATCAATAAAACTGCCGAGGATGGTATAATCGGTCAGCGTGAATTTAGAGTAACATGGACTCAGAACGGAAAATCTCACTCCAAGACGGCAAAGACAAATTCAAGCGGAATTGCGGAGTTTAAAGGTCTTAACGTATACGATCTTACAAGTAAAAAAGCAATTTCATATACCATATCCGAAATCAACGTAGATACGAGATATGAAACTCCCAAGGCGAAGAATGTCAAGCTTACAGACGGCGACGTTGATCTGACTGTCAATGTAAAGTTCAACAATGAACTCAAAACAGGCTCTATTAAGATCAACAAGCAGTCTGAGGATAATCAGAACGGCGGCAGAGAATTTACTGTAACAGGTAACGGCAAGACTTACAGCATAAAAACAGGTTCTGACGGTGTTGCAATTCTTTCCGATATCCCCGTATACGACAGTAACAATCAGAAAATTGTTTACACGATTTCTGAAAAAAACGTTCCCGTAAAGTATGTTGTTCCTGCCAGTCAGACGGTTATTTTGACAGCTGACGCAACCACAACCAAGACCTTTAAGAACGTTCTCAAAAAGTTTACCGCCCAAGTAACAAAGCAGGATTCCGAAACAGCTTCCGCTCAGGGCGACGGTACTCTTTCAGGTGCAGTTTACGGCATTTACCGTAACGGCGAGCTGGTGGACACCTACACAACCGATGAAAACGGATATTTCAAGACAAAGGAGTATGTCTGCGGAAACTACACTGTTCAGGAAATTTCACCAAGCGAGGGATATCTGCTTGATGAAACTGTGTACCCGGTTGGTGCAGAAACTGAGAATTATTCCATTGAGCATAACCCCATTTCTATGACAGTGACCGAGGACGTTCTCAAGGGAAAAATCAGCATAATCAAGCATTCCGATGACGGCTCAACGCAGATCGAAACTCCCGAAGTCGGTGCAGAGTTTGAGGTTTATCTCAAGTCATCAGGCTCTTATGAAGCTGCAAATGACAGCGAAAAAGACTACCTCGTATGCGATGAAAACGGCTATGCACAGACTAAAATGCTCCCTTACGGAATCTATGTCGTTCATCAAATTAAGGGTTTGGAAAATACCGAACAGATGGAGGACTTTGAAGTCAATATCAGCGAAAACGAAAAAGAATATTTCTATTTGCTCAATGACGCAGTAAAAAAATCCTTTGTTAAAATCGTGAAAAAGGACGCTGAAACAGGCAATATAATTCCCGTTTCGGGCATCGGCTTCAAGGTTTGGGACTGTGCAAATTCCGAATATGTTTCGCAGGAAATCAACTATCCCTCAGAAATGATTCTCAACACATTTTACACCGATGAAAGCGGTTCTCTTATGCTCCCGAACGAGCTTGTTTACGGCGATTACGAGCTTCACGAAGTGCAGTCGGCGGAGGGTTATGTCCTTGATAAAAATCCTGTTCCATTTACAATTGACGGCTCAGTAGAGACCGTAGTTGTGGAGAAAACAAATACCGCACAGAAGGGCAAAATTTCTGTTCAGAAAACAGGCAATGTTTTTGCAAGCGTAACTGCTCTTGGCAGCGCAATATATATCGATGAAAACGGCGAGGTTCACGAAAGTGGGCAGACCGCCTATACTCCCGTTTTTGCAAAAGAAAATCTCAGTGGCGCAGTATTTCAGGTAATTGCAAGCGAGGATATCATAACTGCCGACGGCACGATCAGAGCCAACGCAGGCGATGTTGTGGCAGAGCTTGTAACAGACGAAAACGGGTATGCAGAAACTGATTTACTGTATCTTGGCAAGTATGAAGTCAAGGAAATTACTGCTCCTGACGGCTATGTTCTGAACGCAGAATCTCAGTTTGTTGAGCTTACCTACGCAGGGCAGGAAATCGCAGTTCGTGATACCGTTGGCACAGCTTTTGAAAATGACTATCAGGGCATTGAAATTTCTCTTTCTAAGGTTATGGAAAATGATGAAAAGTTCGGAATTTCAGCGGAAGAAAGTTACAAAAATGTTCGTTTCGGATTGTTTGCCGCAGAGGATATTACTGCCGCTGACGGCTCGGTAATTCCTGCCGACGGTCTGATTGCGGAGGTTTCGCTGAACGAGGATATGACGGCTGTAATTGCAGAAAAAATTCCGTTCGGCAAGTATTATGTTCAGGAAATTGCAACCGATGAGCATTATGTTTTGAACGGTAAAAAGTACCTTGTAAACTTCGAGTATATGGGACAGGAAGTAACTACTGTTTCAATCGACTGCGGGCAGTTCGTAAATGAACTGAAACGTGGTAAAATCGAGGGAATCAAGGTAAATGAGAGCAACGAACCTCTTGAAAATGCTCTGTTCGGACTGTTTGCTGTTGATACCGCTGAGTTTACTGCCGACAACGCATATATGACCGCTGTTTCCGATGAAAACGGACACTTTGAATTTGACAAGATCCCATACGGCGAGTATATCGTCAGGGAAATCGAAGCTCCCACAGGATATATTCTCAGCGATGAAAGCTACCCTGTGACAATTTCTGAGGACGGAGAAATTATCGAAATTATAGCAGTAAATAAGCCTATAACTGTTGAGATAAGTAAACAAGATGTGTATGGAAACGAGCTTGCAGGTGCAGAAATGCAGCTTGAAAATTCTGATGGCGAAGTCGTTGATAAATGGACTTCCGATGGAACAAACCATGTTGTTACCGAACTTCCTGCGGGAGGTTACACACTTAAGGAAATTGCTGCTCCCGACGGTTATGTTATCGCAACCGACATCAGATTTACAGTTGATGTTTATGGCAAGATTACTGTAGAAAATGTGGACGCAACCGCTGTTTCTGAGAACGGCAATCCGCTGATTGTTATGGTAGACGAGGCTGAGAAAATATCTGATGTTCCTGATACCCCGTATACAGGCGATAACCACAGCAATTTTGCGGCTTACGCAATGCTTGGAGCTGCAAGCTTGATTATTGCTGTCCTTATCATCACAAAGAAAGGGAAAAAGCATGAATAAGAAAGCGATTAGAATTGCGGCTGCCGTCAGTGCAGCCGCTCTCCTTTGCGGAGGAATTTATCTTCTTGTGAAAAACGATTTGGCACAGAAAATTAAGTGGCGTGATATTATGATATACGCTCCTACCCCGATAGCGCAGGAAACGCTTGATATGGCGGTAGATAACCGTTCTGAAAAGCCGTCCGCAGACAGAGTTCCCGAGGATACAAAAGACGAACTGACCGCACAGGTCCGGCAGCTTTCCGAAGATCATAGCGATTCTGTCGCATGGCTGTATATTCCCGACACGAATATCGATTACCCGATCATGCAGTCGGGCGATAACGAATATTACTCTCACAGAGCGGTGGACGGCTCATATTTGTACGCAGGCTCGCTTTTTATGGACTACAGAAATTCCTCGGATTTCACCGATTTCAATAGTGTTATCTACGGTCACAATATGGGAAACGCAACGTGTTTTGCGGACATTCCGAATTACGAAAACGAAGAATATTTTATGAACCACAGCTACGGCTGGCTGACTACCGATGACGATGTTCGGCTGATAGATTTCTTTGCGGTGGCAAGGACTTCTGATACAAGCGGACTTTATCTTGCCGACCCAACCTTTGAAGAGTGGGATTCACAGCTTAGAAACTGTGCGAGCATTTACAAGGAGATCGGTATTTCTCCCGATGATAACCTGATAACGCTGTCCACCTGCACTTCTGCGGAGGGTAACAGTCGTACAATTTTGGTAGGAAAAATTATAGAGGAGTGATGTGAAATGAAGTTAAAAAAGACGAAAAAGAAGATACTTGCAGCGGTCGCAAGCGCATTGTGCTTTGCAGCGATGATGTCGACCTCAGCCTACGCATCGGGAGATGTTGCGGGAGCTGTGCAAAGCACTTGGAGTACCGCAAGATCGCAGGTGGTTTCGGTTGTAAACAACGTTGTGTTTCCTGTGATTGACGTAATATTGGCGGTTTTGTTGTTTGTCAAGATAGGTATGCTTTACATGGATTACCGCAAGCACGGTCAGATAGAATGGACTCCGGCGGCTATTCTGTTCGGCTGTTTGATCTTTACTCTGACGGCTCCGTTGTATATCTGGTCAATCGTTTAAAAAGGAGAATTTGTGTATGAAAAAAATATATTCAGCTATGTTTTCAGCGGCAATTGCAATGATAATGACCGCCTGCGGAACGATTTCTCCGCCAACAGCACAAACGACAACGGCAGTTACAACAGCCGAAACCAATGTGCAAAGCTTGACGGACTTATCTTCATCTTCGGACTCTGACAGCAAAGTTGATTCAGAAAAAATACAATCCGATACCTTTATCGCAGAGTTTTTCGATTCAAATATCAGCTTTGAAGATACAAGCGAATTGGTTACTGAGTCGATGAAAGGCTGTTCCTTTGAATCGGAAAAAGATGAGTCAAACGGAATACAGAAAATTATGCTTAAAGGCAAAAACGGCGGAGGAATAGTTAATGTTCTATGCATTGATTTAAGTCAAAGTAATCTTGATTACGACATGGAATATATCCTTGAAAACTTCGGGGATTACTATTTCGGACAGACCTCCGCACAGATGAGCGGTATCACTGAGGATGATTTTGTGTCAAATTATCGTATGACAACAAATGTATATTCAAAAGGAAAATATCAGCAGTACGGCTCTGTTCAGAAGTCTGACGGTATGGTGACGCAGTTTGGGTACACGGAAACCTATGCTGTGCTTAGTGAAAACAAGCTGACAGTAGTATCAGGAGCATATCTCGGTACGGATATGATGGAAAGACAGAGTTTTTCGCAGCTTTTGGGTAAGCTTGATGAAAATGTCAAGTATTAAAGGTTGGTGTAGTTATGCCATATATCCCATTTACAGACGAACAAAAAGTCCTTGCAAATTCGGTAGACTTGGAGCAGTTTTTGCGTATGCGGGGTGAAAAGCTGGAACGTGTCGGCAGAGAGCATAAGCTCATTTACTACGACGGTTCGGGCAGGCACGACAGCATAACGCTCCGTGGCTCGACTTGGTTCGACCATAAAAATCAAGTGGGCGGCGGAGCAATAAAATTCATGCAGGAATTCTATGATATGGACTTTCAGACGGCTGTTCACGAACTGTTAGGACAGACGATAACTCCCCTCTCTTATGCTCCTTCAAAAGCTGTTGTGCATGAAGAAAAAACAAAAGAGTTCAAGCTTCCCGAAGCGAACAGCAATATGCACAGAGTGTTCGCATACCTCATAAAACAGCGGTTTATTAATCCCGAAATTATCAGTTTTTTTGCAAAACAGCATACACTTTATGAGGACAAACAGCACCACAATGCAGTGTTTGTAGGGCTTGATGAAAACGGAGTTCCAAGACAGGCAAGCAAGCGTTCAACCAATTCTTTCGGGAAAACTTTCCGCATTACCTGCGAGGGTTCAGATACTCGCTACAGCTTTTCTCACTTTGGCAAGTTGGAAAAGCTGTTCGTTTTTGAAGCCCCGATAGATATGCTTTCGTACCTTACTTTGCACCCCGAAAATTGGCAACAGCACTCATATATTGCAATGAACGGTGTTTATGAAAATGCCGTTTTAACAGCGTTAAAGAATCACTCAAACATCAATGAAATTGTGCTTTGCGTGGATAATGATGAGGGCGGAATCGAGGCTGTTGACAGACTTCGGGATATACTCACAGAAAACGGATATCCAAACGTTAAATGGCTTGCACCTAAATTCAAAGATTGGAACGAAATTTTAAAGGCAAAAAACGGAGCGGAATTTTTGCCTGCTGTTCCTCATAAGCGAAAGGAAGAATATCTGAAAGAAGTGAGTGAACTTGGGTATCTGAAATGCCGTCCCGATAAGCTGACCTCGCAGATCTATGCAACGTTAAAAAACAGACAATACAAATATCTGGCTGAGTATGCTTTGGCAGGCTCTGCATTTTTTATGCCCAAAACCGAACAAATAAACAGCGAATATCAAGCGTTTGAAAGGCTTCAAGGCAAGCTTGGGAGTAGTTACAAGCCTTACACCGACAAGGGCAAAAAGGCGCAAAAACAAAGGAATTTGCAGGATTGTGTGCATGAGGTTTTGCGTGATCTTAAACAGACAGCCCGTACCCGTGAACAGTCAGTACAGACTGCCAAATTGCTGTATCGGCTTGCGGATAGTGCTGTCAGATTGTCGGTTGAGAAAGCTTTAAGTGTACCGATTCAGGAGCAGTGCGAGGATATAGATATCATTTCTGAACCCGAACCGTGTATGGAGTTCGGGTAATGCGATACCCTCCGCCTCACAGCGCAATACCTTGAAGATAACAAACTAACTATCTTATTAAATACAAAAGATAGAATATTTTATAGATTGGAAGTGGTGAATTGAATGAAAAACAAATGATTTTCATAGGAGCACTTGTTGTAGCTTTTATCGCCTTTTTAGTGGTTGTAAATCTGCTTGACAACAAGTCGCTTAACGGAATAAAGGCTAAAAAGATCGGTGACGGTCAGCATGGAACTGCGAGGTGGGCGACTAAATCGGAGATAAAGCAGACTTTTATCCCTCTGCCATTTGAGCCTGAGAAATGGCGTAAAGGTGAAAATCTTCCTGCTATTCAAGGTACGGTGATTGGGTGCAGAGGTTCGGGCAAAAAGGCTGTTGCTCTTGTGGATGACGGTGATGTGCATACTCTTATGATCGGCGCAGCTGGTGTGGGAAAAACCGCTTACTTCTTGTATCCAAATTTAGAACTGGCTTGTGCAAGTGGAATGAGTTTTTTGTCGACAGACACAAAGGGAGATGTGGCGAGAAATTACGGAACTATCGCCAAAAAGTATTACGGCTACAATGTTTCTGTGCTTGATCTGAGAAATCCCACACGCTCGGACGAGAACAATATTCTGCATCTTGTCAACAAGTATATGGATATTTATCTGTCTGATAAAACCGACCTTTCAGCAAAGGCAAAGGCTGAAAAGTACGCAAAAATCGCAGCAAAAACTATTATAAATATCGGCGGAGGTGACAGCTCAAACTATGGTCAGAACGCATTTTTCTATGACGCAGCGGAGGGCTTGCTTGCCTCGGTTATCCTGCTTTTAGCGGAGTTTGGCGACAAAAACGAAAGGCATATTGTTTCGGTTTTCAAGCTAATACAAGACCTTTTGGCAAAGTATCAGCCTGCGCCGAAAGCAAAGCCTAAGATGTATTTTACAAAGCTTATGGACAAGCTCCCAAGCGAACACAAAGCCAAATGGCTTGCAGGAGCGGCGCTCAACGCTTCCGATCAGTCAATGCTGTCTGTAATGAGTACGGCATTATCACGATTAAACAGTTTTCTTGATTCTGAACTTGAACAAATGCTGTGCTTTGGAACGGCGATAGACGCCGAGAAGTTCTGCAATGAAAAGTCTGCTATCTTTATTGTTCTGCCCGAAGAAGATACAAGCAAGTACTTTATGGTCAGTCTGCTTATCCAACAGCTATACCGTGAGATATTAGTCATTGCAGATGAAAACGGCGGAAAGCTTAAAAACAGAGTTATGTTTTACTGCGATGAGTTTGGCACATTCCCAAAAATAGACGGTGCTGAATCTATGTTTTCCGCAGGACGTTCAAGAAAAATATCAATCGTTGCGATAATTCAGTCCTTTGCACAGCTTGAACAGAACTATGGCAAGCAAGGAATGGAGATAATCACCGACAACACTCAGCTTACCGTGTTCGGCGGATTTGCGCCAAACAGCCAGAGTGCAGAGGTGCTGTCAAAAGCGTTGGGAGAGCAAACTGTATTGTCAGGTTCTGTGTCGTGCGGAAAGGAAAAATCACAGTCACTTCAGATGATAGGCAGACCGCTTATGACTGTGGACGAACTCAAATCTATGCCAAAAGGTCAATTTATCGTAATGAAAACAGGAACACACCCGATGATTTCAAAGCTGAAATTGTTCTTTAAATGGGGGATTAAATTTGAGGAAGAATACTGTCTCCCTGATAAAACAGCAAGGCAGGTTTGTTACAAAAATCGTGATGAATTAATCAGAGATGTGGAGGTTAAATATCCGCAGAAAAAAGCTGTTGCTGCGGAAATTGAAGTGTCTGTCGATGATGAAGAATTTGATGAATTTCCGATGAGAAAAGCGAAAATTAAAACGTGAGGAGGCTGATGCAAATTGATATTACCGAGAAGAATTTACGATTTAGGTCTGAGCCACAAGGCTGTGGCTGTGTACTGTTATCTTGCAAACCGTGCGGATAAAAACGGAGAATGTTTTCCCTCTGTGCGCAGGATAGCAGAAGATTTGAGTATACACAAAAGCACGGTGTATCGTGCATTTACGGAACTTGAAAACCGTGGATTGTTAGAACGGATACCTCGCTATCATATCCAAGGAGGACGCCGCAGCTCGCTGTACAGAGTAAAGGGCGAGATAACAAAGGCAGGAGGTGGTGCGGATGTTTGATTGGATCGGCGACGCCATTGACTGGATAGGCGACGGAATATCAAGCCTTTGGGACAATACAATAGGTTCTGCGGTAGATACCATAACAGACGCAATCTGGGATGTAATGTTTGAGTGGCTGTTCAACCTCATTTACGGCGCAGTTGCCGATCTTTTTGAATTTATCAATGCAAGCACAAGCAGTATTTTCGCTCTGTCGTGGGTGCAGTCGTTCATAGCATTGTTCCACAGTCTCGCATGGATGCTGTTTGTCTGTGGACTTATCGTGGCGGTGTTTGACACGGCGATAGCCTATGAATCGGGTCAGGCGAATATCAAAAATACCTGTCTGAACGTGTTAAAAGGGTTCATGGCGGCAAGTCTGGTTACTGTTGTTCCGCAAAGACTTTACTCGTTTTGCGTTAATTTGCAGGGTACATTTTCAAGCGATTTGCTTGGAAATTTCATATCGGGAACAACAACGACAGTAGCTGATTCGGGGCTGACCGTGATTATGGCACTGGCGATGGACGTAAGTCTGTTCAGCCTGTTTTTTATCATACTTTTCGGCTATTGTACAGTAAAAGTTGTGTTTTCAAACATTAAGCGTGGCGGCATAATGCTGTGTCAGATTGCTGTGGGAAGTCTGTATCTTTTTGGAGTTCCGAGAGGTTACACAGACGGATTTTACAGCTGGTGCAAGCAGGTCATTGCGACTTGTCTGACGGCATTTTTGCAGACAACGATACTCTATCTCGGACTGCTGACCTACACTCAACACGCTCTGCTTGCGGTTGGTATTTGCTTGTCGGCAACGGAAGTTCCGAGGATTGCGCAGATGTATGGATTGGATACGAGCGTCAGGGTCAATATGATGTCTGTCAGCCATACGGTCAGCATGGGAGCTAAGGCTGTTAATATGATTAAGACAAAAGCATAAGGAGTTGATACAAAAAATGAAAACCTACATCTACCCCGAAAACTTAAGGGCTACGGTAAAGCTGTGGTTCTGGAATGTCCGTGATTTTATCATAATCTGCGGCGGAATAATTCTGTCGGTTGTGGTTCTGGTAAACCTGTGGAATGTCCTGCCTTTTGCGGCGACTGCCTGCTTTGCTTTTCTCTCGCTTCGGGTTGACGAAACGGCGATTATGGACTATATTTTTAATGCTGCGAAGTTTTTTCTGACCTCGCAGCAAATTTTTTATTGGACGAAAGGAGCATAAAATTTTATGACAAAAAGGAAAAATAACGGCGTTCAAGGTCTTATCGGCTTTGAACGCTTTACTCGTTTCGGAGTAAAAACCGACAAAGCCGAAATAGCATTTTTCAGCGTAGAACCCACCAATATTTCAGTGCTTTCAGCGGCTAATATTGACGTGAAGATACATCATCTGATGATGCTGTTAAGCACCATACCCGACCTTGAAATTCTTGCTCTGGATTCCTGTGAGTGTTTCGATACCAACAAGGTGTACGTCAAAAAGCGTTTGCAGACCGAGCAGAACGAAGATGTGCGAAAACTTTTGCAGGCGGACTATGATTTTCTTGACGAGATCCAGGTGGAGATGTCCTCGGCAAGACAGTTTATGTTTGCGGTACGGTTCAGGCGTGAAAAGGACGAGCAGATATTCAGCACGCTTAATCGTGTTGACAAAGCAATCTCAGAACATGGCTTTACGGCTCGTCGAATGTCCAAACCTGAGATAAAGCGTATGCTTGCGCTTTACTTCGGAACGAGCATATCGGGCGAGGGAATCCCTGATATTGAGGGAGAAGCGGAATTTAATTTTGAGGAATTGCATGAGAATTAATTTACGAAAGAAAAAAAATCTGACGGACGAACAGCTTGAAATTATCAGCACAAAGGACTTTTTTGACCGAACTGTTCCGGGAATAATCAAGTTTTACACCGACCACTATATCTGCGGAAACTTCTACAAGTCCTGCTGGGCGGTAACGGAATATCCGACTTCAACAGAAGAAACGGCTATCCTCGCTCACCTTGCAGACAGGAACGGAGTAACGCTTCGCATTTACAACCGCCTTGTGACAAGTATGGAGCAGCGGAAGATCGTTCAGCAAGCGATGCGTAAAAACCACATGATGACTACCACAAACGATGTGAACGAGAGCATAAAGGCTCAGGATAACATAAATGATGTGGTGGAGCTTTTGAGTGAACTTCGCCGCAATAAAGAACCGCTCCTGCATACGGCTGTATTTATTGAACTGAAAGCAACAAGTGAGGAAAAGCTGAAAGAATTACAGGCGGATATACAAATGGAGCTTACCCGTTCAAAAATCAGCGTAGACCGTCTGCTCCTCCGTCAGAAAGAGGGCTTTTTATCGGTTTTGCCGACTGGCAATAATGTGTTCGCAACTCAGTTTGAACGTGTTCTTCCTGCAAGTTCTGTAGCAAATCTATACCCCTTGAATTACAGCGGAAAAACCGACGAAAACGGCTTCTATATCGGCAGAGATAAGTACGGCAGCAACGTGCTTGTGAACTTTGATAAGCGTACCGAGGATAAGACAAACAGCAATATTCTTATCCTCGGCAACAGCGGTCAGGGTAAGTCGTATCTGATGAAACTGCTTTTATGCAATCAGCGTGAGGCAGGGAAAAGTGTTTTGGTCTTGGATCCGGAGCATGAGTATGAGGATCTCTGTTCAAACTTGGGCGGCACATATATTGATATGATGTCGGGTGAGTTTATGATAAATCCGCTTGAGCCAAAAGCGTGGTCAGAAAATTCTCGCTTTGAAAATCAAGAAAAGGAAACCGATGACAGCCCTGAAACATTCCGAAAAGTAACCCGTTTAAGTCAGCACATCAGCTATCTAAAAGACTTTTTCAGAGCATACAAAGACTTTACAGACGCAGAGATCGACACAATAGAGATAATGCTTATGAAACTGTATGCACGTTTCGGTATTGACGATCTTACAGATCTCGATAAGTTGGAAAACTGTGACTATCCTGTAATGTCAGACCTGTATGAGTTAGTTGAAAAAGAATTTATGGCATTTGATAATGCTAAAAAACACCTCTACACCGAAGAAATATTGCAGAATATCTGCTTGGGATTGCACTCAATGTGCAAGGGAGCGGAATCGAAATATTTCAACGGCAGAACAAACATCAAAGACAGCGAGTTTATCTGTTTCGGAGTAAAAGGTCTTATGGACACTAACAAAAGGCTCAAGGATACGCTGCTTTTCAACATTCTCAGCTATATGAGCAATCAACTGCTCGGCAGAGGAAATACAGTTGCCGCAGTAGACGAGCTGTATTTGTTTCTCACAAATATGACGGCGATTGAGTATATTCGCAACGGCATGAAGCGTGTTCGTAAAAAGGAGTCCTCATTTATTCTGGCAAGTCAGAATATTGAGGACTTTTTACTGCCTGAGATCAAGGAATTTACCAAGCCGCTGTTCAGTATTCCATCTCATCATTTTCTGTTCAACCCCGGTAATATTTCACCGACTGCTTTTATTGATACCTTGCAGCTTGAAGAATCGGAGTACAGCTTGATAAAGTATCCCGAACGTGGCACTTGCCTTTACAGGTGCGGAAACGAGAGATATTTGTTACAGGTCATCGCTCCGCAGTACAAGGCTGTGTTGTTTGGAAACGGTGGTGGTCGGTAATGTCTGCAACAGTTGCGGTTGCTCTGAAAAAGGTAGCGATATATATTCTGGGCGACGAAAAGAAACGAGGAAAGCTGTTTGTTCTGATCGGAAGCATCGCCGCAGGCTCTCTTGGACTGATGTGCCTGCCCGTAGCTGTGCTTTCGAGCATGGGCAGCATGGAGATCGAACAGCCTGAAATTAACGCTGAAATGTTCAGCGATTCGTCTTTGTTTGAAAGCCTTGACAGCGAACAGCAGGCGAAAATAACCGAAATTCAAAACAGCGGTCAGGAAATCGAGGACGCCATGAGGGGCGCAGGGGTTCGCTCTCAGACCATAAAAGCACAGCTGATATATATGTCATATTTCGATGATGTGCAGAATTTCAATGCGCAGTCCTATGCCAACCTGTTCGCCGTTGCTCCGAATGACAGCGATCTGATCGCTGCGATAAATTCAACTTACGGTTTGGAAATCGGCTATGACGAATTTATGAGAACCTACACTTGGGTGATGAATTCTACGATCAACGGGTATATGTTCAGCGATGAAAGCACAAAGAACTGCGCCGATCTTGCAGCTTGGGCGGAGAATGCGTATGTGTCCGGCTGGGGATTTAAGCAGGGTGCAATCGGAAATCGTGACGATGTTGACCGTATCAGATATGCAGATAATGCAGGGCTTATGCTTGGTTTTCTGAACTATGATCCCACGGAAAAGGTGTTCAGTTCCGATTACAATACGCTTGTTTTCACCGAGCAAGGCAGTCTTGATACCATGCCTGAGGTCGCAGGTATAGGACTGTTTGACGGAAGTCAGCACGGGATATATGTGGGTGACGGCGAGGTGATTTACTGTTCCGAATCAGCAGGATATGTGACAAAAGACCTTGTTTCAAACGGCGGTTGGACAAGCTGGTGTACCTATGAGGGCGTGGATTATCCGCAGGAAGTGCGGGATAAAATTGATGAAAACGGAGGTGACAGCGAATGAAAAAATCAGTTGCGATAACAATTAGTGATGAAAGATTAGCGGCTCTGGAAATGTATTTGGAGCAGAAAAATATTAAGCTTTCGGATGAAATCGACAAGTGCATTGACGGCTTGTATCAGAAAAATGTGCCGCAGAACGTCCGTGATTTCATTGACATGATGTCGGCAAAAAAGCCTGCAAGAAAGCCGAGAAACTTCTTGCCTGCCGAAACGGAAAAGCAGTCTGAGCAGTAACTCGCCGCAGTTCGCACCACGTTGCCCCGTGTGGCGAGTTTTGGCGGTCGGTGGGGTAAGTTTACCATAGGAGGGGTTGAACGGCTTTGCGGGCATTTGTCGCAGAGTTTGAGAATGGCGGAAATCAGATGATTTTGGGTGGGTTTATGAGGGCAAAGCCAATAGGATTGGCTTAAATATTATATTGCAGGTTAAAATTTTGGCGTCAAAGCCGCCAAAATGCTCACAACGGACGAGCAAAGCTCGCCGTGTTTGCGGGAGTTTTGAGAGATCTGAAAAATGGAGTCAGAAAGCGAGGTTTGAGTTTTTTATGGAGTCAAAGAACAGAAGATCAGCAGAAAATAGCGAACGTTCAGGCATTTGTGATGATGTCAAGGTAAAATTTCCGCTTTATGTTTTCCCTGAGACGATGCAGAAGATCGATATGCTTTATGAGGCTGACAACTGCAAGTCAAAGACGGAGTTTATAGAGAAGGCGATACGTTTTTACTGTGGGTATCTGCTTAACAAGGACAGCGTGGCAGCGGAATATGCCGCTCCGCAGATTACTGCAATAACTGAGGGCATAGTAAAAGGCACGGAACAGAGGTTGTCCCGTGCCTTATTTAAGGTTGCTGTCGAACTTGGTGCAGTATCACAGTGATAACTACAAATTATCGGAGGATGTTTACAATGACTCATTATCAATTTTCACAGATATTTTTAGGTTTTGCTGCAAAAGATAGATATACTGTTGCCGAATCTTTATTGTATCATTTAGAGAATTATGGCGTGCCTGTATGGTATGATAGACATGATTTAATAATTGGAGATAATCGACAAAAAGAAAATTTTGAAAAAGGTATTATAGAAAGTAAATATGCAATTATCATTTTTTCAGAAAATACAGAAGATTGCTTTTGTCTAAACGAAGAAATTGATGTTATATATAATATGCACAAAAAAGAAGAAATTAGAGTATTCCCGATATTATTTAACATTACATTTGAAGATCTACCACAAAAGTATAAATGGATAAAAGAATTGATATACAGAGAAATTAGTGACAAATCAGGAAGTGCAATTACTGTTAGCAGTATTGTTTGTCGTTATTTAAAAGATATATCCGATTCTCTTCCGCATAAAAAATTATATGATTTTACTAGTATTAATTTAAAATGCGATAAAAATGGATACATCAAAGAATTGCTAAAGCAATATTATAGTATTGACCACCATAATCTTAACTCGAGATTAACTATTTTATATAGTGTGTATCTTTTCATAAAAAGCAGCATTACATATCAGCAAATTGTATCGATAAAACCGATAGAGTGGCTATTCAGCATAACTAAGTTGGATTTAAAGATAGATTTTAAAGAATTGCGAATTGCTGAAAACAATCTAATAATTTTACTGAATATTATAGATGACTATTATACTCTGCAATAATTTGTAATACAATGTCTGTAATCTTTATAGCGTCTCTGGATTTTCCAAGTACGTCTATGTATTTTTCTAAATAGGGATATTGCGTTATATTATTAGATATATCATTGTATATTTTTCTCGATTCAAAACCGGAACTTCCTATTGGAATTATTACTTTTCTGTTTTTCTTTGCAATTTGATATTCATTCCAAACCCCGATGGAATTATGTTCTTCATTTCTGCGTTTTGAATCACCAAACAAGAAAATTACGAATTGACATTGATCAATAAGATTTTCTCTATGATTGTGTATTTGTTGTTCTGACATATGCTCAGCAAAAGGCCTCATTTTTAAATGGTGTTCAATATTTGTAATATGTACTTCTGAAAGATAATTTAATCCATAGCCGCTTATATAATTACCAAGTTTATATCCCATACCGGAATAAAGTTGATATTTTTTCAACAATCGATAAGTTAGTTCCTTGGCAAGCTCGTTTGCGAATTTATCATCATCATCATTAAGATTAATAAATGAGCCTGAAATAAAAACACGATATGAACGTATCTTGTTAGCCAGTCGATTTAAAATGTTAGGAATTTCATTATTGGATTTGACTTGCAAAACTTTGATATGGTATCTTGTTTCTAAATCTTTTATAAACGCCTTGTGTTGACAAGTATTTTTCTTTTCTATAATTGTATAATGAAAGTTGTTTTTATCATTTAAATAGGTGGAAATAAATGAAAGACATGATAATACTATTGTATCCGAGAAACTATAACCCAAAAACAAAAATGTATTAGATATAAGTTCCTTTTTAAAAAAAGTAAGCAGTAATTGATGATTATCATTATATTTTTCAATATCAGCTTTAGTTATTACTATATTATCAGAATCGCTAACATCACCATTTAATTTATAGATGGTAACATCTGTTTGAGGAACTAAACTGACTAAATCGGAATCTCGGATTATTTTATTAGAAATAATCCTGCGTTTTGATAAGTTATCTTCGATTACTGAATCATAGTTTGTTGTCCATATGTTTTTGAAATTTAAATCCATTATTGAATTTAATAGTTCGCTTTCAAATTCAAAATTTTTGTTCAATACGGATTTTACTATCGTTTGCAACGCTGTTTTTCCATATCTATTTGAAAAGTATTGTGCTATCGAAAACAAATCCGTATCTTTTGTGATTTTTATATTCAATTTGTGAGCGCATTCTTCCAACAGCTTACCCCAACTTGGGAATCCGACACTGCAAGAACTACCTGCCCCTAAAAATAAGGATGATTCATCTCTAATAATATGTTCTGCCATCTCATTTATAAACTCTTTTTCATTCATACTATCCTCACCATAATTTGTAGTTATCAC
>PPYE01559603.1_pt1 | contig 23158 bp, 13 predicted proteins | sample 1559881 | NCBI WGS metagenome assembly PPYE01 (sample SAMN08240022, study PRJNA423297) | Human gut metagenome, whole genome shotgun sequencing project. | reverse complement strand
TATTTATACTATGATATAGAGAGAATGGTATTGTTTTTGCCGGTCGGATATTTATTGCAGGAAACATTTTGACTAGTATTATGTATTTTTTACATTCTTAATTATAACTAAAGGCTATTACATAGAGAATTTATGAAAGGTTCCATGTTCTTTACAATTAAAACAAAAAGGCCACATTACCTTTAAAGAGGCTATCTAACAACAAAAAAGTTAGATGGTCTCTTTTTTTTATAAGATCTTTCTAATATGGGGTCTATAAAAGTAGTACTATGCAATCTTCTTATAGAGTTTTACCTCCAATTTCCAAGATCGGGCGGTAGAGCAAACAACCGGTTCATTTTTGTTTGCTCTGACAATCATCAAATACCTTGTATTTTGTGATAAACAATAAAACTATAAGTGATAAAGCTATGAATTACAAATTGATTTACCTATGGCTTATCTGTCTTTTTCATTGAGTGTAACAGCTGTACAAGAAATCATAGTTGATGGACGGAACGAAGCGATGTCCAGTGCTGTTATAGCATATTTCTGGAAAAGCAATATTCAGGTGCTTCATGCTACAACGAGCAATGCGGAAGGCTGGTTCTCTCTTTCCGTTGATTGGGAAAAAGAGTTGCTCCGCATTTTCTTTCTCGGTTATCAGGATGTTGAAATTGCAGATGAAAGCAGTGAGCTGTAGTGCTGAAACCGTTAAGTGTTGAGATTGGCGAGGTAGTGGTTAAAGCCAGATTTATAGTGACTCATAAAAGCGGTCGGTTAGTGCTTTCCATCGCTAACGCTAATATAGCCCAAGGCAACAATACGATAGGAGTGCTTCGTTAATTGTTCAAACGGTGTATATGAATCCGGAATTTTTTTTAGATGCTATTAATGAAAAAGAAATTATAGAGGGTCTGAAAGAATTTTATAATAATATATTGCGTATAGAATAAAACACTAACGATGTGTCAAAACTCAATTGTAGAGAGGATGAACTTAGTCTGAAATTTGACTGCCCTCACCGACAATGAAAAAGAGCCGTATCATTGCTCAAGAATAGAGTTTAATGCGGCTCTTTTACGTTTGTCGGTTACAATCTGTAACTTTTTAGAGTGGTCATTTTTATAAACACCTCGTTGGCGTTTATAAATGATGAACTGATCTCTGTAGACGGTTATTTTTTTATGCTTTCTCCATATTTTTTTCGATAGATCCATATCAGGATTATTACTCCTACCAGCAATAACGCCATCGCTCCGTATGCAATACCTTCTGTAATATGCAGGCTTTGCGGATCAAAACGCATTTCGATGGTGTGTTTACCTGCCGGGACATTCATAGCACGTAAAATGTAGTCTGCACGGGCAATATCGGCGGGCTTGCCATCAATGGTTGCCGTCCACCCCGGATAATATATTTCGGAGAAAACCACTATACCGTCTTGGGGTGAGGAAGTCTCGTATACTAATTGGTTAGGTTCATAACTGGTCAAACGAATCGTAGACAGTGAGTCTTTGTACCCCTCGTTCACTCCTTTCAGTGCCTCTTTAAACTTAGAGTCTACTATAGCGGTTTGTTGCAGGTCGACTTGCCCGATGGCATCGATTTCTTCGTTTGCATTGTTCACGTATTGTATTTTATCTATGAACCATGCATTTCCGAAAGTATATGGGTTCTCAATGGGGACTGTTTGACCTTGCTGTCCGGCAGGGAATATAAAGTATTTCGTATTCAGCATATTCAATACAGGAAACTTAGCAGCGTTTACGCTATCCATTTGTCCACCGGCTGTAGCTACTTCCTGATAGGCTGCCTGCATTTCTTTAGCGATGTGATGGTCTATCATTTCCTGATAACGGCGAAGCTTTGCAGCATGATAACCGCCTACGCTCTTGTGCCAATAAGAGGTATTGTTTTCTTCAAATGTATTGCCCGCAAAGTTCAGTACACGATAATCCAGTGATGGGTCTTGCAGGATTAGTTCATCTGTCTGTGTTTTCCGGAATGTAGCAGTCTGCTCTGATTTCGGGATAAACTGTTCGTCGTACAGATAACGTTTATTTACGCTCCACATGTCTCCCAGACATAATAGAGCAATAGCGGCAACAGTCCAGGTTGCTTTCAGCTTTTTGGCGTTATAGGCCAGTAAAAGCAGGGTGCCGATGGTGACGATAAAGAAACTTCGCCAAGCATCAGAGGTGAAAAGGTGTACACGCATTTCCTCAAGATTGGCAATAATGGGCGATAGTTGGTCGGCAGGCAGGGCATTTTGCAGAGCTGCCATTTCGTTACCTGGAATATAGGTAGGAAAGAACAGACGGGGAGCAATGGCAAAGAGCAGTGCCAATCCCCCGGTTAATCCGAAACTGATATAGATGTATTTCAGTTTCTCTTTCAATAATTCCGGCTTGGTGAGTATTTCCTTCAGGGTAAGGATGGCGAGCAAAGGAATAGTAAACTCGGCAATTACCAAAATAGAGGATACAGCCCGGAACTTATTGTACATTGGGATATAATCGATGAAAAAGTCTGTCAGTCCCATGAAGTTTTTACCCCATGAAAGTAGGATAGAGAAGATGGTAGCTCCCAGTAGTGCCCATTTCATAGGACCTTTTACAATGAAACATCCCAAAATGAAAAGCATTAGTACGAATGCGCCTACATAGACCGGACCACTTGTCATCGGCTGATCGCCAAAATATTGAGTTAGCTGTGAGTAGAGGCTGCTATACATTGGATTAGCCTTTTCCATTGCTTTCTCACTTCGTGACAGCGGTACGGAAGCACCTCCTTTGACATTGGGGACCAGCAGGGAGAATGTTTCACCGATACCATAACTCCATTGAGTGATGTAATCGCGGTTGAGGCCGCTGCTAGTCTGTTTGGCGGCAGCTCCTTCATATTTCAGTTCACTTTTACCACGCATCGTTTCTTTACTATATTCGTAAGTGTGGTATAGGTTTGAGAGGTTGATGGATACTCCAATCAGTCCTGCAACAATCAGCACGCCGGTAGCTTTGAAGAATTGGGGGAGTTCTTTTTTTCGCCAGGCGTCTTCGAAGAATGCGCCTACCATGAAAAGAATAACAAACAAGAAATAATAAGTCATCTGCACATGGTTGGACAATATCTGCATAGCCATGAATAAAGCGGTGATAATACCTCCTAACAGATATTTCTTTCGGTAAGCAAGTACTATACCTGCTATCGTAGGTGGAATATAGGCTAAAGTAATAAATTTCCAGATATGTCCGGCAGCTATCAGAATGAAAAAATAGGACGAAAATCCCCAAATGATTCCTCCTAACCCTGCGAGCCATGCCGGTATGCCGAATGCCCTTAGCAGGATATAGAACCCGAGCATCATGATAAATGTGAGCCATACGTAGTTCGGAAGAAAAAGGTGATATACTTTCTGTACAAATGTCAGCGGCTCGGTAGAATCGTAACTCGGGGACATCTGGTAGGTAGGCATACCTCCGAAGAGTGCATTGGTCCAGCGGGTACGTTCACCTGTTCTCTCATAATATTCTTTGGCTTCTTGTCCGGCTCCGGCTCCGGCCACGGTGTCGTGCTGGAAGAGAATCCTGTCTTCGGTGATAGCAGGGAAGAAATAGATGAAAGAGATAACTATAAATGCCAGAATGGCAATCAGGTCGGGAAGAAATTTTTTCATTTACGATTAGACGATTTACAATTTACAATTGAAGTTTGACTTAGGATTAGACGATTTACTATCCTGAAGTGAGAAAAAGTAATTTCAGTCGTTATTCGTAAATCGTCCAATCGTAACTTTTTTAATATCTGTAATGATCCGCTTTGTAAGGACCGTCAACAGACACACCGATGTAGGCAGCCTGCTCCGGAGTCAACTTGGTCAGCTTCACACCAATTTTTTCAAGGTGTAGGCGGGCTACTTCTTCATCCAGATGTTTAGGCAAACGATATACATTGATATCGTATTTCTTGTTGAACAACTCGATTTGGGCCAATGTCTGATTGGTGAATGAATTACTCATTACGAATGACGGGTGGCCTGTGGCACATCCCAGGTTTACCAACCGACCGTCTGCCAACAGAATGATACTGTGACCGTCAGGGAAATAATAGCGGTCTACCTGTGGCTTGATATTGACACGTTTGATACCCGGATAATGTTTCAGTGCATCTACCTGGATTTCATTGTCAAAATGGCCGATGTTGCAAACAATGGCCTGATCTTTCATTTGTTCCATGTGATCGATACGGATGATATCGATATTACCGGTAGTAGTGACAAAGATGTTACCTTCTTTGCAGGCGTCTTCCATGGTTACTACTTCAAAACCTTCCATGGCAGCCTGCAGTGCACAGATAGGATCGACCTCTGTAACCAGCACCCGGGCTCCGTAGGAACGCATAGAGTGTGAACAGCCTTTACCTACATCTCCATAACCGCATACTACAACTACTTTACCGGCAATCATTACGTCTGTGGCACGTTTAATGCCGTCTGCCAATGATTCGCGGCAACCGTACAGGTTATCGAATTTAGATTTGGTAACCGAGTCGTTTACGTTGAAGGCAGGGAACAACAACTTGCCTTCTTCCTGCATCTGGTATAGGCGATGCACGCCGGTCGTTGTCTCTTCCGAAACTCCGCGCACTTCAGCCGCTACCCGGTGCCAGCGTTCTTTGTCTTCTGCCAGCACTTTTTTCAGTATAGCATTCAATTCTATTTCGTCTTCGGCATGTACTTCTTTGTCCAATACAGCAGCATTGTTTTCTGCTTCGTAACCTACATGGATCATCATAGTGGCATCCCCGCCATCGTCGACAATCACTGTCGGCCCTTTGCCCCCCTCAAAGTTCAGGGCCTGCAAGGTACACCACCAATAGTCTGCCAATGTTTCTCCTTTCCAGGCAAATACGGCAACACCTGAAGCTGCGATAGCTGCTGCAGCATGATCTTGAGTTGAATATATATTGCAAGAGCACCAACGCACTTCAGCTCCCAGGGCTACCAGTGTTTCGATCAGGACGGCAGTCTGGATAGTCATGTGCAGTGATCCCATGATACGGGCACCTTTCAATGGTTTGGATTCTCCATATTTTTCGCGAAGAGCCATAAGGCCGGGCATCTCTTTTTCTGCCAAGTCGATTTCCTTGCGACCGAAGTCGGCAAGCGTGATGTCTGCCACTTTGTAGGGCAGGGTAGAGAATAATTCTGTGGACATAAATGTAAATTGTTTAAAATATAAAGTGGTGCAAAGATAGAACATTCTGAGTAGTAGGGCAAAAGCTATCGACTTTTTTAATCAATAATAACTTCGATTTGTAGGATATTTTTTGGATATATGTATTATATTTGCAAGTAATGTGATGCTATATACAACAAAACAGATTTAAATAGACTCAAATCCATGGGACATTACGAGCATAAAACGAAAGAGGAACTACTGGAAATTGTATGTAAATTGGAAAAGAAGGTGGAAGGCCTCTCTTCCGAACTCGACTCTCTGAAAAAAGGGCGATTCCGTGAACGGTACAGTACTCGGATTTTAGATGCATTGCCTGATATGCTGACTGTTTTTGACCATAATGCGAACATTGTGGAGTTGGCTTCATCTCCTACAACAAATCATGTGGAAGGTACCACCTCCGATAGTATTATTAATTCAAATGTAAAAGATATTGTTCCCGAAGAAGCGTATGAAAGTGTTCGTCACAACATGGATAAAGTCATCCATACCGGCAAGAGTTCGACAGCTGAACATTCATTAATGCTGGACGGGGTACTCCATCATTATGAAAATCGTATTTTTCCGCTGGATGATCAGTATTTGTTATGTATGTGTCGCGATGTCTCGCAGGAGACTGAGATGGCTAAGATCAATGAGACCCAGCGAAGTGAGATTGTACGTCTCAATTCGTTGATGAATGACATTTTGAACAATATTCCCGTCTATTTATTTGTGAAGGATACCGGAAATGATTTTCGTTATCTTTATTGGAATAAAGCTTTTGCCGAGCATTCCGGAATCTCTGTCCAGAGGGCTGTTGGTAGTACGGATGCAGATATATTTCCGGACAAGAAAGACGCTGAACGTTTCCGGGAAGACGATTTGAAGGTGATGAAGTTGGGACGTATTGAATATCTGGAGAATTATACAACAATGAGTGGTGAGGTCCGTACGGTCACTACAATGAAAACAGTTGTCCCTTCGGGAGGTCAGCATCCTTATATTATCGGAGTATCGTGGGATGTAACCGAAATCAAGAAGACGGAAAAGGAGCTTATAGCTGCCCGGATCAAGGCAGAAGAGGCCGACCAGATGAAATCTTCGTTTTTGGCTAATATGAGCCACGAAATCCGTACTCCTCTGAATGCGATTGTAGGTTTCTCCAAACTGATTATTGAAGCGGACAATGAGTGTGAAAAGCGCCAGTATGCCGATATTGTGGAACACAACTCGACTGTCCTGTTGAACCTCTTTAATGATATTCTTGATCTTTCGGCACTTGAAGCCGGTTCCTTGGAGCTTTCTTATCACCCGGTGAGGCTGAAAGATATCTGTTTACAGTTATATGAATTGCATGTGAAATCGGTTAAGCCGGAAGTTCGGCTTGTGCTGGACGAGGTAGATTCGCAACTTTGCATACAAGGAGACTGGGAACGTATTTCTCAGGTTTTGGTTAATCTGATTACCAATGCCATTAAATTCACTTCTGTCGGAGAAATTCATTTTGGATTTCAGAAGAAGGCGGATATGGTACAGTTTTACATATCTGATACGGGGAAAGGTATTCCGGCAGAAAGGGTAGCTACCATCTTTCAGCGTTTCGGAAAAATAGATGATTTTGTGCAAGGGACCGGATTGGGACTGACTATTTGCCGGATGCTTGTCGAAAAAATGGGCGGGCGTATCTGGGTACGTTCCAAACAAGGAAAAGGAACTGTTTTCTATTTTACTCTGCCTATGGCAAAATAGTGACAGTGATAAGTGATTAGCGTCAGACGCTAATCACTTATCACTGCATATCTGCTTTATATAATCTGGATACCTTGCTCCTCACAGAGTTTCAGTCCTAAATCCTTCAGTTTGAATTTTTGTATCTTACCGCTCCCGGTCATGGGAAATTCGTCAATAAAGAAAATGTATTTAGGAATTTTGTAGCGGGAGATTTTATTCCGGCAGAAGTCTTGTACGTCCGAAGCCTGCATGGTTACTCCTTCGTGCAAAATGATGAAAGCCCCTACTGCCTCTCCATATTTTTTAGATGGGATGCCCGATACCTGTACGTCCTTCACTCCGTCGAGCTTATAGAGGAATTCCTCTATCTCACGGGGATAGATATTCTCTCCACCACGGATGATCATATCTTTGATACGTCCTGTGATACGATAATTCCCATCTTCGTCCTTGATTCCCAAGTCTCCTGAGTGTAGGAAATTGTTTTTGTCTATCACTTCAGCCGTAGCTTGTGGATTCTTGTAATATCCTTTCATGGTGTTATATCCCCGGTTGCACATTTCCCCCTGTACGCCGACCGGGCATTCTTCACCAGTTTCAGGATCGAGCACTTTTACCTCCGTAAATTCAAAGTCACGCCCTACGGTGTTACAACGTACGTTAAACGGATCGTCAATGCGTGTAGCAGTCATTCCGGGGGCTGCTTCTGTCAGTCCGTATACACTGGTAACCTTCATATACATTTTCTCTTCCACTTGCTTCATCAATTCTACCGGGCAGAGTGAGCCGGCCATGATACCGGTGCGGAGGCTCGACATATCGAACATATCGAACATCGGATGGTTCAGTTCGGCAATAAACATAGTGGGTACTCCATAAAGTGCTGTACATTTCTCTTTATGGATAGAGGCTAATACGATCAGCGGGTCAAAACGTTCCACCATCACTTGAGTACAACCATGAGTCAGACAGTTCATGGTGGCCAGCACTACACCGAAGCAGTGGAACAATGGAACACAACAGCAGAGTTTATCATTGCCCGTGAATTTCATGTGTTCTCCGGTCAGGAAACCATTATTGCTGATATTGTAATGTGTCAGCATAACCCCTTTGGGAAATCCGGTTGTTCCTGATGTATATTGCATGTTTACCACATCGTGGCAATCGACCTGCGACTTGAGTTCGTTGAGCTCGGTGTCTTCTATGTTATCGCCTAGCAACAGGATCTCCTGTGTGTTGTACATTCCGCGATGTTTCTCCTGTCCTACGTAGATTACGTTCTTCATATAAGGAAAACGCTCGCTTTTCAGATGTCCTCGTTCGCAGGTTTTCAGTTCCGGAAGCATGGTGTAGGTCATCTGTACAAAGTCGCTGTCTTTTTCGCCGTTGACAATGCAGAGCGTATGCATATCCGAGTTCTCGCACAAGTATTCCAGTTCGGCTTGTTTATAGTTGGTGTTTACCGTTACGTAGACTGCACCTATCTTCGCGCAGGCATATAATAAGGTAAGCCAGTCCGGTACGTTTGCTGCCCAGATTCCGACGTGGGTACCTCTTTCCACTCCGATGGCAATCAATCCTTTCGCCATATCGTCTACCCGCTTGTTGAATTGCTTCCAGGTGAAGCGCAAGTTGCGGTCGGAGTATACAATATATTCTTTGTCCGGTGTTGTTTCGGCCCAATGTTCAAGCCATTGTCCGAGTGTTCTTTCGTATAGTTGCATGTTTTTAGTAATGTGTAGAGCGATCATTGCTGATCATTAAATGGGTGTATAGATTACTGCCAGGATTTTGGCGGCTTGTCCTTCATAAGCATGAACGTGATGGGGGACGATGGAATCATAGTAGATACTGTCACCTTCTTCGAGCAGGTAAGTGCTTTTTCCGTAACTGATTTCCATGACACCTTCCATGACCATGATGAATTCTTCTCCTTCGTGAGAAGAAAGTACAAAATCACTGTCTTGTGTAGGGGCTACATCGATGATGAACGGCTCCATATGGCGGTCGGCTTTTGACTTGGACAGTGAATGATACTGCATGTGTTTGCGCGAATGGATGGCGTTGTTTGAGAAGCTGATCGTGTCTGTAGCTTCCATCTTGCGTGAGACTACCGGACCTGTTTCGTCCTGGTCGTCGAGGAAAGTGCCCAGACGTACGCCCAATACGCGGGCTATTTTGATAAGTGGAGCCAATGAAGGCAAGTCAATATTGTTTTCGATACGTTCTATTTGTTCAATGGCCAATCCTGAGCGTTCGGCAAGTTCTTCTATTGAGATTCCTTTGTTCTCACGGAGTGATTTAATTTTTTCTCCTACGATTTTGCTTGTATCCATAATGTTGAATGTATTTTCCCGGTAAAAGGTTATAATTTAATTCGTTTTGCTGCAAAATTAATGAAATTTTATATCCAAGCAAGGGAGAAAGATAAAAAATAAAAGCCGTTTCCTCCATAGAGAGGAAACGGCTTTTAAATTTTGTTCGCAGTAAGTGATTACTTACGCAAGCCGAGCTCTTTGATGATATCACGATATCTGGTGATATCTTTTGCTTTCAGGTAGTCGAGCAAAGCACGACGTTTACCTACCAACATAGTCAAAGCTCTTTCTGTACTATAATCTTTTCTGTTGAGCTTCATGTGCTCAGTCAGGTGAGTAATACGGTATGAAAACAAAGCTATCTGGGCCTCAGCTGAGCCAGTATCAGTGTTAGACTTTCCGTACTTACTGAAGATTTCTTGCTTTTTAGCAGCGTCTAAATACATAATTAATAAAATTATTGATCTATAAAATGTTTCTTTGAGCGTGCAAAGATAGGCATTATCTTTTATCCCACAATGAATTGCAGGAAATATTTTCTATAGTATCCCTTTTTTCTAATCCAATTTTTGTACCTTTGTCGCCAAATAATAGGTATTATATGCAAAATATTCGAAACATTGCAATTATTGCCCATGTTGACCATGGGAAAACGACTCTCGTCGATAAAATGCTTTTAGCCGGAAACTTGTTTCGCGGCAACCAAACAAGCGGAGAATTAATTCTGGATAACAACGACTTGGAGCGTGAACGAGGGATAACGATCCTCTCTAAAAACGTTTCTATCAATTACAACGGAACTAAGATTAATATTATTGATACTCCGGGACACAGCGACTTCGGTGGCGAAGTAGAGCGTGTGCTCAACATGGCCGACGGATGCATTCTGTTGGTTGATGCTTTTGAAGGCCCGATGCCGCAAACGCGCTTTGTGCTGCAGAAAGCTTTGGAAATCGGATTGAAACCGATTGTTGTTATTAATAAGGTAGACAAACCGAACTGTCGTCCGGACGAAGTACACGAGATGGTCTTCGACCTGATGTTCAGCCTGGATGCTACCGAAGAGCAACTTGATTTTCCGACAATCTATGGTTCGGCCAAGAATAACTGGATGAGTACGGACTGGAAAGAGCAGACGGACAGTATTGTGCCTTTGCTGGATTGTATTGTAGAGAACATTCCTGCTCCGGAGCAATTGGAGGGTACTCCTCAGATGCTGATCACTTCACTTGACTATTCTTCATATACAGGCCGTATTGCTGTAGGGCGTGTTCATCGTGGTACACTGAAAGAAGGCATGAACGTGTCTTTGGCTAAGCGTGACGGCAGCATTGTGAAATCTAAGATTAAAGAGGTTCATGTATTCGAAGGGCTGGGTCGTGTGAAGACGACTGAGGTCTCTTCGGGAGATATTTGCGCTTTGGTAGGTATTGACGGATTCGAGATCGGAGATACGATCTGTGATTATGAAAATCCGGAAGCATTGCCACCTATTGCTATCGATGAACCGACTATGAGTATGCTGTTTGCCATCAACGACTCTCCGTTCTATGGTAAAGATGGTAAATTTGTAACTTCACGTCATATCCATGATCGCCTGACCAAGGAATTGGATAAGAATCTGGCTTTGCGCGTACGTAAGAGCGAAGAAGACGGTAAATGGGTTGTATCAGGCCGTGGTGTGCTTCACCTTTCTGTTTTGATCGAAACCATGCGTCGCGAAGGTTACGAGTTACAGGTCGGACAGCCGCAAGTAATCTATAAAGAAATAGATGGAGTAAAATGTGAACCGATTGAGGAGCTTACGATTAACGTACCTGAAGAATATTCAAGTAAGATCATCGATATGGTAACCCGCCGTAAAGGTGAGATGACTATGATGGAGAATACCGGTGAACGCATCAACCTTGAATTTGATATGCCTTCGCGTGGTATCATCGGTCTTCGTACGAATGTTCTGACGGCTTCGGCAGGTGAGGCTATCATGGCACACCGCTTTAAGGAATATCAGCCGTTCAAAGGAGACATAGAACGTCGTACCAATGGTTCGATTATCGCTATGGAGAGTGGTACTGCATTTGCTTATGCTATCGACAAATTGCAGGATCGTGGTAAATTCTTTATTTTCCCTCAGGAAGAGGTGTATGCAGGTCAGGTAGTGGGTGAGCATGCTCACGAAAAAGATTTGGTTGTAAATGTGACTAAGTCGAAGAAGTTGACTAATATGCGTGCTTCCGGTTCTGACGAGAAAGCCCGTTTGATTCCTCCTGTACAGTTCTCTCTTGAAGAGGCCTTGGAATACATTAAGGAAGACGAATATGTAGAAGTTACTCCGAAAGCAATGCGTATGCGTAAGGTTATTCTGGATGAAACTGAACGTAAACGCGCCAATAAGAGCTAATATTTGCGGATATCTATCTAACGAAAGGCTGTGTAATTTTGCACAGCCTTTTCTGTTTATATATGCTTTTTTTCCTATATAATAATATAAAAAAGGACATCCTCACGGATGCCCTTTTCCCAATTTTCCTTTTTCAAATTTGTGTAGCTGCTATAAATCTCTTACCACAACAACTTTATTATATACTAAAAATCAATACTTTTTATATTTTAGTTCCTATTGGAAAACTATTATTCGATAGCAGGTTCGCTTGTTTTGCTTGGCCAGTATGGATTCTGGTAAAGCACAGAATTGTTGACTGAACGGTCCGGAGACAAAAGCTCCATTTGCCGTATCGGTACCGGATACAAGTAGTATGCCTTAGCGAATGTATAACCGTCAAATACAGCGTTGTTTGCTTTGACGATTGAGTACGGACGTACATATTTACCCAATTCTTTGGCTGACATATTGGCCGTTGAGCTACCGTCTGATACAATTTTGTATTTGGGCTCGCCTTTGTCATTCTTCATTGCCACATAGTCATCATAAGCTTCATCCCAGAAGTTGAATCCTTCCGGAATATATTTGGTTGTGAGCAACTGATCCATAGCTCTCCAACGCATCAGGTCGTCCCAACGCATACCCTCGCCGATGAATTCGCAACGACGTTCGCGACGGATATTGAATAAAGTTGCGTCTACCAATGTAGAACCGGAGTATTTTGCCCAGTCTACTTCCTTGCTCATATCCGTATTGCGGATGGTCTTTTCGTAGTCTGTGTCCACTCCGCCACGTTTGCGGATAGCGGTCCAGTATTGGGCTGCTTTTCCGTCGACCTTACCGTTTCTCAGGTAATATGCCTCCAGATAGTTAAGGTAAGCTTCCACACCACGATAGATGATGCATCCTGTGGTCGACTGGTCGGAACCGGAGATGATCTGGTCTTTCTTATAAGTCAGGCACTTGCGGATGCGATATCCCGTCAAGTCTCTGACTTCCTGCAATTCAAAGAGAGCAGGTTCGCCGAACTCGGGCATAGTGCCGTCACCATCGGCTCTCGGAGCCTGTTTGTCTTTCTCACCGAATAAGAAAAGTTGCAGGCGCTGGTCACGTCCTTCCTTTTCTTCCTGAATTCTGCTGTCACCTTTAAATCCGCTGTTGCTGGCATACCAGGGCAATCCGTTCTCCATCAGGAAAGTCTGTACATAGCTTCTCAACATTCCATTGTTTCCACCTGAATAGATATAGTTGGGAGCACCGTGGCTGATGTTGATACTTCCCGAACGAAGATAATCTTTCCAGAAAAGAACTTCGGAATAACCACTCATGTCTTCGGCAGAGAACATTTCAAAGTAAGGATTCCAACCGGAATATTCGCTGTCGCTGAGCGGATTGAATACCCCTGTGTTTTCAGTCAGTGTGATAGCGTCCGCTACTTGTGAGGCTGCATCCATACACTGGTCGAGGAAGAAGTTGATTTCGGCTGTTACATCAAGTGAGAAATTCGGGTGTACGCTCTTTCCCGGCCATGTTTCGTCACCCGGCACGCGGCCTGTTCCCTGATGATATTTCTCAAATGTAGCTTCGTATAATGCCACACGTGATTTGATCAGTAATGCACATTGCTTGTTCAGGCGATTGTTGTTCATGAAGCCTTGGTTTTTCATTAACCCGATGGCTTTGTCGAGATCTTCGAGAATGAAGCGGGCCACTTTATTGCGTGGCTGACGTACACTCTTTTCAATCAGTATCGCTTCATCATCCGGAAGTACCTCAGTGATGATAGGATAATCTCCGTATTTACGTAGCTGGTTGTAATATATCAAGGCACGCATGAAATACATTTCACCGATATAGTGTTTGAGATCATCTTCTGCCCCCGAAATTTTTCCGGCTTCATATTTAGGCAGCACCTGTTCGAAAAAGTAGTTGCAATAACGGGCCAGTGACAATCCGTTGGACCAGTTGTCATTGTTTGAAGGTACTTTCCAGATTCCTTTTTCATAGTAGGTAGAGTTATAACCACCCACTACCATGTTGTCTGTACCGCCATCATTGTTTACCGTACCGGCATTCCATCCGCTATGTGTTGAGAACATAGAGTTGTATTTTGAAATGGTATATGCTGCCAGGTGGTCTGCAGTCTGGAAATACTCTTGCGGAGTGACCTGATCCAGCGGCTCTCTGTCCAGAAAGTCGTTGCACGAAGTCAGAGCTATGGATGCTCCCGCTACGAGGCAAGCCTGCGCCACGATATATTTCATTTTAATTTTCATAATCTTGGTGTTTTTTAGAAGTTAACATTTAAACCGACTGAAATGACTCTCTGCAACGGATACAGTTTACCGTTGTTCGCATCATATGTACTTCCGATTGCTTCCGGGTCGAAGATGCCTGTGATATCAGAGAAAGTAAGCAGGTTGTCTCCGGATACATAGACACGTACAGACGACATACCTGCTTTTTCTGTCCATGTTTTAGGCAAAGTATAGCCTATCTGGATATTTTTCAGACGGCAATAAGCTGCATTCTGCAAATAACGGCTCTGTACATTCGTATTCTTACCGCCGTTTCTTGCTACACGTGGGTAGTAAGCATTGGTGTTTGCTCCCAGAGGGTCACCTTCCGGACGCCAGAAATCCCAATGTTCCTTGAAGCCGGCAGCCTGCCATTGTCCAAGACCGGTTGATCCCCAGAAGTACGGGCCCTGCAGCCAATAGTCACGTTTACCGATGCCCTGGAAGAATGCGCGGAAGTCGATTCCTTTCCAGCTTGCATCGATAGTCAGACCGTAGTTAAAGCGCGGTGTACTGTTACCCAAGATAACGCGGTCACCTGTATCTCCCAGCTTATTGCTTCCTGTGCTGATCTTGCCATCACCGTCGAGGTCGGCATACATGATGTCGCCTGCTCCCCATTTACTACCCAAGGCCGATTGGTCTACTTTTGCCAGATGGGCGTCCATTTCTTCCTGGCTTTGTGCGATACCGATTGTCTTGTATCCCCAGATATTATTGAGTTTCTGGCCTTTGTAATAAGTACCGATGTTGTAGTCTTCATTCGGATATTTCAGGATTTTCTGCTGAGAATCAGACAGAACGAATTTCACGCCATAAGAGAAATCCCGGATACGGTCTCTCCAACCCAGTTCAAGTTCAAAACCGTAGGACTTCATATCCGCATTATTGATCTTTGGCACTCCTGTACCCAGAGATGCTGCCAATTCGGGAGCCGGACCGATCATATCGTAAGTATAACGAACGAAGTAGTCGAACGAACCGGTCAAGCGGTTGTTAAACAACCCCCAGTCCAAACCGACATCCCATGTTTCGATGGTTTCCCATGTTTTCTTCATGCTGACAATGCCCGGATTGTTGGCATAGTTGGGTAATGCTCCGTTCAGCAACCAGCCATAGTTGGAGCCTGTCGGCATAGTCTGATAGAAAGGATACCATGCGTCTTTGGTATCTGTATTACCTAATTGTCCCCAAGAAGCGCGGAGTTTCAATGTACCGATGCTGCATTTTTCGGCGATTCTTTCAAAGAATGGTTCTTGTGCAACGTTCCATCCGGCAGAGAATGAAGGGAAGAATCCCCAGCGTTTGTCACCTATAAAACGTGACGAACCGTCGTAACGTCCGTTAGCTTCCACCATGTATCGGTCTTTATAATTGTAGTTGATACGTCCGAAGAAACCGGCTACGGCATTGTGGGCATATCCTCCCCATGCTTTCGGGTCTTCGGTGGCTGTGTTGATGGTAGGCACCGAACTTGAAATCAGTGTGCTCTTTTGAGCCTGGACATAACGGGTTTTATAAAGCTCACTGTTGAAACCGGCCATAACTTTGAAGTAGTGTCCGCTGTCAAACTGTTTAAAGTAGTCCGAGTAGATGTTGGTCGTGTAGTAGTTTTCTTTATATGAATACTCGTTTACCTGAGAGAGGCCGAGTGCGCCGCCGTTCCATGAAATCAGGTACGGTTCGTTATCTGCGTTGTATGCATATACCGGCAATACATCCCAATGTTCGTTCGTGTTCGTTGTGCGTAAACTACCTTCCACGTTGATTCTCCAGTTTTTGATGGGTTCGAAAATGAACTGTAGCTGTTGCGTGTTCAGGTCTTTCTGGTTGATCTGTTTTCCACCGTTTTCCAACTGTTCGATTTCCATGCCGTCTACCGGATGTCCGTTCGGGTCGTAAGCCGGGTTGGTCGGCCAGCGACGGGCGATGTTATGGAAGAAGAGACCTGTCAGATAGGACGGACGGTCAAAGTCTTCGCGTGTCCATTTGGTTGAGTAAGTGACAGTGAACCAGTCAGCAATCTGGCTTGTGATTTTACCGTTCATCGTATAGCGTTGGAAATTATCGCTACCATGGCGAAGCAGACCGTTCTGATCGAGGAAGCTTCCGCTGATGGTATACTGCGTTTTCTCCGAACCTCCACTGATGCTCAGACTGTGCTCTTGTGACGGAACCCAGTCATTATAGAATTCTTTGAACCAGTCGGTGTTGGCATTAGCACCGCCATAAGCCTGCCATTTACGGGTTTGTTCGTTCATGGTCATTGTCTCTTTCAGGGTTCCGGCTTGGTAGGCAAGAATACGGTCGAGCGCTTCTTGGCTGAATGGGCCTGAGTCACCGGCATTTTCGGCTGCACGGTTAAAGTAGAGTGCGAATTGATAAGAGTCCATCATTTCCGGAACACAAAGCGCATCGGAGAAACGTACGTTACCGTTATAGCTGACTTTTGCTTTGCCGCTCTTACCACTCTTGGTTGTAACGAGGATTACACCGAATGCGGCACGGGCACCATAGATAGAAGCAGAGGCTGCATCCTTCAGTACGGATACATTTTCGATGTCGTTCGGGTTAACCGAGTTCAGGTCACCTTCGATGCCATCGATCAAAATAAGGGGAGAAGATCCGGAGCCGTCGCCAATGGTACCGGCACCACGGATATTGATACTCATTGAGCTATCCAGTGCACCGCCGGAGTTACCCACCGAGAGGTTCAGACCCGGTACTACACCCTGCAATGCCTGTGATACATTTTGTACCGGACGGGCTTCGAGTACTTCGGAGTTTACCATACCGACAGCACCGGTTACGTTCACCTTCTTTTGTGAACCATAACCCACGATAACAACCTCATCCAGTACCTCGGCGTCTTCTTTCATCGTAATGTGGAGAGCTGTACCTTCTGCTTTGACTGTAACGGTTTTATAGCCAATGTAGGAGATCTCGAGTGTAGCGCCTTTGGGTGCATCGATAGAGAATTTTCCCTCCAGGTCAGTGATGGTACCCATAGTGGCATTGTCTTTCACTTTGACGGATACGCCGATCATGGCTTCTCCGTTCTGGTCCAGTACCGTACCTGTTGTTTTCACTTTCTGCTGCTGTACGGAGGCGATTTCGTGTTTTTCGTAAGTATCGGCTGCCGCTTGCTGAGGTGTAGCACACCATAGCATGATAGAAGCAGCGATTGCCATTTTCAGGCGATTTGTTTCTCGAAACCGGATTAGGTTCGGAAACAGGTTAGTTTTTTCTGTCATACACTAAATTGTTCGGTTAAACATTAATTTGATAGTTTGTTTTAGGATTCCGGATTTTATTTTGTTTCCGGAATAAGGTTTGTAAAGGATTCGTTTTTTCTACTTCATAAGCATAATTATTAGAGGTTACTGTATGTATGTCATTCTTTTCTTGCTCCTTTCTGAACCATGCTGATTTGTTTATTAAATTTGTTTGTCCAAAGGTGATTAAGTTCTCACGGAACTTGGAAAAAAGTGATAAATCGGCTTTTATATAACTTCGAACCGTCTGATTCGTCCTTTTTCTTTATTATTTCACCTGTACGGGTAGTCGTATTGGTCCGGGAAGCTGATTATGTTAAATGATACAGGAACTACTAAGTCCCGCTGATTAACCTTTTGCAAATAGAGAGAAGCTTATTTTTCTACCACCTTCCTCTGAGGCGGCACGTTTTATTCATTATCTGCTGCTTTTTAATAAAATAGTGGTGCGAAGAGCAGTGATAAAGAAAATTATTATTATAAATTCTTGCATATTATTAAAAGTTATCGCATCTTTGCCGAGAGATATTGTGATTTTATAAACACAAGTTAGCCTAAGTTAACAAAAAAGTATTAATACAAGAACAGGCCAAAGGTTAAGACACATTTGCAGAAACACTTGAACGACGATAAGTTCCGTGAGAACTATACCCCACTTTTATTCCACTCATAATACATAGGTGAGCATTATTTAATATTAATAATGAGTACCTCTTTCCTGAGAAGAATTTTTTCTTTTTTTGTTTTGAGGCTTTACATTAAGGTTTTGTCTTTTCGTTCCGGTTTTCTATCCGATTCTGTTTAATAGTGTTTATATTTAGGAATGTTGGGGTTGAGAAATACCAAAATGTTAAATAGGATACTTTTTGGATTTTACAATAAAGATAGTAGAATGTTAGTAGTAAGATCCGGATGGCAGTAACATTAGGTTTGGATATCTCTGTATGATGAATATACTTCTCCGGATGGAGTGGACTCTGTGTAATAAAGCAAAAATATCCCCGGAAAAAATACTTTTCTTCCGGGGATATTTTTATTTGATAGAATTATAATAAAGTATTATTTGATGACCAGTCGGTCTGCATCTAAAGCCAATTTATAAACTTTTCCTTTACTTGTTTTGAAAGAGAGAGTTTTATCTCCGTATCTCACCGTACAAGGTTCGCCTGCTTTTGAGAAGATGGTTGCTTCTGCAAGCTGTCCGTTTTTCCATGACAAGTCTACCTCAAAGTTCCCTTTGGCGCAGATTCCACTGATGCTTCCGTCTTTCCAGGCATCCGGAAGTGCGGGCAATAGTTGGATGAAGCCCATGTGACTTTGCAGCAGCATCTCTGTGATACCGGCGGTACCTCCAAAGTTTCCGTCGATCTGGAAAGGCGGGTGAGTATCCCACAGATTGTCCAGTGTACCGTTTTTCAGCAGATTACCGAAAAGTTTGTAGGCGTGGTTACCGTCTTGCAGACGTGCCCATTGGTTAAGTTTCCATCCCATACTCCATCCGGTTGCTCCGTCGCCGCGATGCTCAAGTACCACTCTGGCAGCTTTGGCAAGGTCGGGTGTGGTGATGGGTGAGAGCGTATGTCCCGGGTGCAGTCCGAAGAGGTGGTTGACGTGGCGGTGCTCGTCTTTCGGGTCATCGATGTCTTTCGACCATTCCATCAGCTGACCGTAGCGGCCCACTTTGTAGGGAGCCAGATGTGTCAGCACTTCTTGCCATTGTTTACGTTCCTTGCCGTCCACTCCGAGCACTTTGCTTGCTTCGATGGCATCCTGCAGAATTTCGCGGATTACGGCGTGAACGAAAGTGGTTCCTTCGTCAATCGGTCCGTGTTCGGGTGAGGTAGACGGAGCTGCGGTGTAAGTTCCATCCGGTTTGCGCCATAAAAAGTCTGTGGCAAACTGGGCGCTGCTTTTGATCAGGTCGTATCCGGTCTCTTTCAGGAATTTCTTGTCGCGGGTGTAATCATAATACTCCCAGACATGCGTTGCCAACCAGGGGCCTGCCATTGGATTGAAGTTCCAGGCCATCTCTTCACTTTCGAGCGGTGTGGTGAATCCAAAGATATTGGCTGAGATCGATGCTGTCCATCCTCTTGTTCCGAAGTAAGCCTGCGCTGTTTTCTGTCCCGGTTTTACCAGCGTACGGATAAAGTCGATCAGTGGCAATGTACATTCGTAGAGGTTGGTCGAGCAAGCCGGCCAGTAGTTCATCTGTATGTTGATGTTGTTATGGTAGTCCACTCTCCACGGACCGTCTACGTTGTTGTGCCAGATGCCTTGCAGGTTGGCAGGCATGTTACCCGGTCTTGAGCTGGCTATGAGCAGATAACGTCCGAACTGATAATAGAGTTCTTCCAGATAAAAGTCCGGTTGTCCTTTCCGGTAGTTTTGCAAGCGTTTGCCGGTGGGCAGGTTGGCGCTTTGTGCGTCCGGGTTCAGTTGTAGTTTTACCCGGTTGAACAGAGCGGCGTAGTCGTCGTAATGCTGTTTGAAGAGTACATCATATCCCATGGCTACGGCATTGTCCATCCATTGACGGGTGGTTTCGGCAGGATTTACTCCCACATATGCTTTAGGGTCTTTGAAGTCCGGGTCGAAATTGATCTTATAATCGGTATCCGCAGTGACAAGGAATACTACTTCGTCAGCGTCTTTTACGGTGATTTTTCCATTTGCGTTCGATAGTGTTCCGCCTTTGGCAATGGCATGAATGCGCACTACATATTGCATGCCGTTATTGTCGAGGTGGGCAGTGTATGCGAGGCCGTTGGCACCGTCTGCCGACATGCTTCCTGTCGATACCGGATTGGGGGAGTAACTGAAAGTAAGGTTCTGCTTGCCCGGCCGGTCGGCTTTGAAGCGGATTGCCATCACGTTGGCAGGATAGGAAATGAAGTAATCGCGTTCGTAGGCTACATCATCTTTCTTGAATTGTACAACAGCCAATGCCGAATCCAAAGAGAGAATACGTTTATAGTCACTCATGTTCACTGTACTGAGTCCGGTTTCTATATAAAACTCTCCCATTGTGGTGAAGTTACCAAAACGGAAAGGTTTTTCTCGGTTCGACTCATAAGGCACTTCGCTGTTAAAGTTCTTGCGTGTCAGCATTTCGGCCTTTTTCTGGTCTCCGTCGGTAAAGGCCTGGCGTATTTCTTTCAGTACATGTGCCGACTGTTTGTTTACATTCCAGTAGGCATCGGCTCCTCTCGAAGTATTAGGTCCTCCTCTCCAGAGAGTTTTCTCGTTAAAGGTGATGCGTTCCGCTTCTATCGAGCCCATGATGTTGGCTCCGATGCTTCCGTTTCCAATGGGCAATGATTGCGACTCCCAGTTGGCATCGGGGTTCCGGGCAGTGTCTCCTGCGCTCTCCGGTTTGCTTTCTCCTTTCCAAAGGTCGGGACGGCTGCCATACCAGATGGCTTTACCTTGTAGTGTATTCGGTGTGTCGAACCAGATGGAGAGCCCTTGCGTGTAGTCGGTAGCATGGACATGCGCCGCCGGTAAGGCAAACAGGGCTGTGAGGAGAAGTGAATAAAGTTTCTTCATGTTTGGGTGTTATTAGAGTTAGTATTGGTTTGTCATAGTCTGCACAAAGATAAAGAAAAACCTTGAATCTTGTGCAGACTATGTGACGTTTACTCGGAGGTAAGATAAATTATCCAACCTTTCCGGGGGGCTGTCACTATCGGTGTGTCTACATTCCATTCATGTGCCTGTTGCATGTCCGGTATTTCGGGTGCTGTCAGCTTTGCCTTTTGTGGGTTCAGGCCGATCTGTTTCCAGTCTATATTCAGTTTTACGGTTTTCACTTCATCCGAATAATTACCTAAAGACAGCAGTACTTTCTCCGGTTTGCGATAGACAGTGACTTTGACAGCTTCGTCCGATGTGCTTACAGCCGGATGTTCTTCCCAGAACCCGAGCATGGTGGCTTCCGCAATGCCGAATGAATCCCATATCTTCCATACCTGGCGCGGATCGCAGTTGACTCCTTCGGTGTACCATGGATAACGGACGGTCATTCCATATTGCATCCCCAACCATGCGTTCCCACCTCTGTACAGCATGTCGCCACTCAGTCCGAAAGGAATGCCCGATGACTCGACCAGCCAGTTGGCCGGTGTCATTTTATCATAAAGGAAGCTTTCGCCGAACCACAGCTTATCTACATACGGGAAAAACTCCGTATATTGATTGGCGGGTCCCCTTGAGAATCCCGTATTCGAGTGTAAATCGATGAGGCATCCCGGCTTAACGCTTTCCATAGCCCGGCGCATTCGTTTCAGGATACGGCGGTCGAAGGAAACGTCGTCCAGATAGATACCGTCGATGTCCATGTTCTGCACCATCCAGCGCAATCCTTCTATATAATAGTTGTACCATCGGGAGTCTCCTTCGGCTGTCAGGATAGATGCATCGGCAGTGATACCCTGCTTGTCAGCATTGTCAAAGTGTTCGTACCATTGCGGTGTGTAGTTCGTCACGAAGTGCTCGCGGCACCATGGGAATCCCCCGCCGTTTCCGCCTCTCAGGATTTCGTTTCCCAGGCTGCGGATGGCCCATATCTCGGCGGTGGCATTACTCAGTTCGCGCAGCGTATAGTATATCTTTATTTTACATCCCCGGGCATGCCACTCTTTGGTGAACTCTTTCATTTTGTCTACCGTCAGGAAGGGGTAGTTGATAAACGGATTGTAGTCATTGCCTTGATGGACATTGATGATGCGTACTCCTGCTTCGATGTCGGCTTGTGAAGGTGTGGGTTTGGGGCCATTGTGGTAATAGCGGTCTGTAAATTGGCTTTTCATATCCAGCATTTTCACCGGAGTGATGATCATGGCAAAATCAAATGTAATGGAACTGCCCGCTTCGAGCATGCGCTCTCCGCTGTATGCCACAGCTTTCACTCCGTCTGCCTCTTTCCGTATGGCGAATCCGCCTTTACCCCCGTTGAACCAGCTTTCCGGATAGGCCGGACGGTACAGATTCAATAGCGGACCGCTGTAGGTGCTTCCCCTGAATTCGCAGTGGATACCTGCATGCTCGTTCCCGATCCAGAAACTGTCGAACGGCCACAGCCATTGTTGCTCTTTGGAGGTGGGGATGGACACTCCGAAGTTGTTCACCGTTTTCTCGGGGGCATCCCATTTACCGTCATACTGTTGAGGAGTAGGTTGCCCCGGAAGCCCCATGCCCAGAAAATAAGTTCCTATTTCATTCCTGACCGGCAATACCAGACGGACGTCTTTCACCTGTATCTGCTTTTTGGGGGTGATGGTATATATGTAGTTTATCCATCCGTCGAACTCCATGATTGCTTTGCAGCTGACTGTCATATCTTCGTCTTCGGCTTTCCAGTTGCCTGCTACATGGCCTTCTGTCCGCTCCGTCAGTTCGGGGACAGCTTTCAGGCTTTTCACTCCACCGGCGGTTTGGATGACAAACTCTATGGGACTGCTCAGCACGTCGTTGTTCCATGAACGGATTTGTGCGGGCAGTCCTGTGCCTTCGTCTATTGTTATGCTGCGCCCGAGGCAACCGATACGATTCTCGTTCACAGTCATGGCTGTGTAGGGTGCGGTAGGTGTATCGGCTATGCCCAATGTCGAGTTAAGCCATCTCAGGCGGCTGCATCTCCATAATTCACTGTCACCTCTGTCGGGCAATGCCTTTCCTGCAATCCGTATACTCAAGGGGATCGAGCTTTGTGCTCCGCCGGCATCGCTGAGGGTGATGGTGCCTGTATAGATGCCTTCCTTCTGCCCGTCGGGTATATCTATTCCGAACCAGAGAGCCTGTACCTCTCCTTTGGGGACGTTTACTTCTTTTTTGAACGCTTTTCCGTAAGGATCGGTACCTTCGACATTAAAACAGGTAATGGCTGTTGCCGGTATTATTTCCCGGCCGCACTTCAGGGAAGAAGCCCGGTAAGCAATCTTGTCTGCTT
>PPYE01662006.1_pt1 | contig 23163 bp, 18 predicted proteins | sample 1559881 | NCBI WGS metagenome assembly PPYE01 (sample SAMN08240022, study PRJNA423297) | Human gut metagenome, whole genome shotgun sequencing project. | reverse complement strand
CTCCGATAGCCTGCAGCGCTGACTGGGGCGGTTCATTCTTCCCCTGTTCAGTAAGAGTGCCGTCAATGTCCAAAAAAATGATTTTTCTGTCCATAGTTCTCCTTTTTATGTAATCGTTCTCTTTTATTGTTTTTGATATTTTCTTTATTTTACTTGAATATTTTTTCTGTCTCATTTTTATTTTTTTGATTCATATATGATATCGTTCTCATATCGTGTTTTTATTATACGCAATCTTCTTTCTCTTGTAAATTGCCTCATTTGACAAATCCCCCGGCCTGTTTTTATGCATTTTCAACAAAACAAAAAGACGGTCCCCCGCTTCTTCCTTGCAGGATACCGTCTTCTTCCAAAATTGTCAGGAAATGGTAGAGCCATTTTCGATAATTTCAAATCCCATTTTCAATTCCTTGTTTACAGATCTGCCATCCTCCATCTGCTCCACCAGCATGGCCGCCGCCTCTTTTCCGCTGGTCTTGTAATAAAAGTGGACCGTAGTAAGCCCCGGCGTCACATACCGGCCGATGGGCGTATCGCCGGTTCCCGCCACCTGCACATCCCGGGGAATCTGTTTCCCTGCGGATTTTAAACAGGCGGCAGCCCCCACAGCGATATTATCTGTGGCACAGAATACGCAGTCCAGCTTCGGCTCCTTCTCCAGAAGGCTCTGCATGTTCTTGCTGCCGGATTCGATGCTGAAATCTCCTTCTACCATTAACTCCGGCCTCATGGGAATCCCCGCAGCTGCCAGCGCCGCCTCAAATCCCTTTCTCCGGCTTAATCCTGCCGCCTCATCCCGGTCCGTTACGCCGATGTAGGCAGGGATCCGGCCATGCCTTAACATCCGTTCCGTAATCTGCAGGGCGGCATGAAAATCATCCTGATAGACACAGGAAAATCCATCCAGCCTCTGCCCCAGAATCACCACCGGAACCCGGCACTCCTTAAGGATCTTTTTATGCCTGGCCGAAAAAATCGTAGCAATAAAAAGGATCCCATCCACCTGGTTATCCTTAAACAGATTCAGATATTTCAGTTCTTCTTCAATATCATTATTGGTATTCGCCAGAAGAAGCTGATATCCCCGCTTCGACAGCACATCGCTGATCCCCGCCACCATGCGGCTGACGGTATCCGAGCTGATCTTCGGCAGGATCACTCCCACCAGCTTCGTCTTTTTGGTTCGCAGGGTCTGGGCCTGGGTGGAAGGCTGGTAGCCGGTTTTCTCAATGGCTTCTTTGATTCTTTCCCGCTTTTCCTGGCTGACGTAGCCGTGATTTAAGTACCGGGAAACCGTTGCTCTGGAAACCCCGGCCATTTCCGCAATTTCATTAATCGTCAAAGAATATTTCCTCCTCTGAAAATGCCTTCTTTTATTTTAGCCTATTTTCTTTGGGGAGACAATCCTTTCCTCTTGCAAAGTTTTCTGCTTTATTTTATCATGCACCGTCCATGATAGCAAAGCACCCGTCTCTTTATTTCTACTGCTCCACAGATTAAACACGCTCTCCCCTTCCGATACATGAGAACTCTTCTTGCAGATTTTGGAAGTATAACCAGTCTTCCTTTTGTAAATCCTTTTTATGTACTGTGAAAGCCCGGTCAGCCGCGGCATATTTTATCCCAACACGCGGAGGTAAATACACATGGCAGGATATAAGGTAGAAATCTGCGGAGTCAATACGTCCAAGCTCCCCCTTCTTACCAACGAGGAAAAGGACGAACTGTTCAAACGGATCGCCCAGGGCGATAAGGAGGCCCGGGAAACTTACATCAAAGGCAATCTCCGTCTGGTCTTAAGCGTGATCCAGCGTTTTGCCTCCAACAATGCGGAAAACATAGATGACCTGTTCCAGATCGGATGCATCGGCCTGATGAAGGCCGTGGATAATTTCGATCTATCCCAGGGCGTCCGCTTCTCCACCTATGCCGTCCCCATGATCTGCGGAGAAATCAAGCGTTTCCTCCGGGACAACAACAGCATACGGGTATCTCGCTCCATCCGGGATATCGCCTACAAGGCCATCTATGCCCGGGAAGCGCTGATGAAAAAGAATATGAAGGAGCCAACCATCATGGAAATTGCCGACGAGGTGGGTGCCACCAAGGAGGAGGTCACCTATGCCCTGGACGCCATCCAGAGCCCGGTGAGCCTGTTCGAGCCGGTTTTTACCGACGGCGGAGACCCCCTTTTCGTCATGGATCAGATCAGCGACAAGAAGAATCTGGAGGAAAACTGGGTGGAAGATATTTCCCTTAACGAAGCCATGAAAAAGCTTCCCCAGCGGGAACGGCACATTATCGACATGCGGTTCTTTGAGGGAAAGACCCAGACAGAGGTGGCCGAAGAGATCCACATCAGCCAGGCCCAGGTATCCCGGCTGGAGAAGAACGCGTTAAAGACCATGCGGAATTATTTAAGCTGACTTTCCGGCCTTCCCCAGAAGATTTCCTTTTCGGGATTGTGAAAAGGCAGCATGATACGGAAGTCGTTCTGCCCGGCCATCTTAAGGAAATCTCCCCGGCTCTGATGATGAGGGTAAGTCATGGTGACGGCTTTTCCCTCTGCCAGCAGCCGCTCGGTAAGACATCCCTTTTTTACCCGGCCGGTAAGAAGCACAGCCGCCCCCTGATGGGAAAGCCCGCAGGCCAGGCGGATGCTCTCCGGATTTTCCAGATGGGTATCCCCCAGAAGAAGGATATGATAACTGCCGGAACGAAGCCTCTGTTCCGGCTTTTCTTCGAGAAAGGCCTGAATCTCCCGAAGGGCTTCCGGCTTAAGCCATTGAGGATAAGCCAGCGTTTTTAAAATCAGGTTAATCATGTTCCGATCTGCCACAATCTGCGCATGGGGAAGGCTTTTTCGCAGCATGCAGATCACTTCCAGTCCCCTTCCGTATTTTGGAAGAGGCATAAGGACCTTTCGCCCATCCTTTACCCATCTTCCGACAGTTCCGGTCATCTTCCCTCGAAGACTGTCCGCATCTCCCATTTCTTTCACATGGGCGCAGTCCATAATGGCAAGATCCGCCGTCCGCTCTTCAATGGGATCCGTCCGATAGGCCAGAGCATTCCTCTGATAATCCCCCGTATAGAGAACGCTTCCAAAGGGATCATGAAAATGAAACCAGACACTTCCCGCACAGTGGCCTGTCATTCCATAAGAAAAAGAAAGGCCGCCGTCCAGATGCTTCTCATCCTTTCCCTCTCCCTTCGGGTTCTCCAGAATGATGGTTTTCTCCCACTGGATACCGGAAAAATCCAACGTCGGCCGTGTGGTCACCAGCCATCCCCGAAAGCCTCTGCGGACGAATTCCTCGAAGGCGCCGCTGTGGTCCTTGTGGCAATGGCTTAAAAACAGGTATTCCGTCCGCGCCAAAAGATCCGGATCCACCTGAGGATAAGGATCCGGATCTGTGTCCATAATGCCGCAGTCCAGCATATAATACCGTTCCTCCTGCACCTGCGGCGCGCCTTTCGGATTTTGAATCGAAAGGCTGCCATTCTGCGGGGCGCATAAAGGATTTAACGGAAGGAGAAAGCAGCTGCGGCCGTGCTCTCCGTATCCGCCCTTAATGGACAGGCGATTCATAAACATACAGCTGCTCCTTCCCCACCTGTACATATCCGTTTTCCTCCTCCAGAATCGGTTCCTGGTGGAGGATGCAGAATTCCTGGCCGTCCTCTGTCTGCATCTTTACCCGGTAGCATCCGCCCTCAAAGGTAGAGAGGACAGAGCGGGCCTGAAAGCAGTTTCCCTGGGCCCTGCCGCCCAGCCAGTGGCCGTCCTCCGGACGAAAACGCACCTGTGCGTTTCGCGGGCTGCTTCCCGTCCCGGAATGGTCTTCGCCCGGAAAATACATTCCCTCTACCGTCTCTCCTCCGATGCGAACCTGGCAGCTGTCTTTCTCCGTCTCCACAATCTGCGTTTTCTGCAGGTCATTTCCGGCGCCCAAAAGCCCCGCCACCAGGGCTGTACCCGGTTTCAGATAGCAGGTTCTGGGATCATCTGCCTGATCGATCTTTCCGCCGTTCATAATGATAATCCGGTCAGCCATGGCAAAGGCCTCGGAAGGATCATGAGTCACATGGAACACGGTGGTCTTCAGCTTGTGGAACAGATAGGACATCTCCGTGCGCATCTCGATGCGAAGCTGCACATCCAGATTGCACAGGGGCTCATCCAGAAGCACGATGGAGGGCTTGGTCACCAGCGCCCTGGCAATGGCTACCCGCTGCTGCTGTCCGCCGGAAAGCTCTGCCGGATACCGGTTTAACAGGCCATCCAGGTGAAGCAGGCTGACGATCTCATCCACACGCCGTTTCGTTTCTTCCCGATCCACCTTCTGGATCTTTAATCCGTAGGTGATGTTATCCTCCACCTTCATGTGGGGCCAGAGAGCGAAGTCCTGGAATACCATATTGATTCCCCGCTTTTCCGCCGGAAGATTGTGATGAGGCCCGGACACCTCCTGCCCGCGTATCCGCACGCTTCCGCCGTCCAGAGGAAGGATGCCGGCAATGATCCGCAGCAGAGTGGATTTTCCGCAGCCGGAAGGTCCCAGCACGCTGATGATTTCTCCCTCTTCCACCTTCAGGCTGATGCTGTTTAATACCTGGGTCTTTCCATATTTCTTTTTTACATTATCAATTTCAAGTATAGTCTGCATTTCGCTTCCTCTTTCCAAGATTCAATAGTACTTCCAGCAGCAGCATAATTGCCACGATAAAGGTGCCGCCCACGATGGTGGCCGCGGCAGAGTATCCGAAGTTCAGATCGTTGTAGGCGTCGCTGATGTACACCGGCAGCGTGCTGTAATTTGGCGGATACAGGATGGTGGTAATGGCCAGATTAAACACGCTTCCGCCAAAGGCTGCCAGTACCGCCGAAACCATGCTGGAGTGCAGAAGTGGCAGCAGCACGGTCCGAAGCCGCCGAAACAGGCCCGCTCCCTGCACCTGAGAAGCCGTCAGAAGCTCCTGAGGCACTTTGGACATGCCGCCCACCAGGACACGGTTGATCAGCGGAATCGCCGAAGCCACGCTTGCCAGAATCAAAATCTCCGGCTTTCCGTAAAGGTTCAGTCCGAGAGGCTGCAGCCATTTCTGGTTCCATACAAAAATATAGCCAATACCCAGCACCACGCCCGGAACCGCCATGGCGATCAGGGTCAGCATATCAATGAGGCGCTTTAATTTAAACTGGGAATAGGTCAGAATGTAGGCTACGGCAAATCCAATAATCAGTCCGATCACCGCCGCCACGGCTGCCAGGCTCAGGGAATTCTTCACGCCCGCTAACAGCGTGCCGTCCGGCTGCAGCACATTCTGGTAATTCGCCAGGGTAAAACGGAACCGCTCGATGCTGAATGAGTCGGAAAAGGACATAATAAAATTCGATCCGATGGGAATGCCCAGAGCGATCAGGCTGAATACACCGGTAATCACGCTTAACAGTCCCGTGACGGCGGGTCCCGCCTTCTTCGGCATCACCTGCTCCGTTCCCGTTCCCAGGAAATCAAACCGCTTCCTTCCCATCACATAAAACTGAAGGATCATGGCGATGACGATCATCACCACCAGGTAAAGGGAAAGGACACCCGCCATGTCAAACCGCACCGGTGAGGAACAGATCGCGCTGTAAATGGTGTAGGGAAGGGTGGGGAAAGAATACACCGCCGTGATGGTGGAGGACATTCCGTAATCTCCCACGGTGTCCATGAAGATCAGCATAGCCGCGGAGAAAAAGGTGGGCAGGCACAGGGGCAGCTGCACGCTGGTCCATGCTTTAAAGGGCGATGCGCCGTTCATCCTGGCTGCATGGACCAGGCGGGCCGGATACCATTCCAAGGCTGCCTTGATGGTCACGTAGGCCATAGGATACTTGCAGAGCACCATCACCGTCACCAGTCCGGGGAAGCTGAAAAGGAAATTATTCATGCCTTCAATATGCAGCCAGGAACGGGCAATGCCGTTTCCGGAAGCAAAGAACACCCAGCCCTGGGCCAGAATGAAGGAGGGCATGATCATCAGAATCCAGCTGACGATATCCAGAAGCTTTGCCAGCGGGAAATCATACCGCACCCGGATATGGGCCAGTATCCCCGCCACAAGAAGGCCCGCCACCGTAGTACACAGACTCATGGTGGCAGAATTAATAAACGCCCGTTTCCACAGGGGCCGGACGAACACATCCAATAAAAGACTTAAATTACCCGGAGCAAAATCCTCCAGAGACAGTCCCGGGCAGACCACCTGGAGCAGCACTGTTACCAAAGGCAGCAGCACTAAGATCGTCAGGATCGCCAAAATCAGCGATCCTGAAATATTTTCCCGTAATTTCATTTGTTTACTCCATCTGAACGACCCGAAATCAGGTAGGGTTTACTTTGAAAGTCCTGCCGCCGAATAGGCGGCGTCAATTCAGGGATGCCAAATGCGCCGCCAGACTTTCGCGGGATGGCTGGTGCGTCGGCCGCCGGCGCATGAAGGTTTACTGCACCGACATATCGGCAAACCATGCCTTGATGTCCGCCTCATTTTCCGCTCCCCATGCAACATCCGCCGTCTCAAGCTTTGCGTTGGGATCACGGTCGGCCTTCCTCTCCACGCCTTCCACGGAAGGTTCAAAGTAGCCCTCGTCACCGGTATTTACCAGAGCCTGCTGGGTATCCGCATCCAGAAGGAAGTTCACAAACATCTGGGCGATCTCCATCTGATCCGTAGACGCGTTGATGGCCGCCACACGGGTAGAACCGGGAGCGCCGTCCTCCGGCCACACAATGGTGATGGGCTCGCCGCTGTTTACCATCTCATAGGCATTGCTCTCCTGAAGAAGGGCCACGGAGATCTCGCCGCTGGCCAGAGCCTGAACAACCTGGGGATTCTTGGGGTAAACCTTTAATCCCTGCTGGAACAGAGTATTGAAGTACTCCTGTCCGCCTTCCATACCCTTCTCATACATAATTTCAGCGGCCAGAGGATATGCCGGCGCCGCCACTCCGGGATCCGCCATACCCACCTGATCAGCAAACCGGGAATCGGTCAGGTCATCAATGGTTTTTGGCGCAGTTGTTTCATCGTATATATCATTGCGGTATACCAGCACACCTGCCGCATGGGTCCCTGTGGGATAAAAGCACTTGTTGTCTGGAACCAGTCCTTTGGAGAATTCCGTAAGGTTTGCCGCATTCTCCGGCTCCCAGTCAGTGAGAAGAGAGCCATCCTGGGACAGATTGTAAATATCATACATGGAATCAATCCATACCACATCCCACTGGGGGTTGCTCTTTTCCGCCTCGATCCTGGACATGGTCTCCGCGCCGTTTCCTACCACCACCTCTACATCGTATCCGGTGGCTTCCTTAAACATATCGCCGATCACCGCATCAAAGTCATTGAGATAAACCAGAAGAGGCTCCGTCTGCTCCGGATTTCCTGCGGCGGTATCTGCAGCGCTTTCACCCGCGCCGCTCTCCGCTGCCGTGGTCTCTGCGCTCTCCGAAGCCGCGGCGGTATCCGCTGTGGTCTCCGCGCTGGTGCCGGCTGTCGTAGCCGACGCGCCTGTACCTGTGGAGCAGGCTGTAATCGATGCCATCATACAGGCCGAAAGGCCTAATGCCAAAATCTTTTTCATGATATTTGTTCCTCCTACTGCTGTTTTTTGCTGTTCATCGCCGCGGTACTTCCCGCAGAAAGGGGGCATGCCCGTCTGCCGTAACGGAAAGGATGCGGCGTATTTTTGACACTGGTCTGATTTTAGCATCCCTGTTTCATCAAAAACAGCATAGTTTGGTAACGTTTTTGTATAGATTGAGTAAATTATGTCTGTTTTCAGTCAATGCAAACCCAGGCACAAATTTCTTGACTTAAACCCTGCTTTAAGGATTACAATCATATTGGCAGCATGATCCCGGCCATCTCCGGCCCTTCCCGGATCGCCGCTGCCATAATCATACAGAAAACGGAGGGATTCTTATGCGAAAGAATTTCGGAGCAAAACCATTTTTATATCCCCAGCCGGTCCTGATCATCGCCAGCTACGATGAGAACGGCGTCCCGGATGCCATGAATGCAGCCTGGGGCGGCATCAGCGAATCGGATCAGATTTCCATGTGCTTAAGCCCAGGCCACAAGACGGTGAAAAACATCCTGGCCAGAAAGGCCTTTACCGTCAGTATGGCAGACGCCGCCCATGTGACGGAATGCGACTATGTAGGAATCGTATCTGCCAATCAGGTGCCGGACAAACTGGCAAAAGCCGGCTTCCATACCACAAAGAGCGAGTTCGTGGACGCTCCTCTGATCGATGAGCTTCCCATGGCTCTGGAATGCCGCCTGGTCAGCTATGACGAAGATTCCTGCTGCATGGTGGGAGAAATCGTTAATGTATGCGCAGACGAATCCGTTCTGGACGCCCAGGGAAAGATCGATCCGGCAAAGCTTGACCCCATCACCTTTGATCCGGTAAACGGAGCTTATTTAAGACTTGGCGAAAAGGTGGGAAATGCGTTTAAGGATGGGGCGAAGCTGAAGTAACGGCTTATGCCGGAAAATTAAGGGGCTGTGAAAAAATGATTTCTCATTTTTTCACAGCCCCCTTTTATGCGTAAGCACATAAATTTTTCTAAAAATACGTATAACTCCCCTTGCCCCGCCATACTGCAAGCGAAAGGCTTTTCCATTCCATTATGCTCACAAAAATGTAATTGCTGCAGGAGCCATAACCGGCATCTGTGACGCCGTTCTGGACATTATAGGCAGGAAGCAGCCGGCCATTCCCCATATAATCTGTCTTTGTCCATGTATGGTCCAGCTATCCCACCTGTTACGGTTACTACAGCAAAAATTGCAAATAAATCCGTTCTTTTTATGGTGAATTACGATTCTGTAGTGAAACATTCCATTTGTAACCGTAAAATCAGTCCCAAAACTACGGTTCTGTGGTAAAAAATGGCGTTTGGATCCGTGACCGCCCCGAAAAAACTACGGTTCCTGCATGAAAATCCGTTTTGTAACCGTATCCGCCAGAAAAATTGTACGGATCTGACAGAAAAAATCCTGTTCACATCCGTATAGCTGTATTTTTAATTGAGACAGATCTGAATCATACAGAAAATCCTCCTGGATTGTTGCCATTAATCTTAATATTGGAAAGAGATTTGTCAAGGGTAAATTACACCTCATGTCCCATGGGTATCTTAATTTCGTCTTAATGTCAGTCTTGCCATCTTTATGGCATAACAAGGTCTCTTATGCTATAATAAATTACCTAGAGGACAAATTTATTGTAACAGGCGGGGAGAGATGCAGGGTTGGAAAATTATCAGGCGCAAAATCAATACCGCCCAGGAGCTTTTCAAAAAGGACATTTAAAAATCTTTTTTGGATATGCTGCGGGTGTCGGCAAGACTTATGCTATGCTGGAGGCCGCTCACCAGGCTCAAAACAGAGGGATAGACGTTGTTGTGGGCTACATTGAACGTCACACCCGCCCCGATACATTGGCATTGCTGGAAGGGCTAGAACAGCTGCCCGAAAAAATAGTTGAATATAAGGGAATCTCCCTCAAGGAGCTGGATTTGGATGCCGCCTTACAGCGCCGCCCCAATATCCTGCTGGTAGATGAGCTTGCCCATAGCAATGCTGCCGGGTGCCGCCATTCAAAACGATATCAGGATGTGGAGGAACTGCTGCGAGCCGGTATCAGTGTGTACACCACCGTTAATGTTCAGCATCTGGAATCCCTGAATGATCTGGTGGCCTCCATCACTCATATTGCCGTCAGCGAGCGTATCCCTGATTCGATTTTTGACTCCGCCGACCAGGTAGAATTAGTGGATATCGAGCCGGACGACTTGATCCTGCGGCTGCAATCCGGAAAAGTCTACCAAAAGCAGCAGGCTTCCCGTGCCTTGAATCACTTCTTCACAAGGGATAATCTGGCGGCCCTTCGTGAAATTGCGCTGCGCCGCACCGCTGACCAACTAAGTAAAAAAGCCCAGAAAGCGGAAAATGAGACTGCCGCCAAAGCCGGGGAACACATTCTCACCTGCCTTTCCAGTGCGCCATCCAACGCAAAGGTGATCCGCACGGCAGCCCGCATGGCTGAGGCCTTTCACAGCGGATTCACGGCGCTGTTTGTAGAAACTCCCGAGACCAGGGATCTGAAGGGCGAAAACCTGAAACGCCTGCGGGACAATATGCGTCTGGCTGAACAGTTGGGAGCGCGGATTGCCACCGTGTATGGGGACGACCCGGCTGTGCAAATCGCCGAATATGCCAAGGTAAGCGGCGTCACAAAAATCGTGCTGGGGCGCACAAACCACTCTGCATCCCTTTTTATGAAAAGCAAGCCGCTGGTGGACCGGCTTACCAGCAGGATGGAGGATGTGGACGTCTATATCATTCCGGATGTCCAACCTTTATATAAGAAAAAAAGGGCACTGCTTCGCAAACCGGAACAGAAATTTGATTGGAAGGATTTAGGGAAATCCCTCCTGCTCACCCTTGCCGCTACGGGGATCAGTTTTTTGTTTTATGAACTCGGCCTGCGTGAAGCGAATATCATCATTGTCTACCTATTGGGGGTTCTGCTCACAGCGGTTTGGACGAACGGGTATTTCTACGGGGTTTTGGTTTCACTACTAAGTGTAGTCTCCTTTAACTTTTTCTTTACAATTCCGCGTTTTTCCCTGACAGCGCTCGACCCGAACTACCCGATCACCTTTCTAGTGATGATGCTGGCAAGTTGTCTTTCCTGCTCTCTGGCTACCCGCGTGAAAAGGCAGGGGCGGCAATCTGCTCAACGGGCCTATTATATGGAACTCCTGATGAGCAGCAATCAAAAAATGCAGCAGGGCCAAAGCGAACAGGAAATCATCCGGATTGCCGCGCAGCAGCTCCAATCTCTTCTGGGACGTCCAGTGTTGTATGCACTGCTGGAAAAGGATAGACAGCTCCGATTTCATGCGGTCCCAGCCTCTGAATCAGAACAGACCATGGGCAGGCTGACTGCCGAAGAGCTTGGGGTGGCGGAATGGGTCGCCAAAAACGATAAGCACGCGGGCGCTACGACCAGCACCCTTTCTCATGCGCAAAATCTGTATCTGTCCGTCCGGGGCAATCAGGAGGTCATGGCGGTGGTCGGCATACCATCCAAGTTTTATCCGCCGTTGGATACTTTTGAAAAAAACCTGATGATCGCCATGCTGGACGAATGCGGTCTGATTTTGGAGCGCCGCAAACTGCGCGCTGAAAAGCAGGCCGCCGAGATGGAAACCCAGCGTGAACAGCTGCGGGCCAACCTGCTGCGGGCCATTTCCCACGATCTGCGCACACCGCTGACCGCCATCAGCGGCAACGCCGGTATGCTGATGGAAAAAAGCGTTTCTCTGAATGAAAATAGAAAACAGGAAATGTACCGTTCCATCTATGACGATTCCATGTGGCTGGTCAATCTGACGGAGAATCTGCTTTCCATCACCCGAATCGAAAACGGGACCCTGCCGTTGCGGCGGGACGCAGAGATGATTGGCGACATTTTCCATGAAGCGCTTTCCCATGTGGATCGCAGGGCTGCGGAACACGAGATTCGCGTAGAACTTGAGGACGATATGCTGATGGCCAATATGGACGCCCGCCTGATCGTACAGGTCATTATCAATATCGTGAACAACGCCGTCAAGTATACGCCTGAAGGTTCGGATATCTGCCTGTCGGCAAAAAAGGAAAACAGCATGGTCCGCATCGAAATTGCTGACAACGGCCCGGGCATATCCGACGAAGCCAAACAACGGCTGTTTGATATGTTCTATACAGTGAACACCGGCAGCGCCGGGGCGGACAGCCGCCGGGGCCTTGGACTGGGTTTAAGCCTGTGCAAATCCATTGTAGAGGCGCACAGCGGGTCTATTACCGTTCATGACAACCAGCCCCATGGCTCAGTGTTCTCTTTTACACTGCCCTTGGAGGAGGTGAAAATTCAAAATGTATAAGCCCAAAATTCTTGTGGTAGAGGACGACCCTGCCATCACCAATTTAATCCGAACCACGCTGGATACACAGGAATACCAGTACCACACCGCCAAAAACGGCGCAGGCGCGCTCCTGGACGCCGTCTCCTATAACCCCGATGTTATCATTCTGGATCTGGGGCTGCCCGATATGGACGGTGTGGAGATTATCCGCAAGGTGCGCGGATGGAGCAGCGTGCCCATTATTATTGTAAGCGCACGGAGCGAAGATCAGGACAAGGTGGAGGCATTGGACGCTGGAGCAGACGACTACCTGACAAAGCCATTCAGCATTGATGAATTTCTGGCCAGGCTTCGCGTGGCCCTGCGCCGCAGTCGAACCGACCAGACTGCCGGGCCATCCCAGTCCTCCCTGTATCAGAACGGGGAATTAAGGATTGATTATGCGGCGGGATGCGCTTATATGGGGGGAAAAGAAATCCACCTCACCTCCATCGAGTACAAACTCCTGTGCGTACTTGCAAAAAACACGGGAAAGGTACTGACGCACAACTACATTCTGAAAGAGGTGTGGGGAACTGCCCTTGCCGCCGATATCCCTTCCCTGCGCGTTTTTATGGCCACCCTGCGCAAAAAGATTGAACGTGACCCATCTGCCCCCAGGTATATTAAGACCCACATTGGCGTTGGGTACAGGATGATCCGTCAATAGACTCTGCGTTTCAGAGCCGTCCGCTTTTGCGGGCGGCTTTTTGTTTTGGTGGGCCTTTATATGCTTTTAATCCTTGCCCGGAAATGTTAAGAGCAACTTCACGGTTTATATGGTAAGATTCTCTCCAGAAAAGCGGAGAGGAGGGGACCTTTGTGATGGATTGTATCATGTTTGCAGTGTTGGCAGGCTGTATCGGTTCCATTATCCTGCTGATCGGCTGGTGCCAGAAGCAGGTGGATAAAAGCGAGTAAGGAGGGAAATCATGATTGTTTTAGGAATCATCATTTTACTGCTGGGTGTTTATTTGGTCTATGCACTTCTTCACCCGGAAAAATTCTAAGTCCAACAGGAGGAAAATCAGATGTTACAAATTGCCTTGACCATTCTCATCTATTTGATTCTGGTCATCCCGGCAGGAGTTTACGTGTATCATATTGCCGCCGGAAAACATACCTTTGCCGATCCGGTATTCAACCGGGTGGACGGCGCTATTTATAAAGTCTGCGGCGTCAATCCCAAAAATGGAATGAACTGGAAGAAATATGCCGTTTCTCTGGTGATAACCAATGGGATTATGATTCTGCTGGGATACATAATCCTGAGAATTCAGAGTATTGGCCTGTTCAATCCCAATGGGATCGGAGCGATGGAGGAATCCCTTTCCTTTAACACCATCATCAGCTTTATGACCAATACCAATTTGCAGCATTATTCCGGCGAGTCGGGGCTGTCCTATCTGTCGCAGATGCTGGTCATCACATTCATGATGTTTGTATCCGCCGCCAGCGGTTACGCTGCCTGCATCGCATTCATCCGCGGCCTGGCAGGCAGGACGAAGGATAACGTCGGAAACTTCCTTGTCGATCTGGTTCGCATCACGATCCGCGTGTTGCTTCCGTTCTCCATTATCGGCGGCCTGCTGCTGGTATGGCAGGGCGTGCCGCAGAATTTTTCTGGGAATGTGGTGGTGGATACCATTGAAGGCGCAAAACAGGTGATCGCCATGGGGCCTGTGGCGGCGCTGGAAATTATCAAGCATCTCGGCACAAACGGCGGCGGATTTTTGGGCGCGAACTCGGCCACGCCGATTGAAAACCCGACCATCATCTCCAACTTGATTGAGCTGTATTCCATGATGCTCCTTCCCGGAGCCTGTGTGATCACCTTTGGCAAGATGATTCGGGACCGCAAACGGGATCTGGCGGCTGCGGTTGTCACAGATGGTGCAGCCGCTGCAATCCCCCAAATCGAAGGTCGGGAAAGCCTGACGGCAAGAATCTTTGGCCGTGAAGGCCGAAGCATCTTCATGGCAATGGGAATCCTGTTTCTGATTGGGCTAGGGGTCTGCTTCTGGGCGGAAAGCCAGGGCAACCCGGCGCTGGCAGAAGTCGGGCTGGCACAGTCCATGGGCAGCATGGAAGGCAAGGAAGTGCGGTTTGGCATCGCCCAATCCGCGATGTTCACAACCACAACAACGTCTTTCACGACCGGTACGGTCAACAATATGCACGACACGCTCACGCCGTTGGGCGGCATGATCCCCCTGCTCCACATGATGCTCAACGTGGTATTCGGCGGCAAGGGCGTTGGTCTTATGAATATGATCACTTATGCGATCCTGGCCGTTTTTATCTGCGGTTTGATGATCGGACGCACGCCGGAATATCTCGGCAAAAAAATCGAAGGCCGGGAGATGAAGCTGGCGGCCCTCTGCATCATCATTCATCCGCTGCTTATCCTGACGTTCTCTGCGCTGGCGGTAGCTACGCCGGACGGTCTGGCCGGTATCACCAACCCCGGTTACCATGGACTTTCGCAGGTGCTCTATGAATTCGCGTCTTCGGCGGCCAACAACGGCTCTGGCTTTGAAGGTCTGGCGGACAACACGTTGTTCTGGAATATTACCACCGGTCTTGTCATGTTCTTCGGACGTTATCTCTCGATCGTCTTGCAGCTTGCAATTGCGGGGTCTCTGATGAAAAAGCGGTTTGTCAGTGAATCGGCAGGTACGCTTCATACCGATACCATGGGCTTTGCCGTCATTTTGGTGTTTGTCGTTTACATCTTTGCGGCGCTGACCTTCTTCCCCGTGCTGGCGCTTGGCCCCGTTGCCGAACATTTGACCCTTTGGGCATAAGGAGGATTTACCATGAGCAAAAGGAATCAGAAGCTGGTCACGCCTGCAATTTTACGCCAGGCAGTTATCGGCTCCTTTACAAAGCTGAATCCTGTTTACATGATGAAAAATCCCGTCATGTTTGTTGTGGAAATCGGCTTTTTTATCACACTTGTACTTTCATTTTTTCCGGGCCCTTTTGGGGATGTCGGTTCGGGTACAAATTTGAGAGCATACAATATGATCGTCTGTGCGGTGCTGTTTGTCACTGTCCTGTTTGCAAACTTCGCAGAATCAGTGGCGGAAGGACGGGGAAAAGCGCAGGCCGCCAGTCTGAAAAAGACGCAGAAGGATACGCAGGCCCGTCTGTTGCTGGAGGACGGCACGGAGAAAACAGTTCTGTCCAGCGAATTGAAAAAAGGCAATGTCGTTATGGTGAAGGCGGGCGAGATCATCCCCGGAGACGGAGAAGTTATTGAAGGCATCGCTTCGGTAGACGAGTCGGCCATCACAGGTGAGTCCGCTCCGGTGGTGCGGGAATCCGGCGGCGATTTCTGTTCTGTGACCGGCGGCACAACGATCGTATCCGACTGGCTGAAAATCCGCATCACCTCTGACCCGGGCAGTAGCTTTCTTGACCGCATGATCGCTCTGGTCGAAGGCGCTTCCCGAAAAAAGACGCCCAACGAAATCGCGCTGAATACGCTTTTGGTCTCTTTGACCATCATTTTTCTGATCGTTATCGTAACGCTGTATCCGATTGGACTGTATTCCGGCGTACAGCTGCAAACTTCTACCCTGATCGCTCTTTGCGTATGCCTGATCCCGACGACCATTGGCGGCCTGCTTTCCGCCATCGGCATTGCAGGTATGGACCGCGTGACCCGGTTCAATGTCATCGCTATGTCCGGCAAGGCTGTGGAGGCCTGCGGCGATGTGGACACCATGATTCTGGATAAAACCGGCACCATCACCTACGGCAACCGCCTGGCCGCCGATTTCTTCCCCGTGGGAGGCGCCTCCCGCAGCGAACTGATCCGCTGCGCCGCCCTGACAAGCTTGCATGACGATACCCCAGAGGGCAAGTCCACATTGGAGCTTGCTCGTCATCTGGGCGATACGAGCCAGGACGCGGCGGGCGCTGCATATATTGAATTTACTGCGCAGACCCGGATGAGCGGCGTGGACCTGCCCGACGGCACAAAAGTACGAAAGGGGGCGGCCGAAGCCATTGAGCAGTATGTAAAGTCTATGGGCGGTACGATCCCCGCCGACCTGCATGAGCAGGTTGACAAAATTTCCAGCCTTGGCGGTACGCCGCTGACGGTCTGTGAAAACAACCGAATTCTGGGTGTTATCTATCTGAAAGACACTGTGAAGCCCGGCATGGTGGAGCGATTTGAGCGCCTGCGCGCCATTGGCATCAAGACCATTATGTGTACCGGCGACAATCCGCTGACCGCAGCGACTATCGCCAAAGAAGCGGGCGTGGACGGTTTTATTGCTGAATGCAAGCCGGAAGATAAGATTGACATCATCAAAAAAGAGCAGGCAGAGGGCAAAATCGTTGCCATGACCGGCGACGGCACCAACGACGCGCCCGCGCTGGCGCAGGCGAATGTGGGCCTTGCCATGAACAGCGGCACCACCGCGGCCAAAGAAGCTGCCAATATGGTGGATCTGGACTCCGATCCCACGAAGATTCTGGAGGTCGTGGAGATTGGTAAGCAGCTTCTGATTACGCGGGGCAGCCTGACGACTTTCTCCATCGCCAATGACATTGCAAAATATTTTGCCATTATTCCCGCCATGTTTATGATGGCGATCCCGCAGTTGAGCGGTTTGAACATCATGCACCTGGCGACGCCCTACAGTGCGATTTTGTCAGCACTGATCTTTAACGCCATCATTATCCCCTGCCTGATTCCCCTGGCCATGAAGGGCGTAAAATACCGGCCTATGTCCTCCGGGCGACTGCTGGCACGGAATATGCTGATTTATGGCCTTGGCGGCGTCATCACGCCGTTTGTCGGAATCAAGATTATTGATACGTTGATTGCTCCGATGCTTACGGCAATCGGTGTGGTTGGTTTTTAAAGAAAGGTGGATATGGGATGAAAGAATCTGTTAAACGTATATTACATAGCGCACGTCAAACAATCGGCGTTACGGTTATTCTGATGCTGGTCTGCGGCCTGCTGTTCCCCTGCCTGCTGACAGGGCTGTCCGCCCTGATTTTCCCTCACCAGGCAGGCGGGAATCTTCTCACGGTCAACGGGCAAACGGTAGGCGCGGAATATGTCGGCCAGGAATTTACCGAGGATTATTATATGTGGAGCCGTCCCTCTGCGTATCATTACAATGTATATGTGGAAGGGGAGGATGGGAAGCTGTACTACAATGACGGCACGGAATTTCCCGGAATCGGTTCCGGTTCCAACAATTACGCGGCGACCAATCCGGCGCTGGCCGAACGCGTGGAGGCGGACATCAAGGCATTTCTGGAGAAAAATCCCGGCGTAAAGCGGGAGGATATCCCCACCGATTTGCTGACGGCCTCCGGTTCCGGCCTGGATCCGCACATTTCCCCGGCTTCCGCCGAAATACAGATCCCCCGGATCGCTGAAGCGTCCGGGCTTACAGAGGAAGAGATCGAAGATATCGTGTCGGAAAATACCCAGGGCAAAGTCTTTGGCGTCTTTGGCGAGGAGACTGTCAATGTGCTCAAAATCAATATCCAGATCGCACAGCGGATGGGAATCCTGTGACAGAGGTGGACGGCTATGGAGGAGATGCACTATTTTAAAGAATCGCAACGGGAAGAAATCCCCGTTCCCGATTTTAAGGATAACATTACACGGAAACTCCTGCTGCAATTTCTGTGCGACCTTTGCACCTGGGCGCAGGCTATGCCGGTCACCAGCGTTGGAATTAAAAAAGATGCGCATAGCCTCTATATCCTTTTTCGCAATTTTGCGTTTTCCGAGCAGGATTTCTGGCAGACATTCGGCGGGTATCTGATCGCTCTCCGACCAAAATGGAAAATCGGCATCTTTGGCACAGAACTTTCTTCACAGGAAACGGCAGCATTGTTGCTGGACCAGCAAAACGGAAAATTCTATGCGGTTCAAAAAACAATCTCAGGCTGCTATGCGGACAGCATCCGTTCTCTCTGCCTGCGGATTGAATGTGCCGACACAGAGGACGCTGCGATGGTGAACTTGCTCTGTCAGCATATGGACTGGCAGAGCGGGATTCTTGTGGCAGATTGGGATCTGCGCGAGGCATTTGAACGGGAGTACATCCCGTGGTTACATCAGAGTACCTGCTACTGTTATGGGAATCTGTCAGAAGATCAGGAACAGCAGGACTACCTGGACGTGTTATCCTTCCCGCAGAAGGTCGGACTCTGGCTGCAATTCCTGGAAAATGGAATTGATTATGAGGAATTTGCATGGATCTATGACAGAATTTTCGCACAGGAGCTGAACGACCGAATCGAATGGGAGCTGGCCGTATATGCAGCCCTGAACCAACTGGAGTACGCCTTGAAAACATCCGAATCAGAGTTTGAGCTATACGATGGGAGCGGCGAGAAGCGATACTTCAGTTTTAACAGCGAGCAAAACGCCCAGCGCGTTTTGCTCAAACTTCTATTCCCGTTAAATGTCTGATTTTAACACGACTTACTGTTATGTTTTCCCTAAATCAATAGCGCAGACGGATGTGTTGCGCCAAGCGGGATAGCTGTCTGCGCTGTATACGGTAAACCTATAACCAATAACAAAAGATAAGGGACAGAAATGGCATCACCGCTCCTGTCCCTTATCATTTTTTTTTGACTTAAAAATCGGGTGCTCTTTCTGCGCCTGCCGCACCATTCTCCGTACTGCCTGCTGTTCTATATCTTCATTCAGCATCCGAGAAACCGCCTTTTTGCTGTCAAACATCAAAAGCGGGCTGTACTTCTCGCCGTAAACCTGCTGTACCCGGTTCTCCGCTTCCTGCTCCTTGCCGGGGCGGATGGCATGCCTTGCTTCATGCAGCTGCACCGGGTCGAAGCCTTGGGCCTGCTCCCGAAGCCCGGCATACTCATTCAGGGCAGCATCCAACTCAGCGGAATATTTCTGCTCCTGTTCTTCCAGTCGTTTCAGGTTCTGCTCCATGGCAGCGATGTCTTTAGGGAATTGATCGGCAGCATTTTCCTCGGAATATGCCAGCGACGCCAGAAGCAGATTCTTTTCCGAACGCAGTTCCTCCAGATCCTCTGTCAGCGCCGCAATTTTAGCCGCCAGTTCCCGGTGCCGGAACACATGGACAGCAGGGAATGACTTTTTCTCGGAGAGCAGACTGCGGCGTTCTTTCATCTTATTCCGTATGTCCTTTGCCAGCTGATTGTACTGCGTGAGGGCAGGGCGCAACGTATTCAGCGAAGCGTTCAGGCGTTCCTTGCCCTTGCGGAGATACCCCAGCTGATAACAGAACAGCAGCAGATTTTTACGCAGATTCTCCATGGCCTCGGCAAGTGCCGGGATGGTATTTTTGACTGTCTGAGCCAGCTTTTTGACCTGTCCCCTCAGCTCCCGGAGCAAGGCATTGTCCGCCTTGATCTGCCGGTTCAGTTCACACCGGTCAAAGATAATACCTTTTTTCTCCATGGCTCTGGCAACTACGCCCTCGTGGATCGTAGGTCGTTCCTCCAGGCCACGCTCGGCATGGCTGCGGTGATCGATGCGGCTGTCGTGACCGGCCAGCTCCAGGCAGCGGTTCGCCGCTGTGGCCCACGCCTCCCTCCAGGCAAGCAGCTGTTCTTCGCTGTTCCACCGCGCAGAGATGGGATTCTGCCGCCCATACTTTGTGCTTTTCGGATATTTGCTGGCCCGCCCATACCCGTACTTCTCAGCCTGGGACGGGGCCATATATACCTTCTTTTTGTCCACCTTATACTGGTATTGCTTCTCCCAGCCCTCGGCCTGCGCCGACTTGAACTCAGCGGCGGTGAAGCCCCGTTCCTCGCCGTCCTTGATACAGAGATATTCTTTTTCAGTCTTGTACTGCCATGCCCCCGTCTCCGTCAGAGGACGCACGGTCAGCAAAATGTGGGCGTGGGGATTGTGGCCGTCGGTGTCGTGGATCGCAACATCAGCGCACATCCCTTCCGCTACGAATTGCTCCCGGATAAAATTTTGCAGAAGCGCAATCTGTTGCTGGCGTGACAGCTCAACGGGCAGCGCGGCGACAAATTCCCGCGCAAGACGGCTGTCCTTGGTTTTCTCCGCTTCCTCCACGGCGATCCAAAGTTTTTCCCTGTCCTGCCATTCCGGGAGAGCCATTGGCGGGAGAAACACCGCCTGCCAGGCAAGGCCCTGTTTGCGAGTGTAATCGTGCTGCACCCCGTCATACTCGTTGAGCATTCGGGAACAGCTCAGATAGGCTGAAGCGGCCACTGCGGAGCGGCCCGCGCCCCGGCTGACCATTTTGGCCTCCAAATGGTAAATTGCCATAGATCACCTTGTCCTTTCTAAAGGGGGGCTGGGATTGCTCACCCCTTTCTGCAAGAGGTACGTCATGAAACGCGACGCACCCAAAGCATGGGGTAACGAATCGTTACATCACCACTATCTGCGTGAAGCTGCCGGTGGCAGGTTTGCGCAGGCAGACGGTAAACTGTGTGAGATGGCATTTTGCCATCTCACCGCAGAACCGGCTGCGTGGACGATGGCAGCAGCACGGACCGGGCTGTGGCATCGTCCAGCGGCTCCCGCAGGAGACGCAATCCCCCTCGGAGAGCGCACGTGCCGACCAACGGGAGGGCTACCACCGCCTGCTTTAGCAGGTGGTGAGTAAATGCGCCCTTCTGGTACAAAAAGGAAAGCCCCCGGTTCCCCGGAGGCCCTCCATCGTATAAAATAGGATTGTTACCGCTTTTGCAAGAGATAGCTTTCGAGGTCGGACAACTCCATCGCCCGCACCTCTGGCATCGCTTTTTCTAAAATCGCACCTTCCTGGATCAGCCGCCGTGTCCGGGCTTTTCGTTCTTTCACTCGATCTCGCGCCTGGGCTTCCTCCATGCGGTGCTTTGCCTGCAACAGTTTCTTTTCCGCATCGGTCATAGGCTTACCTCCGTTTCTGCCAGACCACATCGTACCCCAGTACATCGGCCAGCTCTACGGCCTCCCGATACCGCAGCGACTCCCGCTGCAATTTCCCGGAAAGGTTGGATACGCTGTCGCTCCAGCCATATTCGTCATGCAGAAGATCAACGACTTCCTGCATGGTGTACCCGGCGCGGACGATCTGCGCCTTGATTTCGTTTCGGATGCTTGACTTCATATAAAGTTCCTCCATTTTTCACTTGGGTGTTAAAGCATAGTTTTCAGTTGCGTCATAAAAAGAACCGGCTGCGCTGGAGAGCGCACCGGCTTTGGTCAATGGTGAAATTTGCGCAAATGCTGTTTTGCGATAGAAATGATTCCCCACGTATCGTTGATCAGAGGCGGAATATTCGACTTCGCGGAAATACGGGGCTTTTCCCCGTTCGGGCTGTATCTGCACGAGACGGCGCAGCGTGTGCGCAGTTCCGCGAGCCGCTATTCGGCGAACGGTGTGCGGGTAAGTGAGAAACATTTCGCCGTTTTGCGTTTGCTTCAAAATATGCCTGCAAAATCACTGCGTTTCCTGTCCGTTTTGGTTGTTCCCAAAATGGGAACGACCACTTTAGGCGGTGAGGCTGTTTGCAATATATGAGGTAACAAGGCTAACCGCTGCGTACGTACGTACAGTGGTTCAGTCCCGCCACCCTTCCGATGTGTCTCTCGGTACGTACGTACGCAGCGAATCACCGGAAAACACCGATATATTAGGATGCACCAGCGCCTCGATCCCGAAAAAGCCCCGTACCCGGCGACCGGCGGCGTTGGTAACATTGTTGCAGTATTCGAGATTGTACCTGCTCTGGCTGCCAATCACAGCGTCGCTGAAGCTGCGGGGCTTCATTGTGGTCAGATTATTTTCGGCACAATAAATCTGATACGCCTCGTACAGTTCCTTGGAGCTGATGGACGCATCGGCTTTCAGCCGGATATATCCCTCGGATTCCAGAAAATCGAACACATTGTTGTTGTCTCGCTTGACTGCCTCCCGGTTCTCTCTGGTACGCTGGCTCTCGGTGAACTTGAAGTTGTTCGCCACCAGCCGCTGCAATCCTGCAAAAGCCCAGAGGAAGATGCCCTCGATCTCCATTTTCATCTTCTCGGCCAAGTCGGGATCGTCCACGCGGTCAGCAGGTTTCTCTTTGGTGGTCAGCACCAGCTGCCGCCGGTAAAAGCCGTCGCTGCGATCAAAGAGCGCCTGCAAATCTCCGTTGCTGAACGCCAGCAGCCGGGCGCACATCCAGCCCTGATAACTCTGCTTCCCCTTGCGCTCCAAATCCATCTTGCCCTGTGCGGTGACGATGGATTTGACATAGTTGGTCTGACGTAGGGCCTCCATTCGCATATCATCGTCCACACACAGCAGGATGTGTTCCAGATCGGCGCGGGCGAAACGGTTCTCTGAGATTTTGCCGATGCTCCCGTCCTTCATATTGTTGCCGAATAGGGCGGCCAGCACCGCGCCGATCTGGCTCTTACCCTCGCCGCCGTTGCCCTTAATGACCATCATCCGCTGTCCCTTGTTGCTGGGAATCAGGCAGTAGCCGATATATTCCTGCAGAGTGGGGATGTCCTCCGGGTACAGCAGCCCGTCCAGAAAGGCCAGCCAGCGGGTCGGCGTGGGCGCATCGGGATTGTAGGCCACCGGTAGGCGGCAGCGAACAATCTCCTGCTTGCCCTCTGTAAAGATGCCATCCAGAAATAACGTGCCGTTTGCCAGATGGATGCGGTCAGTCTCCGGCGGAAAATCCTCCACCAGCGCGGCCAACTTCATCAGCTCCACGATATTGCTGATTTTGCGGGGAATGTTGCTGACCGCGCAGCATTTCAGTTCCTCGAAAATCTCACCGCGCAGCGGTAGCTCATCGGTTACGCGGCCATCGGGCGTGAAAAAAGCCCCGTTTGTGTAGATGATTTTGTGTCTGCTGAGAAAATCATCACAAAACAGGGCTTCATTGATACTCTTGCCGTCAAACCAGACAGGCTGGTTGGCCTCACGCGATTGCTCGTTCTTCGCCACGGTGACACACCTCCTTTTCCAGACGTTGGAGCCGCTGCTCCAGCGCGGCGATAGTGCCGTCCTTCAGCAGCTTATCCACCGCTTTCACACGCTGCTCCAGTTCCGCAAGCATGAGAACGTCCAACAAATCATTTACATACTCGATCATATGACAGGCTTCCACAAAGCGGTCATCCAGTTCATCCTCC
>PPYE01030403.1_pt1 | contig 23177 bp, 18 predicted proteins | sample 1559881 | NCBI WGS metagenome assembly PPYE01 (sample SAMN08240022, study PRJNA423297) | Human gut metagenome, whole genome shotgun sequencing project. | reverse complement strand
CCATTCTTCATGATGATTCATGTTGGAATACAAATTTGTTGTCAAATTGTTGTCAAAGAAAATTTTTGTTGTCAAATTGTGAAGTATTTTTACTCACTTAGTACAATTTTGCTCCTGCCGGAATGTGATCATCCAGGATCAGAACATTCAATCCTTCTCTTCCTTCTACAAGGTGTGTAGCGGAGATGATCATACCGCAAGAATCAATTCCCATCATCTTACGTGGTGGAAGGTTTGTGATTGCAAGCAATGTCTTTCCAACCAGTTCTTCCGGCTCATAATAATCGTGAATTCCGCTTAAAATCACACGTTCTACGCCACTTCCATCGTCTAATACGAACTTCAAAAGCTTCTTAGATTTTGGAACTGCTTCACATTCTTTTACCTTTACAGCACGGAAATCTGACTTGCTAAATGTATCGAAATCAACCATGTCTTCGAATAATGGTTCTACTTCTACATTAGAGAAATCAATCTTTTCTGCCATGTCAGATGTAGCGGTAAATGTTGCAACAGATTTTGCCGGAGCAGACTGTGCAGCATTGTTAGCTTCATTCTTTGCGGCTCCCATGCTCTTCATTGTCGGGAACAGCAGCACATCTCTGATTGCCGCAGAGTCTGTCAGCAGCATACACATTCTGTCGATACCGAAGCCGATTCCTCCTGTAGGCGGCATACCGATTTCAAGTGCATTTAAGAAATCCTCGTCTGTATGGTTTGCCTCCTCATCGCCGGCTGCAAACTGCTCTTCCTGAGCCTTGAAGCGCTCTCTCTGGTCGATCGGGTCATTGAGCTCGGAGTAGGCGTTTGCCATCTCCCAGCCATTCATAAAGAACTCGAAACGCTCGGTATATTCCGGATTCTCCGGCTTTTTCTTGGTCAGCGGAGAAATCTCTACCGGATGATCCATAACAAAGGTAGGCTGAATCAGATGCTCTTCTACAAAGGCCTCAAAGAACAGGTTTAAGATATCGCCCTTCTTATGGCGCTCCTCAAACTCTACATGCTTTTCCTTTGCAGCAGCTCTTGCTTCTTCCAATGTATGGATTTCATTAAAGTCCACACCGGAGTATTTCTTAACCGCATCTAACATGGTAATGCGCTCAAATGGCTTTCCAAGATCCATTTCCACGCCGTTGTAGACGATCTTTGTAGTGCCAAGAACCTCCTGAGCCACAAAACGGTACAGGTTCTCGGTCAGATCCATCATACCGTGGTAATCGGTATATGCCTGATACAGCTCCATCAGGGTAAACTCAGGATTGTGTCTTGTATCCAGGCCCTCGTTGCGGAATACACGGCCAATCTCATAAACTCTCTCAAGACCGCCTACGATCAGACGCTTTAAGTAAAGCTCCAGGGAAATACGAAGCTTCAGATCCTCATCCAGTGCATTGAAATGGGTTTCAAAGGGGCGGGCAGCCGCACCGCCTGCATTGGATACCAGCATAGGAGTTTCTACCTCCATAAAGCCTTCTCCACCCAGATACTTACGGATAGCAGCAAGGATTTTAGAACGCTTAATAAATGTATCCTTAACATCCTCATTCATAATCAGATCCACATATCTCTGGCGGTAGCGCAGATCTGTATCTGTAAGGCCGTGGAACTTCTCAGGAAGAACCTGAAGGCTCTTGGAAAGAAGGGTAAACTCACTTGCGTGTACGGAAATTTCTCCTGTCTTTGTAGTAAAGACTGTTCCTTTTACGCCTACAATATCACCGATATCCAGCTTTTTAAATTCCTTATAGGCATCTTCCCCCACACTGTCTCGGGCCACATATACCTGAATGCGTCCCTGCAGATCCTGAAGGTTGCAGAAAGAAGCCTTGCCCATGACGCGCTTAAACATCATACGTCCTGCAATGCTTACTTCCTTCTCCTCCCACTGATCATAATGATCCTTGATCTCCATGCTGTGGGCAGTTACATCATATTTTGTGATCTGAAATGGATCCTTTCCTGCTGCCTGAAGCTCTGCCAGCTTATCTCTGCGGGCCTTCAGTACATGATTTAAATCCTGCTCTGTCTGATTTGACTTCTGCTCTCCCACGTTTCTTCTGCTCCTTTGTGAAATATTTAACTGTAAAATGTTTCTTATGATACTCTCTGGATCTCCAGCACCTTGTACTGGATCACGCCTGCCTGTGTCTCTACGTCAACCACATCTCCTACGGATTTTCCCATCAGGGCATGGCCTACGGGAGCCTCATTGGAGATCTTGTTCTGAAGGCTGTTGGCCTCTGTGGAGCCTACGATGAAAAATTCCATCTCCTCATCATACTCTACATCCAGAAGCTTTACCTTGCATCCGATATTGATCTTATCAACATCGATCTCGTCCTCTACTACTACCTCTGCGTTCTTTAACAGCTTTTCCAGTTCTTCAATCCGCAGCTCAATATCTCTCTGCTCATCCTTTGCTGCATCATACTCTGCATTCTCGGATAAGTCGCCCTGCTCTCTGGCCTCTTTGATCTTCTGAGCTACTTCTTTTCTCTTTACAACCTTCAGATTCTGAAGCTCATCCTCATACTGTTTTAATCCGGCATAGGTCAAAATGTGTTTCTTGTCTGCCATGTCTCCTGCTTCCTTCCTTTTTCATTCTAAATTGCCTTAAAGACAGCACATTTCCGGACAGACTTAAAGTCCTGCCCGGATATTTAAAAACGTCTCATCTATGATGTATTTTTTGTTTCTGTCTGTATAAAAAAGATACCCCGACATTCTGTGTATTATATAAGAAAAAGCACCCATTGTCAAGTATGGGAAGCTATCCCGGCGCCTGCCCAAAAACTAAACCATACGTCCGTCCAAAAGTGCTGCCAGCCCTTCAAGAGTCTCCACCTGGTTGATCTCACACCGAAGGGAGGCTGAATGCTTCATCCCTTTGGTGTACCAGGCCATATGGCTGCGCATTTCCCGCATAGCCACATTTTCTCCCTTATATTCTGAAAGCATCCGTCCATGGCGCAGGATCATTTCCCGGATTTCCTCCGTAGATGGCCTTGGAGGAATCTCCCCTGTTTCCAGATACTGCCGGATCTCCCGGAAGATCCATGGATTTCCCTTGGCGCCTCTTGCAACCATAACGCCGTCACAGCCTGTTTCCTGCATCATCCGGGCCGCATCCTGAGCATGAAAGATATCGCCGTTTCCGATCACCGGTATCTTCACTGCCTCTTTTACCTGACGGATCACTTCCCAGTCTGCCGTGCCGGAATAATACTGCTCCCTGGTCCTTCCATGAACGGCCACCCAGGCTGCCCCGCTGCTTTCTGCCATTTTCGCAAATTCAACTGCATTGAGGCACTGGTCATTAAAGCCCTTTCTGAATTTTACAGTCACAGGCTTCTTCACTGCCTTTACCATAGAAGTCAATATCTTTTCTGCCAGCTTTATATCCTTCATAAGTGCAGAGCCTTCACCGTTATTCACAATCTTCGGCACAGGACAGCCCATATTTACATCAATAGCCGCAAAAGGACCGTCCTCGATCTGAGCTGCGATCTCAGCCATGATTTCCGGATCAGAGCCAAAAAGCTGCACTGCCACAGGCCCCTCTGCCGGGTCCACCGCCATCAGCTCTTTTGTATTCTTATTTTTATATAAAATGGCTTTGGCGCTGACCATTTCCGTCACCGCCATTCCCGCTCCCTGCTCATGGCACAAAAGCCTGAAAGGCAGATCGGTTACTCCCGCCATGGGGGCCAGTATGATATTGCTGTTAAGCTCCCGATCTCCCAGCCTAAGCTTCATCCTCATCTCTCCCGCTCTCTTCCCAGTCTACATCCTCCTCTAAAAAGAAGGTTCTGTAGTATAATTCCAGCGCCTCCAGAAGATCCTTTTTCTCTTCCTGATACTGTTTGATCTTAAGGACACTTCCGATTTCGTCAAACAGGTAGTCGCCTTCCTCAGAGACTACCTTAAATTCCAGACGTCCCCTGTCGTCAAATTCCAGTGTCAGGACTCCGCCCACATCCTCTGTAAAAAGGACGCACATAATATGCAGCTCATCCTGTACCGACTGGGGAAGGCTCTTAAATTCTTCATTAAAATAATATTTCTGCTCATAGGAGCTTGCTCCGCAGAGCACCACTTTATCCATCATCTTCTTATCTCCGCAAAGGTCCGCTGCCCATACAGACAGCGGACCTCTTTTCTGCAATTCTTATCTTACCAGCATCTTTGCAATATTAAACTGCTCTTCTGAGATATCCTTCTTCATATTTAATGCTTCCTGGATATCGAAATCCACAAATTCGCCCTTTCTGTATGCCACCAGACGGTTGCTCTTTCCTTCTACCAAAAGCTCTGCCGCTCTGGCTCCCATAATGGACGCATACACACGGTCCTTGCAGGTAGGCGTTCCGCCGCGCTGCATGTGGCCCAGAATGGTAGCTCTTGTCTCAATGCCTGTGGCAGCCTCAATACGCTTTGCCATAGAGCTGGAATGACCAATTCCCTCTGCATTGATGATAATGTTGTGCTTCTTTCCCCTCTTACGGTTCTCAATGATCCGGTTGATCAGTGCCTGCTCATCTCCGTCGTAACGCTCCGGAAGCAGAATATCCTCTGCACCGTTTGCAATACCGCACCATAAAGCAATATATCCCGCATTGCGTCCCATTACCTCTACAATGCTGCAGCGCTCATGGGAAGTGGATGTATCGCGGATCTTATCAATGGCCTCCATTGCCGTATTGACTGCCGTATCAAAGCCGATGGTGTAATCGGTACATGCAATATCCAGGTCAATGGTTCCCGGAAGGCCAATGGTATTGATCCCCAGGGCGGACAGCTTTCCTGCTCCCTTAAAGGAACCGTCGCCGCCGATTACCACCATGCCGTCAATTCCGTGCTTGCGGCAGATCTCAGCACCTCTCTGCTGGCCCTCAGGAGTGGTAAATTCCTTGCATCTTGCTGTATAAAGAATGGTTCCGCCGCGGTTAATGGTGTCTGAAACACTGGTGGACTCCATGTCCACGATCTCCTCTTCCAGAAGACCGGCATAGCCTCTCATAATACCCTTTACCTTCAGTCCTTTATTGATCGCAACGCGCACAACTGCGCGGATTGCTGCGTTCATGCCTGGTGCGTCACCGCCGCTGGTTAATACTCCAATGGTCTTCACTGCCTTTGCCATAGCAATTTACCTCCTTATATTAAGCATATCCATCTATGCCTGTTGTTTTCTTCTTTCTATTTTACACACAACGCTATTCTAATTCATTTTCCATGATTTATCAAGAGTCATTTCTACGACTTTGACATTTTTTTCACCAACTTTACAGTACAGGCGATTTAAAAGTCCTGCATCCGCCATTACGTTCCAGTTGGGAGGGAGCATTTTTTTCGCCCGTTCCTTTTTTAAATAGATGATTACCTGATCATTTCCCTCACTGGATTTTAGAAGCTCCATAAGCTCTGCCTCCGCTGCCTGATACCCGGCCATATCTTCAAACTGCAGCCACAGCTGACGGGACACAGCATCAAAGGGAATCACCTGCTCGCAGACCAGTTTTCCCACCGGTTCATCTCCCAGTGAAACACGTCCCCGGATAAAGAGCTTTTCATCCTCTGTCAGAAGATCCCTGTTATTTTCATAGTCTCTTGGAAATACGATCACTTCCACTGATCCCATCAGATCCTCCAGCGTGATAAAGGCCATCAGCTGGCCTGTGCGGGTAGTCTTGACCGTTTTTCCCGTTACCAATCCGCCTATGACAGCCTTTATGCCGTCCTTTACCACGGCCTCCTCCGTCTCCTCATCCACGATAAAATCAGCTGCTGTAGCAGTGATATTTTTCCGCCACAGCGCCTCATAATCATCCAGCGGATGGCCGCTGATGTATACGCCTAAAATATCCTTTTCAAAGGCAAGCAGCTCTTCTTTTGCATATTCCCCTACATCAGGAAATACAACCTCAAACTCCTTTTTTTCCTCTTCTCCGGCTATATCAAAAAGGCTCAGCTGTCCCTCAAAGGCATTCTTCCGCTCTCTGGCCTTATTCTCAAGAAGCGCAGGCCCCACAGCCATCTTCTGCCGTCTTGTGCCGGGAAGAGAATCCAGTGCGCCTGATTTGATAAAATTTTCCAGCGTACGGCGGTTTACCTCTCTCTGGGTCATACGGTTGATAAAATCCTCCATGGTACGGAATTTTCCATTCTTCGCCCGTTCCTCCAGAATGGCGTCTACCACCGGCTTTCCCACGCTTTTAATCGCAGAAAGGCCATAGCGGATTCCTCCGCCGGACACGGAAAATCCGCTCTCTCCCTCATTGATATCAGGAGGAAGAACTGCGATATTCATCATGCGGCGGCAGTTTAAAATATATTCGGAAAACTTGCTCACATTTTCCATCACAGAAGACATAAGGGCCGCCATAAACTCCTTTGGATAGTAGTATTTCAGATAAGCGGTCTGGTAGGAAACCACAGCATAGGCTGCCGCGTGGGACTTATTAAAGGCATACTTTGCAAAGTCGATCATTTCATCATAAATATGATTGGCCGTCTTTTCATCAATACCATTTGCAATACAGCCCTTTACTCCCTCGGCTTCATTTCCGTAAACGAAATTCTGACGCTCTTTTTCCATCACAGCAGTCTTTTTCTTACTCATGGCACGGCGTACCAGGTCGCTTCGTCCCATGGTATATCCGGCCAGGTCGCGGACGATCTGCATTACCTGCTCCTGGTATACAATACACCCGTAAGTCGGGCTCAGAATCGGCTCCAGCTGAGGGCATTCATAGGTAATGGAGCTTTTATCATTCTTTCCTTTTAAATACCTGGGAATAAAGTCCATAGGGCCGGGACGGTAAAGGGAAATTCCCGCAATAATATCCTCCAGATTCTCCGGCTTAAGCTCCTTCATAAAGCTCTTCATCCCGTCGCTTTCCAGCTGGAACACGCCCTCGGTTCTTCCGGTTCCGATGGATTCAAGTACCCTTTTATCATCAAAATCAATATGGTCAATATCAATGGAAATGCCGTAATCCTTCTCAGCCAGATGCACGGCATTCTGGATCACAGTCAGTGTACGCAGGCCCAGAAAGTCCATTTTAAGAAGCCCCAGCTCCTCAATGGTCGTCATGGTAAACTGGGTGGTAATGGTGCCGTCTGCCGCCTTGGAAAGGGGTACAAATTCGTCAATGGAGCGGCTGCCGATCACCACTCCCGCCGCGTGCATGGAGGTATGTCTTGGAAGGCCCTCCAGACGCTTTGACATATCGATCAGGTATTTTACCTGTGCGTCTTCATTATAAAGCTTTCTTAAATCCGGATTTGCCGCTATGGCCTTGTCAAGTGTCATTCCAAGATCATTTGGGATCATCTTTGCAATGGAATCACACATGGCGTAGGGCAGATCCAGCACACGGCCTACATCACGGACCACACCCTTGGCTGCCAGAGTACCGAAAGTAACGATCTGAACCACCTGGTCTTTGCCGTATTTCTCCACCACATAATCAATGACCTCCTGGCGGCGCTCGTAGCAGAAATCCACGTCAATATCAGGCATGGAAACTCGCTCCGGGTTTAAAAAGCGCTCAAAAAGCAGGTTATAGCGCACCGGGTCAATATTGGTAATGCCCAGAGTATAGGAAACAATGCTTCCCGCGGCAGAACCACGTCCCGGTCCCACCATAATATCCTTTGAGCGGGCATAGTTGATAAAATCCCATACGATCAGAAAATAATCCACATACCCCATGGTACGGATTACATCCAGCTCATAGTCCAGGCGTCGGCTTAACGTGCCGTCATCCTTTGGATATCGGGTCTTAAAGCCCTCCCGGCAGAGATGATTCAGATACGTCCAGGAGTCAAAGCCCTCCGGCACCTCATACTTTGGCAGCTTGGTGACGCCGAATTCAATCTCCACATTGCAGCGCTCTGCAATTTTATGTGTATTTTCAAGGGCTTCTCTGGCGTATGGGAAAAGGGCCTGCATCTCCTCCTCGGATTTACAGTAATACTGGCCGCCCGCATAGCGCATCCGGTCTTCATCCGCTACTTTTTTGCCGGTCTGGATGCACAGCAGGATATCGTGAGCCTTTTCATCCTCTGCAAAGGTATAATGGATATCATTGGTGGCGACCAGTTCAATCCCCGTGTCCCTGCTCAGCCTGAGAAGTCCCTGATTTACCATCTTCTGTTCTGGAAGCCCATGATCCTGAAGCTCCAGAAAGAAATTATTTTTCCCAAATATTCCCTCATACCGCTGTGCAGAACGCATGGCCTCCTCATACATTCCTCTGGCCAGATATTTCTGCACTTCTCCGGCCAGACAGGCGCTGAGGGCAATGACTCCTTCGTGATACGTTTCCAGAACCTCATAGTCTACACGGGGCTTATAGTAAAAGCCTTCCACAAAGCCCTTGGATACGATCTTCATCAGGTTTTTATAACCCTGATCATTTTCTGCCAGAAGAACCAGATGGTAATACCGGTCCTCTCCTCCCGTATTTTCCCGGTCAAACCTGGATCCAGGAGCCACATATACCTCGCAGCCCAGGATCGGTTTAATTCCCACTTCCTTTGCCGCCCGGTAAAAATCAATCACTCCATACATTACGCCATGATCCGTGATCGCCAGGCTGTCCATTCCCAGCTCCTTTGCCCTGGCGGTCAGCTCTTTTATCTTGGATGAGCCGTCTAAAAGACTGTATTCTGTATGGACGTGCAAATGTGTAAACGCCATATATACTGATTCTCCTTTCCCGGAACAACGTCCTGTTCCTGTCTGTTATGAAAAAAACCAGGCAGCCTTCTGCACTGCCTGGTTTCCAACTATCCTTTTAATCTCTCTGAAACACTTATGCATTGATGAGATACTTCTCAATCTCAGACACTGCCTGATCCTCATCCGCACCGTCAGCCTCTACTGTGATGGACTGGCCGGCAATCAGCCCAAGGGTCATCATTCCCATAATACTCTTTGCATTTACACGCTTGGAACCGGACTCCAGATAGATTCTGCTGTCGTACTGGCTGGCAACCTGCACCAGCATAGCGGCCGGTCTTGCTTCTAATCCATCGGGCAGTTCAACGGTAATTATTTTTTTCTTCATGATTATCCTCCTCATATCTGCGGATGGAGCGTTTCCTTACTGCTCCGGGAACTTTTCCCTTAAATCCTCCGCCATAAGGCTGAGTTTTCTCAGCCGGTGATTGACTCCTGACTTTCCCACCGGCGGCTCCAGAGCTTCCCCCAGCTCCTTAAGTGTCGCCTCCGGCCGTTCCAGCCTCACTCTTGCCATTTCCTGAAGGTTCTCCGGAAGGGACTCAAGTCCTATGGTATCCTGAATATACCGGATATCCTCCATTTGCTTTACGGCTGCCGAAACCGTTTTATTGATATTGGCAGTCTCGCAGTTTACCTGACGGTTTACGCTGTTTCGCATCTCCTTTACGATCCGGATATTTTCCAGCTCCATAAGCGCCACCGGCGCCTCCATGATCTGAAGCAGCTCTGCGATCTGGCTTCCCTCCTTTACATACACTACAAAATAGCGTTTGCGCAGAACGATCCTGGCCTCAATATCAAATGAAGCCATCAGCCCCTGAAGCTGCTTTGCCTTCCGCATGGATGCACAGGTGATCTCAAAATGGTAGAACTTTTCCGGATCACTGATGGAACCCGCCGAAAGGAAGGCCCCGCGGATAAATGCCCGCTTACAGCAGACATTCTGCACCACAACGTTATGTATCAGCGACAGATCCTCCGCAATTTCTCCATAAGAATCCAAAAGTTTGGACGCCTGAAGAACCCGGAGCGCATCCTCATGCTCTCTCACTGCTACCATATATGTTCGGCTCCGCCCCGGCATCTGGCCCCGGCGGATTAAAACATCCGTATTTATATTAAATGTTTTTTTCAATAATGTAAAGTATTTTCTTGCAACTGCCAGATTTTCTGTATGGATCTCAATGGCATAGTGATCGGAGGCCGATATCTTTACCCGGCCGCAGAGGCTTAAAACAGCCGCTGTTTCTGCGATCTGGCAGTGCCTTGCCGGAGACCACTGTCTGGACAGTTCCTCCTTTACTTTGGAAGAAAATGACATTGCTCCCTCTTAACTTTCCCTGTTATCGTTTACTATCCTTATCAATATCTCTGTGATCCATGCGGATCCCATATTCTCCGTGGCTCTTCAAATGGTCATACAGAGCCTTTGCAATGGTGACAGACCGGTGCTTTCCCCCGGTGCATCCGACAGCGATAACCAGCTGATTTTTCCCTTCATTGATATAATTGGGAAGAAGGAAATCCATCATGTCATTCAGCTTCTCTATAAACGTCTCTGCTGTATTCCCCTGCATCACATAATCTCTCACAGACTGGTTTTCTCCGGTCAGGGGACGCAGCTCCTCCACATAGTAAGGGTTCGGGAGGAAACGCACATCAAAGACCAGATCTGCATCCTCAGGAATACCATACTTAAAGCCAAAAGACATAACGGTAACAAACATATTTTTAAAGCTTTCTTCCTTTAAAAATATCTTTTCCAGCTCCTGACGCAGTTCCTTTGTCAAAAGCATGCTGGTATCAATAATAAAATCCGATCCCTTCTTTAAAAACGCCACTCTGGCCCGTTCCTTTTCAATGCCTGTTTCCAGCCGTCCCTTTCCGGCCAGAGGATGGGAACGTCTTGTTTCCTTATAGCGTTTGATCAAAGCGGTATTGCTTGCATCCAGAAAAAGGATCTGTACATCCATCTGTTCTCTGCGCCACTTTTCGATAACGCCTTCCAGATCTTTTAGACCCTCCCCGCTGCGGATATCGATCCCCAGAGCCGCCTTCTGCACAGTTCCTCCGTCCGATACCAGCTGCACGAATTTATCTGCCAAGGAGATAGGCAGATTGTCCACACAGTAAAACCCCAGATCCTCCAGCATTTTTAAAGCAATGGTTTTTCCGGCCCCAGACATTCCGGTGACAATTACAAGCTTCATCTGTCAGTTCACCTCGTACTCTTTATCGTAATCCACCTTAAAATTTCCCCAGTGTCTTTACTTCCATTTCCAGCTCCACATCAAACTGTGTCTTTACCCGCTCCCGAATCTGACGGCAGAGTTCCATCACATCTGCCGCTGTGGCATCGCCCCTGTTAATCACAAAGCCGCTGTGCTTTTGGGACACCTGCGCGCCGCCGACGGTAAAGCCTTTTAATCCGGCATCCTCAATGAGTCTGGCCGCAAAATGCCCTTTTGGCCGTTTAAAGGTACTGCCCGCACTCGGATACTGAAGAGGCTGCTTTTCCCTGCGTTTTAAAGACAGTTCATTCATATACGCCTCAATCTCATCCCGATTTCCCTTTTTCAGGCGAAAGCAGGCATCCAGCACGGTATAACCCATAGCAGGGATACAGCTGGTGCGGTAATCCATCTTAAGCTCCTTTGGCCCAAGAGTAAGGATTTCTCCCTCCGGCGTCATAACTCTGGCATACTCCAGTACATCCTTTATCTCTGACCCATAGGCCCCGGCATTCATCACCAGAGCGCCTCCTATGGTTCCCGGAATCCCGGCCGCAAATTCAAGACCTGTAAGCCCCTCCTTTAAAGCTCTTTTCGCCGTTCGGCTTAAAAGCTGTCCGGATGATGCAAAAATCCTCTCTCCTTCTGCCTCAAGACGCGTCAGCCCCTCTGTCGTGGAAATAACCACTCCCTCATATCCTGCATCACTGACCAGCAGGTTGCTTCCATTTCCCAGAATGAAAAACGGAAGCTTCTCCCTTCTGCAGAAAGAGAGGACCGTTTTAAGCTCTGTCTCTCCGGACGGACATACATAAGCCGCTGCGGGACCTCCGATCCGAAAAGTGGTGTGGCTGCTCATAGGCTCCATAAAACGGCACGGAAAGCCCTCCAGCTCCAAAAGAGCCTGCAGTTTTTCTTTAAGCTCCATCTGTTTCCTTTCTCCGGTCTGAATATCAGTCATTCATCCCGTTTTTTAAATTTGCCTGTACACGGTTATACAGCTCCTGAGCCGCATTGTAGCCCATCTTCTTCTGGCGGTGGTTTACAGCCGCCGACTCTACGATTATGGCAAGATTTCGTCCGGGACGGATGGGAATGGTGTGGCACACAACCTGATTGCCCAGAAATTCCGTATACTGATCTTCCAGGCCCAGGCGGTCATACTCCTTATCCCGGTTCCAGTCCTCCAGCTTGATCACCATATCGATCGACTGTGTATCCTTTACACTCTCAACACCGTACAGAGTCTTTACATCAATGATCCCGATACCACGAAGCTCAATAAAATGCCGGGTAATATCCGGCGCGCTTCCGATCAGGGTATCGTCGCTGACACGGCGGATCTCCACCACATCATCCGTCACAAGGCGGTGTCCCCTCTTTAACAGCTCCAGCGCCGCCTCACTCTTTCCGATCCCGCTCTCTCCCATGATCAGCACACCTTCACCGAATACGTCAAGAAGCACTCCGTGGATGCTGATGCAGGGAGCCAGCTTCACATTGAGCCAGCGGATGACCTCTGCCATCAGAGAGGAAGTTGTCTTATCTGATACAAGACAGGGAACACCGTAATAATTGCAGTATTCCAGCAGATCATCATCAGGATTCTGTCCCCGGCTGAATACAAGGCAGGGAATCTGGCTGGAGGTCAGCTTATCATACATCTGACGCTTCACTTCTCTGTCCATGGTATTGATATATGCCTGCTCCACGTATCCTATGATCTGTACGCGCTCTCTGTCAAAGTGATCGAAAAATCCGGTAAGCTGCAGCGCAGGACGGTTTACATCTGGATGGGTCAGTACGATCTTATCCGTATCAATCTCCGGTGTGGTGTTGCGCAGTTTCATTTTCTCAATAAGCTCACTGATGGTTACTCCATGCATGGTATAATTACCCCCTTGTGTCTGCTCTCCGCACATGGACGCGGAAAGGCTATCTGGTTAACATATATACTATCACAAGTTTCACTGATTGTCATGTGTTTTTACATCCGCGCACATTCCGCCGCAGAACGAATGACCCCCTGTTTTACGAAAAAAATGGTAAACGGCCTCTGCGGCCTTCTGATTCATCTGAGGCGTCTGGGCCAGCTCCTGGATGTCTGCATTTCTTATGGCCTCGATATCCTTAAACTGGCGCATCAGCGCCTTCCGTCTGGCAGGGCCGATGCCCGGGATCTCATCCAGTACCGATCTTACCTGCCCTTTTCCCCGAAGGCTTCGGTGATATTCAATGGCAAACCGGTGGGCTTCATCCTGAATCCGCGTAATAAGCCGGAAGCCCTCGCTGTGCCGGTCAATAGGCACCTCTTTATTGTTGAAATACAGGCCTCTGGTGCGGTGAAAATCATCCTTTACCATGCCGCATACCGGAATGGAAAGGCCCATCTGTTCAAGAACCCCAAGGGCAATATTGACCTGTCCTCTTCCGCCGTCCATCATGATCAGATCCGGAAAACGGGTAAAGCTTCCAAAAGAAAGTTCCTTTCCCTCCGCTCTGAGGTTCTTTGCCTCCTCCATTCCATGAGAAAACCGCCTGGTTAAAACCTCTTCCATGGAGGCATAGTCATTTGGCCCCTGGACGGTGCGAATCTTAAATTTCCTGTAGTCACTGCGCTTTGGCTTTCCGTCCTCATAAACTACCATAGAACCTACCGACTCCACGCCGCTTGTATTGGAAATGTCAAAGGCCTCCACCCGGCGCACTGCACCGATCCCAATGAGCGCTCCAATCTGGTTCATGGCTCCTATGGTACGCAGTTCTTCCTTTTTGATCCGTTCCTTATCCTGAGACAGGACCAGAGCCGCATTTCTTGCCGCCAGCTCCACCAGCCTTTCCTTCTCCCCCTTCTGGGGCACCACCAGCCTTACCTTCTGTCCCCTTTTCGCGGTCAGCCACTGGCTGATAACCTCGCTGTCTATAATGGGATACTGAAGCCAAAGCTCCCTTGGGATAAACGGCGTTCCTGCATAAAACTGCTTTACAAAGCCGTCCAGAATCTCCTCCTCGCTCTCTGCCGCTCCCGCTGACAAATGAAAATGATCCCTTCCGATCAGCTTTCCTTCCCTGATAAAAAATACCTGTACCACAGCGTCCCTTTCGTCTCTTGCCAGAGCCACAATATCACGGTCCTCCATGCTGCTGCTGGTAATTTTCTGCTTCTGTGCCACCTGCTTTACACTGTTTAAGAGCTCCCGGTATTCAATGGCCTTTTCAAACTCCATTTGCTCCGACGCCTGCTCCATTTTCTCCTTCAGGGAACGCAGAAGAGGCTCGTAATGGCCTCCTAAAAAATCAAGCGCCTGTCCAAAGGACTTCTGATAATCCTCCTTTGAAATATACCCCTGACAGGGAGCATCACACTGCTTGATGTGGTAATTTAAGCAGGGCCTCTCCTTTCCCGTATCCTTCGGCAGATTCCGGCTGCAGGTGCGGATCCGGTACAGCTTATGGATCAAATCCAGCGTATCCTTGACTGCCCCGGCGCTGGTATATGGGCCAAAATACCGGCTGCGCCCATCCTTTTTCATATCCCTTGAAAATAAAAGTCTTGGGAAATCCTCACCCACCGTAGCCTTGATGTAAGGATATGTCTTATCATCCTTTAACATGGTATTGTATCTGGGGCGATGCTCCTTGATCAGATTGCATTCCAATACCAGCGCTTCCAACTCTGAATCGGTTAGAATGTACTCAAACCAGGCAATATGGGAAACCATCTGTTCGATCTTGGCAGTCTTATTCCGGCTGCTCTGAAAATACTGGCGCACCCGGTTTTTTAAGCTGACTGCCTTTCCCACATAGATGATTTCATCCCTGTCATTGTGCATCAGATAAACGCCCGGACTGGCAGGGAGTTTTTTTAATTCCTCTTCCAGATCAAACATCAAAACCCTCCTGTTCAGCGCAGCCGTGTGCCGTCATAGCGGCGCAGAAGCTGTACATAGCGGCGGAGCGCCTGAATCTGCTCCTCCACAGGCATTTCCGGCTCCGGTTTTAAATCCATAGCCATAAACATACAATCCAGCTCCCGTTTGGTTGCCTTTCCTTCCATCTGTTTCAAAACAACTAACTTATCCTCAGGGCGCAGCGCATCCAAAAAACGCTCCAGCCAGGGGCCTGGAAGTTCCTCTTCCTTATCCGTCTCCCCCTGTTCCCTTTCCTGCCAGGCAATTCTTACAGGATCATTCTCCGGCCATACACGCTCAAAACGGTATTCCTGATCCGCATCCGGATATTTTTCCCGGTCTACCGGACTCATAAACATCTCCAGAGGGCGGACATACATACCAAATGTTCCATACAGTGCCTGATACACCACCATAGGCTCTCCTGTTTCTGAATGAACAGCCACTGCTATGACCTGATACAGTTTATTTTTAAAATGCCTGTAAAATGCTCCCGGCACAGGCATACACTCTCTCTGCTGCAAAATGCATCTACCTCATTTCCGCCCGGCCTATGCCGAACTCTGTGTTTATCTTTTTAGTATACCATATCTCATTTTAGAATCAATGGAATTTTGTCCGGACAGATAAAAACGCCCCGCTGCTATGCTGTCTGCAAAGCTGCGGGGCGTACACCTGGGTCTGAAAAGGTATGCTTCTGCATTCCTTACTGTAAAGAAGCTGCTGCGTCTTTTCCTGCAGCTAAATATTCCTGACCGGAAAATTCATCTGCATTCGCCGCTGCCGCATTTACAAGAATCAGCACTGCTGCCAGAATCACCCAGGCAAAGCATTCCAATCCTTTTTTCAGTTTCATAATCCTCTTTTCCTCCTAAGGACCACATCTGGATCCGACTCACATTATACCGTTTTTCCGCAAAAATGCAAGTTTTAAATTTTTTTCTGACAGACGGGGAATTTCTCTCCTTCATCCGTTTTATATAGTAGAGGCTGTTAATTTTATACTTCTGATAAGGAGGAATATTTATGATTACTTATAAGCCATTCTGGGAAACCCTGAAAAAGTCACCCGAAACCACCTATACCCTAATCCATAAACATCAAATTTCCAGTGCTACCATTGACCGTCTGCGAAAGGATAAACCCTTAAGCACAATCACCATTGACGATCTGTGCCATATTCTGAACTGCCAGGTGGGTGAAATTGCCGCGTACATACCTCCTGAAGATAAACTACATTAAACGGTTAAACTCTGAACATTTTACAATAGCCTTCTGTTTTTTCCTGTGCTATACTTTAAGAAGCTTAACGTATAAGGAGGTTTCTTTGTAATGCAGAAGATTGGAAGAAATGATCCCTGCTGGTGCGGCAGCGGTAAAAAATACAAAGACTGTCACATGGAGCTGGAAGAAAAGCTGACCCAGTTCCGTCGTCAGGGCGCCATCGTCCCCACCAGAGCCTTATTAAAAACACCCGAACAGATCCGTGGCATAAAAGAGAGTGCCCGGATCAATGTAGCCGTTCTTGATTATGTAGCTGCACATATCGGCCCCGGCATCACTACTGCCCAGATCGATCTGTGGGTCTATGAACAGACCACCCGTTTAGGAGGCATTCCCGCGCCTCTGGGCTATAACGGCTTTCCCAGAAGCGTCTGCACCTCTGTCAATGACCAGGTATGCCACGGCATTCCATCCGAAAATGACATTCTGAAAGAAGGCGATATTATAAACATAGACGTCTCTACTATCTATAATGGTTATTTTTCTGATTCCTCCCGTATGTTCTGCATCGGAGCGGTTTCTCCGGAGAAAAAACGATTGGTAGATACAGCAAAACAATGTCTGGAGATTGGTTTGACAGAAGTACGTCCCTGGGGATTTTTAGGTGATATGGGGCAGGCAATCCATAATTTTGCCAAAGAAAACGGCTGCAGCATTGTCCGTGAAATCGGCGGTCACGGCGTGGGACTGGAATTCCATGAAGAACCCTGGGTAAGCTATGTGTCCAAAAAAGGTACAGAAATGCTCATGGTTCCCGGAATGTGCTTTACCATTGAACCCATGGTAAATATGGGACGGCCGGATGTATTTGTGGATGCGGACAACGACTGGACGGTATATACGGATGACGGACTGCCCTCCGCCCAATGGGAAATCCAGGTGCTGATCACAGAGGATGGATATGAAATACTGGCGTGGTAGACGATTTTCCGAATAGAGTATGCAACACGAAATGCAGCACGCATTAAAAAAAGTCCTGTAATACAGGACTTTTTTTAATGGAGATAGTGGGATTCGAACCCATGACCTCTTGCATGCCATGCAAGCGCTCTCCCAACTGAGCTATACCCCCATTGGAACATATTTATATCAACTGGCGTCGACTCGTTGATAATACCATATCCGGCAGAATAAATCAAGTATTTTCCAAACTTTTCTCAAAAGGTTTCCAAGACACAAGCTCCCCGAAAGGTTTTCGCCTTCCGGGGAGCTTCTATCATTTAATATACATTTTCACTGTAGAAATTATTCATTTCCATACAGAGCAACCAGCTTGGATAAGTGCTCAAAGCGCTCCTTAGCCTCCTGCTCGTTGCGTGCGAACAGCTCTGCTGCTCTCTCAGGATTCTTCATGGTCAGAGACAGGTAACGAACCTCGCCCTTTAAGAAGTCCTGATAGCCTTCCATCTTAGGAGCCTTGGAATCCAGAGTGAACTTCTTCTCTGCTGCAGGATTGTAACGGAAGTTATTCCAGTAGCCACACTCTAATGCCAGCTTCTCCTCAGTCTGAGCCTTGTTCATGCCCTTCTTGATACCATGGTTGATACATGGAGCATATGCAATGATCAGAGATGGTCCCGGATATGCCTCAGCCTCAGCCAGTGCCTTAACGGTCTGCTGCATGTCGCCGCCCATACAGATCTGTGCAACGTATACATAGCCGTAGCTCATAGCGATGCCAGCCAGATCCTTCTTCTTGGTCTCCTTACCGCCAGCTGCGAACTGAGCAACTGCACCGGTCTTGGTAGCCTTGGAAGCCTGTCCGCCTGTATTGGAGTAAACCTCGGTATCGTATACCATGATGTTGATATCCTTACCGGAAGCCAGAACGTGGTCTACGCCGCCGAAGCCGATATCGTAAGCCCATCCGTCACCGCCGAAGATCCACTGAGACTTCTTAGCCAGGAAATCCTTGTTAGCTACGATGTCCTTGCAAACCGGGCAGTCAACGCCGGATAATGCAGCAACCAGACGATCGGTTGCAGAACCGTTCAGAGCGCCGATGCCATAGGTATCTAACCACTCCTTGCAGGCTGCCTTGATATCGTCAGTTGCGTTCTCATTTGCCATAACGCTCTCAACCTTAGCCTTTAAGCCGTCTCTGATTGCGTTCTGAGCCAGTAACATACCATAACCGAACTCAGCATTGTCCTCAAACAGGGAGTTATCCCATGCAGGACCCTGTCCCTTAGCGTTCATGGTGTATGGTGTAGAAGGTGAGGAGTTGCCCCAGATAGAGGAACATCCTGTTGCGTTTGCAATGTACATTCTATCACCAAACAGCTGGGTGATCAGCTTAGCGTAAGGAGTCTCGCCACAGCCTGCACATGCGCCGGAGAACTCAAGCAGAGGCTGCTTGAACTGGCTTCCCTTAACAGTGTTCTCTTTGAACTTTGCAACAACCTCATCCTTGATGGATACAGTCTGGCCAAAGTCAAAGATAGCCTGCTCGCTGAGGCTCTCTTCCAGAGGCTTCATCTCCAGAGCCTTGTTGCCCTTCATGCCTGGGCAGACATTTGCACAGGAGCCACATCCTGTACAGTCAAGTGCAGAGATGGTCATGGCAAACTTGTAGCCTGGCATACCGGTCATATCCTTCATCTTCATATCTGCAGGAGCGTTAGCAGCTTCATCAGCTGTCATAGCTACCGGACGGATAACAGCGTGAGGACATACATAGGAACAGAAGTTACACTGGATACAGTTGTCAACATTCCATACAGGAACATTTACTGCAATACCACGCTTCTCGTATGCGGAAGAACCAGATGGTGTAGTACCGTCTACATAATCCTTGAATGCGGATACAGGCAGGGAGTTTCCTTCCTGAGCGCTTACCTTGGTCTGGATATTGTTTACGAAATCAACAACTTCCTTGCGGCCCTCGGTAACTACCTTATAATCAAGGCCTTCGTCCTCGCACTGAGACCAGCTTGCAGGAACCTCTACCTTGTGAACGCCCTTAGCGCCGGCATCGATTGCTGCCCAGTTCTTCATAACAACGTCCTCGCCCTTGCGGCCGTAGGTTGCCTTTGCAGCTGCCTTCATCAGTTCATTTGCCTTCTCAGCAGGAATGATGCCTGTCAGCTCGAAGAATGCGGACTGAAGGATAGTATTGATACGGGTCGGGCCCATGCCGGTCTCGATACCGATCTTAACACCGTCGATGGTGTAGAAGTTGATCTTATGATCAGCGATGAACTTCTTAACCTGTCCTGGCAGATGCTTCTCAAGACCTTCCATATCCCATGGGCAGTTTAACAGGAAGGTACCGCCGTCAACCAGCTCCTGAACCATGTTGTACTTGCGTACATAAGAAGGATTGTGGCAGGCAACGAAGTTAGCCTGACGGATCAGGTAGGTAGACTTGATGCGGCTGTGTCCGAAACGCAGATGAGACATGGTAACACCGCCGGACTTCTTGGAGTCGTAATCAAAGTATGCCTGAGCGTACATATCAGTGTTATCACCGATGATCTTGATGGAGTTCTTGTTAGCACCTACCGTACCGTCAGCGCCAAGACCCCAGAACTTACAGTTGGTTGTTCCCTCTGGAGTAGTAACTAAAGGAGCGCCAATCTCCAGAGACAGATTTGTAACGTCATCCACGATACCGATCGTGAATGGGCTCTTTGTCTCATTCTCAAATACTGCTACGATCTGAGCTGGTGTGGTATCCTTGGAACCTAAGCCGTAACGTCCGGTCTGGATCTTGATCTGGTCAAACTTGCTGCCCTTAAGAGCTGCAACAACATCCAGATACAGAGGCTCGCCCATAGCGCCTGGCTCTTTTGTTCTATCTAATACAGTGATGGTCTTTACAGACTCAGGAATGGTATCGATCAGTGCCTGTGCGCAGAATGGTCTGTACAGACGAACTTTAACAACACCAACCTTCTTGCCCTGTGCAACCAGGTAATCAATGGTCTCCTCGATGGTATCATTTACAGAACCCATAGCAACAATCACATGCTCTGCATCAGCAGCGCCGTAGTAATTGAACAGCTTGTAATCTGTACCGATCTTAGCGTTAACCTTGTCCATGTACTCCTGAACAATTGCAGGAAGTGCATCGTAGTAGGGGTTACATGCCTCTCTTGCCTGGAAGAAAATATCAGGGTTCTGAGCAGAACCTCTCTGGCATGGATGATTTGGATTCAGAGCGTTCTTACGGAATGCTGCAATCGCATCCATATCAGCCATATCCTTCAGGTCCTCGTAATCCCAGGTCTCGATCTTCTGGATCTCGTGAGATGTACGGAAACCGTCAAAGAAGTTGATGAAAGGAACTTTGCCCTTGATTGCTGCCAGATGAGCAACTGGAGTTAAGTCCATAACTTCCTGTACGCTGGACTCACACAGCATAGCGCATCCTGTCTGACGGCAGGCATAAACGTCGGAATGGTCACCGAAAATAGATAATGCATGGCTTGCCAGTGCACGGGCAGATACGTTAAATACGCCTGGCAGCTGCTCGCCTGCGATCTTGTAAAGGTTAGGGATCATCAGTAACAGACCCTGGGAAGCAGTATAGGTGGTGGTCAGCGCACCTGCTGCCAGAGAACCGTGTACAGCACCTGCTGCACCAGCCTCAGACTGCATCTCTGTAATCTGAACTTCATGACCGAAGATGTTGGTTCTTCCGTCTGTTGCCCATTCATCTGTAGCTTCTGCCATAGGTGAGGATGGGGTAATCGGATAAATAGCCGCTACATCAGTAAATGCATAGGAAGCATGAGCTGCTGCATGGTTACCATCCATGGTTTTCATTTTTCTTGCCATTTTGATTTCCTCCTGCAATTAGTGAAATATGTATATGATAGTATACATGTAAGTCCGCCCGACGGCACATAGCCTTTAGCGGACTGACCTGTATATTATTATAAACAATTCTTTAACAAATTGCAAATGCTTAATTGCTATTACTGCAAAAAATACAATGTATACAGTATAATTTATGCATAAATCCTCTGACAGCCAGAAATAGCGAAAAAGAAGCAGCCGTAAAATTTCCATTTGGGGATTTTACGGACTGCTTCTTTCTTAAAATTTTCAAAAATTCAAACCGCTATTCCGGCTTTACGGGAACAACCACGGCTCCGGCTCCCGGCCCGCCCTGTGAACCGGAAGGCGCGTCCTCTGACGGAGCAGGGGCCACAGGTACGGAAGACGGCTCTGTAGAAGCTGATCCCGGCCCTTCTGCCGGAGCAGAGGAAGCCGTACCTGACCCAGGCTGGGACTGGGTCGTCTCAGCAGGGCCGGTATATCCCTCCGGCATTCCGTCCACTGTCGGCGTAACCGTTGTTGCCTGCGTGGTGGTTTCCTCCGGATTTAATACCACACCGCTGGTATTGCGGTGGACTACCGGCTTGTGGCCCTTATACGTTGTTTTATGATCCAGTTCTCTGGAAATCTCCTTGCCGTCCTTATAGACAACCTTATAGGTTTCCCAGCGGCTTCCGGAGCTTCCCTTGCTTGTGGTCTTTTCCACTCCCGGATCCAGAGTCTGATCTTCTACATATTCCGGTTCCGGCACACCAAGGTCTTCTACCTTTTTAGACTCCAGATCCCAGGTGATGCCGTCCTCCAGAATCGGGATACCATATACAGATACCGTCATCTTCTGATCCGCATAGCTTGCCCGCAGGCCGATCGCTGTGCTTGAGGTATTGATGAATTTAAAATCAGGCTGCTCATAACTTACAGTAGCATCTCGTCCCGGAGTTACATAATTTGGCTCAAAGGTATGGGAACGGCGATAGCTGATCTTTAAGCCTGCTTTAAATACCGCATTGTACAGAGTAGTTGAAACCTGGCATACGCCTCCGCCGATTTCCTGAACAACCTCACCGTTATTATAGGCAGCCGCACCCTTATAACCCTTAGCCTCTGTACGCTGGCCTACAGTTCCGTTAAAGGAGAACTCATGGCCCGGCTTGATAACGGTGCCGTTAATAGCTTCTGCGGCCAGACGGACATTCGTATTTCTGTTTTTATTGGATGTGGTATTTGTAGTAAAGGAACCAATGGTCTTATACTGCTCCTTTGCGCTGACCGCCGTAATCTCAGGTGCCACCGTGCTGCCGGATGCCTCAATTTTGGCATCAAAGTCCTTTGCAGCCAGAGCCTGTGTGATATCATCGATCAGCTTTTCCTGATCAATGGCAAAGCCATTCTCCTCTCCCGCGAAAACGAACTTCCCTGTTTCTGCATTAAAGCTGTCGATGGAACCATTTTTTGCCTTCTTATCCCACTTCGCCGCGCAGGCTGCTGCCTCCGCTTTAATCTGCTCTTCTAATCCGGCCGTATCCAGCGTGTAGCTTTCCTGAGGCTCTCCGCTGTAGATCTCATTTAAAAGAGAATCGATTTTTCCGGCCATCAGGTCATTTACCTCATAAACTTCAGAATCATAAGAAACGGTCATGCTCCATGGAAATTCTTTTAACAGCACCTCTCTGGCCTGAGATTTGGAAAGGCCGGTGATGGAAATGCCGTCTACGGACACCTCTTTTTTCATCTCGGTTTCTGTCACTGCCTCTGTTGTTGCCTGCACTCCCGTCTCATCAGAGTTCTTTCCATTTAACGCCATAGCAATGCAGGTAATCACTACGATCAGGATCACGCCTCCAATGGCAATCCATTTATAATCCGGCCCTTTTCTTCTGTGGCGGCGGCTGTTCCGCCTTACATTCTGCATGGCGTTCATCCTTCCTGCCTGGCCGGAGCGGTAAGAGGAACTGCTGCGTGAGCCGCCGTGTCCTGTATTTCTGGAAGAGGTACCTCTGGATGATGCTCTCCCGGAAGCACTACGTCCTCTGTCTGCGCCCTTTGCCCGGCTTCTGCCCGGCGAAGCGCTGCGGTTCCTGCTGTTGTTTTCTAACTGATTCATTTTTCTCACACCTTGTTCAAAATACTTTTGCATTAATTACAGCTTGTAGTATAGCATACTTTATTTAAAATGGAACCGCTTTTTATATTTTTTTCCTTTGATTTTTT
>PPYE01662112.1_pt1 | contig 23181 bp, 23 predicted proteins | sample 1559881 | NCBI WGS metagenome assembly PPYE01 (sample SAMN08240022, study PRJNA423297) | Human gut metagenome, whole genome shotgun sequencing project. | reverse complement strand
GAAAATGCCGACCGCCATCTCAATGCCTGCGCACTGAGATGGCGGTCTTTTTATCCGCCCGGAGATTTGACGGTTACAACGCAAGCATCCAATATCATCCATATATATCCTTTTATTTGCATCGCTTTTCTTCATATATCACTTTTACCCAAACCCGGAAACCATTGCGGCGCAATGGTTTTAAAGAAAAAAGCCGATCATTGAAAAATGATCGGCTTCTGGAGGCGACACCCAGATTCGAACTGGGGGTGGAGCTTTTGCAGAGCTCTGCCTTACCACTTGGCTATGTCGCCATATGGATAAAAGGAAGGGCGGACCTTCCTTTTATCATTTTTGGAGCAGGTGACGAGGCTCGAACTCGCTACCTCCACCTTGGCATGGCGACGCGGAAGGGACTTGAACCCTCGACCTCCGGCGTGACAGGCCGGCGTTCTAACCAACTGAACTACCGCGCCAGACGGTAGGGGGTACGGGAGCTCCCAGAAAGGGAGTGGTGGGAACAACAGGGCTCGAACCTGTGACATCATGCTTGTAAGGCATGCGCTCTCCCAGCTGAGCTATGCTCCCTCGTTCTTCTTTCGCTTTTGTTTGGCTGTCGGGCCAAGCGACGAAAGTTATTATACAAGAACGACCCCCAGTTGTCAACAACTTTTTTCGATTTTTTTCAAAAAATCAAATCGAATTCAGAAGGCCTTGCAATTCCTCGCCTGTAAAGTCATAAACCTTGTCGCAAAACTGGCAGGTGAGCTCCGCTTTGCCCTGATCTTTGATGAGAGACTCCAGTTCTTCCCGGCCCATACTGATGAGGGCGCGGGTCACCCGCTCACGGCTGCAATAGCAGCGGTACTCCACCGGCTCCTCACTGAGGACCTCCAGGTCAAAGGCAGACAGAACACGCTCCACCAGGCTGCGGGCACTCTCACCGTTGCGCATAGCCTCGGTAACGGGGCCCACCTTGGCAACGCCCTCTTCAATAGCAGTAATAACGCTGTCGTCTGCACCAGGCAGCAGCTGAATCAGATAACCACCGGCGCACAGTACACTCTGATCCACGTCCACCAGCACACCCAGGGCGCAGGCGGAAGGGATCTGCTCACTTTCCGCAAAATAAGAAGTGATGTCCTCGGCGATCTCACCGGATACCAGAGGGATGGTACCCACATAGGGCTCCTTCATGTTCATGTCCTTGATGACAGTAAGGGAGCCGTCCTTGCCCACAGCAGAACCCACATCCAGCTTGGCAGGGCCCTTCAAAGGCAGGTCAACCAGGGGGTTGACCACATAGCCCCGTGCATTGCCGGCGCTGTCGGACACCACAGTGATGCCGCCCAGAGGTCCATCGCCCTTGATCCGCAGGGTAACAGAGCCGTTTTCCTCCTTCAGTTGGTTGCCCATCATGGAGGCGGCCATCAGGGAGCGGCCCAGAGCCGCAGTAGCCACCGGCAGGGTCTTATGGATCTGTCTGGCCCGCTCCACCATGGCCCGGGCGGAAATGGCCGAGGCCTTGACGGGAGCGTCCTTGGCCAGAACGCGAATGATCGAATCTGACATACGTTTAAAATTCCTTTCGTGCGGCGAAAAAGATGCGCTGTTCCCCCGGTCCGGGGCGGCGCATCTTCAGTTCGCCATATTGCTTGATCTGCCGAAAACCGGCCTGGCGCAGCATCTGCTCCAGCTCTTCCGGCTCATAGGCGTATTCCTCATGGACCTCCTCCATCCGGCTCCACAGTCCATTCTCCTCCCGGCAGAAGATATCGAAGCCGTAGGTACAGATACGCCGGCGGGGCGAGTATTCCGCCCGCCAGATACAGCAGGCTTCCTCATCCTCATCCATGAAAAGCTGACCGTCCAGCCCCTTCAGCTTGTCCGGGGTATTGATGTCAAAGAGAAACAGTCCTCCCGGCATCAAAAAGGTATGGACCCGCTGAAAGGCCCGCGCCAGTTTTTTGGGCTGGGTAACATAGTTTACACTGTCCAGACAACAGACACAGGCATCGATGGTACCATACAGGTCCAACTTCTCCATGGCCTGGTGCAGAAAGATAGGAGGAATCCCCTCCACGTCCCGGGCCTTCTCGGCTGCCTGGGCCAGCATCTCCTCTGACAGGTCGGCGCCGATCATCTCGTACCCCCGCTGGGCCAGCTCACAGGTCAGGGTACCAGTACCGCAGGCCAGATCCAGCACAGTATGGATGGGCAGCTTACTGCGGGCAAAGTGCTTCTCCAGGTAGTCGGCCCAAGCGGCGTAAGGAACGTCGGCTGTAAAACGGTCATAACAGCCGGCCAGATATTCATACGCCATTGCCGCTCTGCTTCTCCTTGATCCGGGGCAGCACGGCCTGATAGCCGTCGGCACCGTACTGCAAAGACCGGTTCACCCGGCTGATGGTGGCACTGGAAGCGCCGGTGCGCTCCAGAATGTCGTTGTAGATCATGCCTTCGGACAACAGCATTGCCACTTCAAAACGCTGTTCCATGGCCCGCAGTTCCGCCACCGTACAGAGGTCGGAAAAGAACTTCCGGCACTCGTCCAGGTCCTTCAGGGTGAGGATCGCTTCATACAGCAGATCACTGTGTTCCCGCTTTTCGTTTTTCGTCATAGAGTGTTTGACCTCCTGATGATTCTCTTTCGGAAACCGGCGGGCAGCTTCTTAGCCGCCCGTTTTTCTTATTTTATCAAAGTGAAGTGTGGAAGTAAACCTCTTTTTTTACTTTTCCAACAAAACGCGGTGTTCTGGAAGGTGATGGCAATCATTTTATGACATTTTTTCTCTTTTTTTGCCTTGATTCAAGGGAGAAAGCGTACTATAATACCGCGTGGGGAATGATATCCCCATGGATTGCCGACGGGAAAAGGCCAATGCGCGAATCCCCGCGGCAGGAGGAATCCAATATGGTGAAAGCAATTGTAGGCGCCAACTGGGGCGACGAAGGCAAGGGCAAGATCACCGATCTGCTGGCGGAGAAGTCCGATGTAGTCATCCGCTTCCAGGGAGGCGCCAACGCAGGCCATACCATTATCTGCGATTATGGTAAATTCGCTCTGCATCAGCTGCCTTCCGGCGTATTCTACTCCCACACCACCAACATCATCGGCAATGGTGTGGCCCTGGATGTAACGAAATTTGCTGCTGAGCTCAAGCATCTGGAGGACGGCGGCGTACCTGCCCCCCACATTATCGTGGATCAGCGGACTCAGTTGCTGATGAGCTACCATGTGCTGCTGGACAGCTGCGAGGAGGAACGCCTGGCCGGCGCCGCCTTCGGCTCCACCAAGTCCGGTATCGCTCCTTTCTATTCTGACAAGTATGCCAAAATCGGTATTCAGGTGGCCGATCTGTGGTATGAGGACCGGCTCAAGGCTCAGCTGGAACATATCTGTGCCCTGAAAAACGTTCTTCTGGAGCATCTTTATCATAAGCCTCTTCTGGACCCCAAGGATCTGTTTGAGGAACTGATGGGCTATAAGAAGATCCTGGAGCCTTACGTGGGCGACGCGGTCAGCTTTGTGCACCAGGCCCTGAAGGAGGGCAAGCAGGTGCTGCTGGAGGGTCAGCTGGGCTCCATGAAGGATCCCAACCTGGGCATCTGCCCCATGACCACCTCCTCCCACACGCTGGCCGGCTTCGGTACTGTGGGCGGCGGAGTACCTCCCACGGCATTTTCCGACATCGTGACTGTAACCAAGGCCTATTCTTCCGCCGTGGGCGCCGGCGCTTTCGTCAGCGAACTCTTCGGGGATGAGGCCGAGGAGCTGCGCCGCCGGGGCGGTGACGCCGGCGAGTACGGCGCTACCACCGGTCGTCCCCGCCGGGTGGGCTGGTTTGATGCCGTGGCTACCCGGTACGGCTGCATGGTGCAGGGTACCACTCAGGTGGCTCTCACCGCCATTGACTGTCTGGGCTATCTGGATGAGATCAAGGTATGTACTGGCTACGAGATCAACGGTAAAGTGACCCGGGACTTCCCGGTACCCGCCCTGCTGGATCAGGCCAAGCCGGTCTATACCACTCTGCCCGGCTGGAAGTGCGATATCCGGGGCGTTACCGACTTTGATGCCCTGCCCCAGCAGGCCAAGGATTATGTGACCTTCCTGGAGAAGGAGATCGAGTGCCCCATCACCATCGTCTCCACCGGCCCCAAGCGCCACGAGATCTGCTATCGATAAAAACAGAGAACCCGGTCCGGAAATCCGGACCGGGTTCATACTGTATACAGTACTTACATATTCGCTTTGGTCAGGGAGGCCAGCAGCAGCCGGGCACCGTGCTGGAGATACTCCTCCCGGGTCAGGCCCAAGGTGCGCTGGATGTAATTCTCCCTCTGCTCAGCGGTATGTACCATACCGGAGAGAGCAGACCAGAACAGGAGAACGGTCTCCATGGGAGGCAGCTGAGAACGCACCGCGCCGTCCGCTGCACCCCGTACCAGGAAATCAGCCAGTTCCTGTTCAATCTCATCGCTGACCCGCAGGATATCGGACAACCCCTTCTGGAGGGTGTCGCCATCCTGAGACAGGGGGATAGAACCAGTGGCGGCATCGTAGGCAGTGGGATTTTCATCATAGAAACGCACGATCGCCTGGCACACCGCGTCATAGGCCTGGAACCAATCACTGTGGCTCTCAATGGCCTCATGCAGCTTCTTCTTCAGCAGCACCATCCCACTGAGGAGGATTGCGTTGATGATCTCCTCCTTGCTCTGAAAATAGACATACAAAGTCGCCTTGCTGTACTCGGCCTCTCGGGCAATGTCATCCATGGTGGTCTTTTCGGTGCCCTTTTCCGCAAACAGCCGCTCGGCAGCGGCCAGGATGGAGCCCCGATGGAATTCAGTCAATGCCTGTTTTTTGCTCATCGTACTTCCAACCTTTCCATACCCTTTCAGTTATTATACCTTTGGTTTAAGAAATGATATCACGGATTGGAATAGATTGCAAGGTTTTTTGTGATTTTTCAGCGCTCATAGCGAAAGAATGAGAACGCTGTCACAAAAAAATTCTTGCCAAATATAAGGGCATATGCTATAATGCCTAAGTCAATAAGCCCATGCAGGTATAGTTCAGTGGCAGAACGTCAGCTTCCCAAGCTGAATATGAGGGTTCGATTCCCTTTACCTGCTCCAGAAAAGAGACACGACATACGTCGTGTCTCTTTTTGTTTTTACCCCCCGAGGTTCGCAGATGAAACCAGAAGCAGTATCCGTGTGATATTATAAGTGAAAGCTGCTTTCGCATAAGTTGGGGGCCATATATGAGAGAATCAATGATCTTACAGAACATAAAAGCCGGCGACCCATCCGGTCTAAAGGCACTGATGGAGCGCTATGTGCCGTATATTTCCGTTATCGTATGGAACATTCTTCGGGATGCCATGTCTCCCCAGGACGCAGAGGAAGTGGTCTCCGATGTGTTCCTTGCCGCATGGGAACAGGCCGCCGATCTGAAGGCCGGTCATGTCAAGGGCTGGCTGGGCACGGTCGCCAGAAACAAAGCGAAAAACAAACTCCGCCAGATGGGCCGCACCATATCCCTGGAAGAAAACAGTGTGGATATTCCAGCCCCAAATGACCTTTCAGAGGCCATGGAGCAGGACGAGGAGCGGCGTCTGGTCCGCCAAGCAGTGGACGCTTTGCCCCCAGAGGACAAGGAAATCTTTCTCCGGCATTACTATTACGCCCAATCGATCAAAGAGATCTCAGATCACATGGCCCTGAACGAATCCACCATAAAAACCAAGCTGAGGCGCGGTCGCATGAAACTCAAGGAAGCTTTGACGAAAGGGGGAGCAGGCTGATGAAACGGGAGATCTTTGATTTGCTGGACCACTATCAGGAGGACAGCATTCTCTTAACTGATACCACCCCCCTCTCCCCCGCCAGGATTGAGGAATTGACGATGAAACGATTCAAACAGAACCATAAAACAGGAAGAACCCGCCGCCTGACCCGGGGCTTGCTGGTGGCAGCAATTATTGCGTCTCTCTGCTGCCTCACCGCCTTTGCGGTGGTGCTTACGCTGCGGGACGCAGCACGGGCAGATATGGGCATATCCAAGGAGGACCCCATCGAAGAATGGACAGAATATGATGCTCCCACTCAGACTGTCACCCAGTCAGAGCCCCAGGCCACTCTGGTAGCAACCATGTGCAGCGGGAACCAACTGTATGCCTACATTGCGGCTTCTCCGGTATCCCAGGAGGCAGGTGTGGTTCTTGCGGACAACTCGCCGGAATATGAATGGGGGCCCCGGGGCGGTTTCGAGGGATGCAGCACCCTTAATCTGGAGCAGGCCAGCTACGACCCAGATACGCAAACCTCTCTTGTCAAGGTATCCATGACTTTAGAAGATCCTGAGCTGAAACAGGTAGAAGTGAGCATGAACCTCAATCATAACTTTAAGCCCATCGCTGCTTACGGCCCGGTGATCATACCGGTGACCGAGAGCCAGACCCTCAGCTGCCCGGCAGACATTACAGTGGTCAATACCACCCGGCAGATGGAGGAAGCCTGGGGTCTGCGGCCCGACCAGCCGGAATTTTCCGAATATACCCAGGAGGGCACCATCTATCAAATCTCCATCTGCGCAGGTTATATTGAACTGGAGATGCAGACCCCCACTCTGGAGGAGTGGACAGCCGTCTCCGGTGCGGAGGTACTTCTGGATCTGGAGAAGCTTTCCGACATAGAGCTGCCCCCGCAGCTGGAGGGTTATCTGGTCAGGGACACATACGGCGGCAGCTGGCTGGTCAGCGTAAAGGAAATTTTGGCAGATGCACGGCTGAACTACCGGGACGGCACTTCGGAGCTGATTACTCAGATTCCCAGCGCCTATGCCGGAACCTGGGGATCTGGCGAGAGTCCCTACCCCGGGTCTAGTCGGGACGGCATCCATGTCTTCCGCTTTACCCCTGCCCAGGCCTTTGACCTGAGCCAGGTGGAATCCATTACCATCGGCAGCACAACCTATCCCTTCCCTCAGGCAGCAGACTTGGGGGCATAATATAAAAAACCGCCCGGAGGGCCTGCCATTCGGCAGGCCCTCCGGGCTTCTATCGGTTCTCCCCAACCGGAGCAAAGATCAAATTATACGCTGCGGACGCAGTCCCGAAGCGCTTTCCAGGGGCTTCCCTTCCAATAGGTGCGCATGACGTTGACCGACATACCCTTTCCCATCAGCTCATAGCCGTTATTCTTCCGATTCATTACCATTGCGTTGTTCTTCTTCATGGAAATCGCTCCTTTCTGTCGTTCGCTCTTGCCTTCCTTCTGGTTATAGTATACAATAGAGTTTACTATGATGCAAACGAATCTTTTTCATGAAATTCATGATGAAATGGAATGATTGATATGAGCCTGATCAAGTATCAGATCCTGCTGAAAACAGTAGAACTGGGTGGAATTACCAAGGCAGCTGAGGCGTTGGGCTACACCCAATCGGCGGCCAGTCGGATGATCGCCGCGCTGGAACAGGAATGGGACATGGAGCTGCTGGTCCGGGGACGGGGCGGCGTGCATCTGAGTGCAGCCGGTGAGTCACTGCTTCCATATCTGCGAGCTGTGTGCAACGCCCAGAAGGAGTTGGAGGAGCAGGCTGCCCATCTCCACGGTTTGACCCGTGGCACCCTGCGGGTGGGCACCTTCGCCAGCGTATCCATCCACTGGCTGCCTCCTATTATGAAGCTCTTTCTCCAGCGCTATCCCGGCATCCATTTTGAATTACTGAGCAAGTGGGAGTTTGCAGAGGTGGAGGACCTGATCCGCCAGGGGCAGGCAGACTGTGGTTTTCTGGGACTGCCCGCCGGAGACGACCTGGAGGTCTTTCCCCTGCGCCGGGATCAGTTTATGGCGGTGCTCCCACCGGACCACCCTCTGGCACACGCCCCCTTCTATCCCATAGAACGGTTGGCCCAGGACCCTTTCATCTGGATTCCTGAGGAGCGGGATGTGGAGATCGGAGAGATCTTCCAGGAGGAGGGCATCCATCCCAACCTGCGCTACACCGTCAACGACGACTTTGCCATCCTGGCCATGGTGGAGCAGGGGCTGGGTGTCAGTATCCGACCAGAACTGGTTCTGCAGGGTACCGGCCGCAATTTCGCCGCCATCCCTCTGGAACATCCCCGCTATCGGGACATCACCCTGGCCGTTCGCCGGGGCAAGCCGCTTTCCCCTCTGACCGCCCGTTTTCTTGACGTGGTCCGGCAGTGGGTATCCGTCGAATAAAGTTCGTTTGCAAAGAAAAAACCTTTTACAAGCAGAAAAAAATATAGTATAATTTCAATGTTACGGGAATACCGCAGCGAATCCAACTATAGTAGGAGTGTTGTTCTATGAGCCGGATGGTCGGCACCGTATCCATGGGTATCCGCGCCCCCATTATCCGCAGCGGAGATGACCTGGCCGAGATCGTCACCGGGTCTGTCCTGGAGGCGGTCAACGATGGCGCGTTCTCCGTACGCGACCGCGACGTAGTCGCCATGACTGAGGCCATTGTGGCCCGCGCCCAGGGTAACTATGCCTCGGTGGACGATATTGCCGCCGATGTAAAGGCGAAGCTGGGCGGAGAGACCATTGGCGTGATCTTCCCCATCCTCAGCCGCAACCGTTTTGCTATTTGCCTGCGCGGCATCGCCAAGGGCGCCAAGAAGGTGGTCCTGATGCTGTCCTATCCCTCCGACGAGGTGGGCAATCACCTCATTGATGAGGACGTGATGGACGAAAAGGGTGTGGACCCCTACAAGGATGTGCTCTCTCTGGAGCGCTACCGCGAGCTGTTCGGCTACACCACCCACCCCTTTACCGGCGTGGACTATGTGGACTATTATTCCAATCTGATCCGTGAGTCTGGCGCTGAGGTGGAGGTCATCTTCGCCAACGATCCCCGGGCTATTCTGGCCTACACCAAGAACGTGCTGGCCTGCGACATCCACACCCGCGCCCGCACCAAGCGCCGCCTGGTTGCCGCCGGCGCCGAGAAGGTGTTCTGCCTGGATGAGATCATGACCGCTCCCATCAACGGCAGCGGCTACAATGAAAACTATGGCCTGCTGGGCTCCAACAAGTCCACCGAGGACAAGGTGAAGCTCTTCCCCCGTCCCTGCCAGGATCTGGTGGAGGAAATCCAGGCCCGGCTGCTGAAGGCCACCGGCAAGCACGTGGAAGTCATGGTCTACGGCGACGGCGCCTTCAAGGACCCTGTGGGTAAGATTTGGGAGCTGGCCGATCCGGTGGTCTCCCCCGCTTACACCGCCGGTCTGGAAGGCACCCCCAACGAGCTGAAGTTGAAGTACCTGGCTGACAATGACTTTGCCGCTCTGTCCGGCGAGGCTCTGCGCGAGGCCATTAAGGGCGAGATCAAGAAGAAGGACGGCTCCCTGGTGGGTAAGATGGCTGCTCAGGGCACCACCCCCCGCCGCCTGACCGATCTGATCGGATCTCTGTGCGATCTGACCTCCGGCTCCGGCGACAAGGGCACCCCCATTGTCTACATCCAGGGCTATTTTGACAACTACACCACCGAATAAGCACATATAAAATGGACGCCGGTCCCATAGGGACTGGCGTCCATTTTATAATACCTTGCTCATCAAAATGGCGGCCTGACTGTCTCCCTCTGTACGGTAGGCATCGGGCAGCAGGCCAAAACGCTCAAACCCACAGTTCTCATAGAGGGCCACCGCCCGGACATTGTCTTCCATCACTGACAGCTCCATGCGGGCATAGCCCATATGCCTGGCTTCCCGGCACAGTCCATCCATCAGCATCCGGCCCAGGCCCTGCCCCCACCAGCGGCAGCGGACAGATAATCCCAATTCAGCCCGGTGACCGCATTTTCGGTTGGCTGCCGCAGGGCCCACGCCCCCCAGCCCAATCAACCTGCCCTCCACAAATCCGGCCAACATCAGTCTGCCCGGACTGGCCAGCTGCCGCTTGAGAAAGGCCTGCTCCTCCCGCAGGGTATTGCTGATCTCCTCCGGCAGAAAGGCAGTAAAAGGGCTCTCTGCTGCCACCCGGCGCAGATGGCGCAGCACCGCTTCCCCGTCCTCCGGGCGGGGACTGCGAAGCAGACACCGGCTTCCATTCCGCAGAGTGGTCTGCATTTCTTCCGCCCGCATGGTTATGCCTCCCAGCCCCGCCAGGCGGCCAGCCGCTTCCAGATGAGCCAGGCCAGCCAGCCGCACAGCAGGCCAACCGCCATACCGGCCAACACGTCTGTAGGGAAGTGAACTCCCACATAGAGCCGGGAGAAGCCCATCAGAGCCGCCATTACCACGGCGACGATCTTCATCCACCGCCGGGGCAGGGCACGGCACCAGGCGGAGGCCGCCGCAAAGGCGGCGCAGGTGTGGCCCGAAGGAAAGGAATTGGGGTCGTTCTCTGCCACCAGCGGAATCAGCCCTTCTACCATCAGCCAGGGCCGGGTACGGCCCACCAGATGCTTGAGCACCACATTGGTACACAGCAGGCCCAGCAACATGGCTATCAAACTGACAAAACCCGCTTTGCGGGTCCTGGGAATACAGAGCAGCACCACGGAAAGCACAATCCACAGGATGCCAGCATCACCCATCTGGGTATAAATGATCATGATCGGGTCCAGCACAGCACAGCGCAGGAAGTTCTGGATCCAGAGCAGAATACCGCCGTCTATCTGCAGCAGCCATTGGGGCATAATAAGTTCCTCCTATTGGAAAAAGGACGGCGGTACCATGACCGCCGCCCTCTCTATTTTGATCGATCTCAGCCGGTTTACTCGGCGTTCTCGCTCCAGGTGCAGTCCAGGACCACGCCATTCAGCTCAAACTTATCGGTTTTGAGGATGTGGTTCTTACCCACACGCACCTCCTGGGTGCCAATCTCAGTGGTAATGGGGTTGGCCACATTGCACTCAACCGTGAAGGTCAGATCCAGCAGGCCCTTGTCATTTGTAAAGGCCACTGTGTCGCCAGACGTGCTCACCGTCACATCTCCGCCGTGGGGCTTAGCCTCCACAGCGGTGACCTGGCCGTCCAGCAGCTCGCCGGAAGCCATCAGGGTGGAGGGGATATAATTCTCCTTGATGCTCTCATAAACCGCCGGCTGGACGCTTTCCACCAGCACAGTATATTCCACATGGGTAGTGGTGGAACCTCCGCCTACAACACCACTGCTGCCCGGCTTGAGGAACTTCATACCCAAAACCACTGCCGCAATAATAACCACCAGGATCACCAGCAGATCCACGATGTTGATTTTACCAAACAGTCTTCCCTTTTCGTCTATCATCTTTTTGCAGCCTCCGAGGTTGTAAATTCATGTCGCACTTGGTACAATGGTACCGGGTTATTGTATCATAGATCCCCACCGAGACACAAGTACTTTCTTTTTTCTTTGGAGGTTTTGATTCCATGAAGGTCATGCACCTCATCTCCGGCGGCGACAGCGGCGGCGCCAAGACCCACGTTCATTCCCTGCTGAAAAATCTTGCCCATACCATCGATGTTACCATGGTATGTTTTATGGAAGGTCCATTTGCTCAGGAGGCCCGGGAACTTGGCATCCCCACTGTGGTCCTGCCTGGACACAATCTGCTGAAAACCCGCAACACCCTGAAAAAGATGATCGTGGAGGGGGGCTATCAGATCCTTCACTGTCACGGCGCCCGGGGCAATTTGATGGGCGCTCTGCTGCGGAAGGCCACCGGTCTGCCCGTGGTTACCACTGTCCACTCCGATTATCGACTGGACTACCTGGGCCGCCCCTTCTCCCGCATCACTTACGGCACCATCAACACCATCGCTCTGCGGAAGCTAGACTACCGCATCGGTGTGTCCGACGCCATGACCGATTTGCTCATCTCCCGGGGCTTTGATCCAGACAAGCTGTTTACCATCTACAACGGCATCGATTTTGCCCCCCGTACCCCCGCCCTCTCCCGGGAGGAATACTGGAAGAGTGTGGGGCTGGATGCTGACCAGGACTCTGTTGTGGTGGGCATTGCCGCCCGCCTCAACCCCGTCAAGGATATTGCCACCCTGGTCCGGGGCTTTGCCCTGGCCTATAAAGTCTGCCCTCATCTGCGGCTGCTTATCGCCGGCGACGGCGAGCAGATGGGGATGCTGAAGGACTTGGCCAACCAGTTGGGAGTAGCCAAGCAGGTCTGCTTTGCCGGTTGGGTGTCCGACACCGACAGCTTCTACAATGCTCTGGACATCAATACCCTCACCTCTCTCTCCGAGACCTTCCCCTACTCCCTCACCGAAGGCGCCCGGGCGGGCCTGCCCACAGTGGCCAGCCGGGTAGGCGGCGTGCCTTACCTGATCGAGCATGGTATCCACGGTTTCCTCTTTGAGGCAGGGGACGCGGAGGGACTCTCCCGCCACCTCATTGCGCTGGCTCAGGACCCGGAGCTGCGCCAGCATATGGGCCAGCGGCTCTATCAGAGGGCCAAGGAGGACTACTCTCTGGAGAGCACCCTCCAGCGGCAGCTCTCCATTTATGACACCATTCTCCGCCGCCAGGCCCGCAAGACCGGCCGACGGGATGGCGCTCTGGTATGCGGAGCCTATGGCCGGGGCAACGCCGGCGACGATGCCATCCTGGAGGCCATTGTCACCGAGCTGCGCCAGGTGGACCCTGACCTTCCCATCTGGGTGCTCTCCCGCAGCCCGGAAGATACCCGGCGCACCTATCGTGTCAACTCCATCTACACCTTTGCCTTTCCCAAGTTCCTGTGGCGGATGCGAAAGACCAAGCTGTATATCAACGGCGGCGGTTCCCTGATGCAGGACGTAACCAGCCATCGCTCCCTGTGGTTCTATCTCTTCACCATCTCCTGGGCCAAGCGGCTGGGCAATCAGGTTATGATGTACGGCTGCGGCATCGGTCCCATCCACTCCCCCTCCAATCGGAAACGGGCCTCCAAGGTGCTCCAGAAGAGCGTGGACGCCATCACCCTGCGGGATACTCACTCCCGGGAGGAGCTGACCGACATGAAGGTCACCCACCCGGAAATCATTCTCTCCGCCGACCCCACGGTCATTCTGCCCGCCGCTCCCGCGCCTGTGGTGGACGGCATTCTGGAGAGCCAGGGCATCGATCCCAACGGCAAATATATCGGCTTTGCCCTGCGGCCCTGGCCGGGCTTTGAGGCCAAGGCCCCCGTTTTTGCCGCCGCCGCCGACTACGCCTATGAGAAATACGGCCTGACCCCCGTCTTTCTGCCCATTGAGCGGCGTCTGGATGTGGATGCCGCCAAGTTGGCTGCTAAGTATATGAAGGCCCCCCACCATATTCTTACCCATACCGGCAGTTCCGACCACACTATCGGTCTGTTTGCACGGATGCAGGCGGTTATCTCCATGCGGCTGCACGCCCTCGTCTTTTCCGCCGGCCAGGGTGTGCCTCTGGTGGGCGTGGTATACGACCAGAAAATCAGCTCTTTCCTCTCCTATATCGGCCAGGATCTGTACACCGATCTGGATAAGGTGACGGCGGAATCCCTGTGCGGCTACATCGACGCAGTCTATGCCCGGATCGGAGACACCGAATTTCTGTCCGGCGGCGTGGAGCGACTGCGCCAGGTGGAGGAGCGCAACCAGGAGACTGCCCGCCGGCTTTTGGAGGGTGTGTCCCGTTGAAACAGATCCTGTGCCTCTCCTCCCAACCCTGGAGCACTATCCCCACCCGCACCCAGCAGCTGATGACCCGGTTGAAGGATGCCAAGATCCTCTTTCTGGAGCCGCCTTCCCGGAACTACCGCAAGCCCGGCCGCAAAGTACGCCCCGGCCTGACCGTATACGCTCTCCCGCCTGCTCCCGAGGCCTCCGAGGATCAGCGGCTGCTCCGGTTTGTCCGGGACCGCAAGCTGACCCGCCATATTCTTAAGCTGATGGATATGCATCGCTTTCGGGAGCCCCTGCTCTGGTGCACTTCCCCGGAGCAGGTCCATCTGCTGGACGCCATCCCCCATCAGGGGCTGGTATATGACTGCGCCCAGGACTGGCTGGACACTCCGCCCGAGTGGGAGAGCGACCTGGCCTTGGCTGCCGACGTGATCTTTGCCGCCTCCGAGGGGCTGGTGGACCACCTCTCCCCCTGCAGCGACAACATTGCCCTGCTTCCCAACGGAGTAAGCTATCCCATGTTCTCCCGGCCAGACAATGAGTGTCCCGCTCCCCTGGCCGACCTCACCGGTCCCATTCTGGGCTTTGTGGGCACCATTTGGGAGGATCTTGACCTGACACCGGCCATCCAGGCCGCCCGGGCTCTGCCCCGGTGCACTTTTGTCTTTGTAGGGCAGGTAGAGCCCTACAATCCCCAGCTGCGCACCCTGGAGGCCCTTCCCAACGTCCGTCTGCTGGGCCGCCAGCTGCCGGTGGATATTCCAGACTATCTGTCCCGATTCGACGTGTGCCTTCATCTGTTGCGGCAGTCTGACTACGGCGCCGACATCGTACCCAGCCGGGTCTATGAATATCTCACTTCCGGCAAGCCCATTGTGGCTATGTTCTACCCCGACCATGTGGAGCATTTCCCTGACGTAATCTACGCCGCCCACAGCCCCGGCGAGTTTGTGCGGCTGTGCATCCGTGCTCTGGAAGAACCGGATGGTTGGCCTGCCGTCCGCCGGCGGGAACATGGGGCTGCCGCCGCCTGGTCCAACCGTGCCATGCAGGTTACCCAGATTCTCTCTGCCAACGGACTCTACTGACCCACAATGCGGGCGGTCCCACGGACCGCCCGCATTTCCTGCCATTGCTGATAAGGAGGCTTGTTATGATTCCCTATTCCACCGTGATTTTCGATCTGGACGGCACCCTGCTGGATACCCTTCAGGATCTGGCCGACAGTACCAACTATGCTCTGGCCCTCCACAAACTGCCCGCCCGCTCTTTGGATGAGGTACGCCGCTTTGTGGGCAACGGCGTAGGCCTGCTCATTCACCGTGCCGTGCCCGAGGGAACCCCTGAAGAACTGGAGGCCCGGTGTCTGGCTGATTTCCGGGCCCACTACCTGCTGAACATGGAGAACCGCACCGCTCCCTACGCCGGTGTGCTGGAGCTGCTGGACGGTCTGAATCAGGCCGGAATCAAACTGGCAGTGGTATCCAACAAATTTGATGGCGCTGTCAAAGGTCTGTGTCAGACCTACTTTGGGGATCGGGTGAAGGTGGCCATTGGTGAATCCCAGGGAGTTGCCCGCAAGCCCGCTCCCGACACGGTACTTCGCGCATTGAAGGAACTGGGCACTCAGCCTGAAGAGGCCGTTTATGTAGGCGACTCCGAGGTGGATATCCAGACCGCCCGCAATTCCGGTCTGCCCTGTCTGTCGGTGAGCTGGGGCTTCCGTGACGCGCAATTTCTGACCGAACAGGGTGCACAGCAGATCATCTCTACCCCCGCCGAGCTTCTGGCCCTGCTTACCGGCGAGCAAAATGACGAATCCAGCCGCCCTCATCAGGGGGATTTGTGAGCACAATAGAAAATTTACAAAAAAAGAAGGGTTTTATCCAGGCCGCGGCGTATAAAGAGTAAAGGTTGAAATTTGCTGAGAGGCTGGTGAGCGCCCATGGTACTGCGTGAACAGACCGAAGCCGCCGAAGCGGCCCTGCTCTCCCCCTATGCCTGCCTGTCCGCCCGCTCCCGGGGACGTCTGGTACCTCTGGAGCCATGCCCCACCCGAACCTGCTTTCAGCGGGATATCGACCGGATTGTCCACTCCAAGGCCTTCCGGCGGCTCAAGCACAAGACTCAGGTCTTTCTGGAGCCGGAGGGGGACCACTACCGCACCCGCATGACCCACACCATCGAGGTCAGCCGCATTGCCCGCACCATCGCCCGGGGCTTACGCCTCAATGAGGATCTGGCAGAAGCGGCCGCCTACGGCCACGATCTGGGCCACACCCCCTTCGGACACGCCGGAGAGCGGGTCCTCAATGAGATCATGCCCGGAGGCTTTGCCCATAACGAGCAGTCTCTTCGGGTAGTGGACCGTCTGGAACGGGACGGCGAGGGACTCAACCTGACCTACGAGGTGCGCCGTGGCATTCTCTGCCACACCGGCTCCGACCAGGCCGAGACCCTGGAGGGCCGTCTGCTGCGGCTGGCCGACAAGATCGCCTACATCAACCACGACATTGACGACGCCATGCGGGGCAAGATCATCTATCCCATGGACCTGCCCCTCTCGGTATCCCAGGTACTGGGCTTCACCCACTCTGAGCGAATCAACACTCTGACGGTGGACATCATCACCCAGTCCGCCGGAAAGAATGACATCGTCCAGTCCCCCGCCTGCCGGGACGCTATGAATGAACTGCGGGAGTTCATGTTTGAATATGTCTACCGCAGCCCGGTAGCCAAGGGCGAGGAGGGAAAGGCCCAGGACATGATCCGCCGCCTGTTTGAGTACTATGTGAAGGACCCGGACAAGCTGCCTCCGGAATATCAGGACATCCGGGTGGAGGAGGGCGTAGAGCGCGCCGTATGCGACTATATCTCCGGCATGACCGATAAATATGCCGTGGACCAGTTCAGCGACGCTTTCATCCCGAAGTCCTGGAGCGTAAAGTGATTTATGCTTACACCATTAGAGTATAAATGCTTTTAAAGGCGTTTGTACCGTAAGGGCATTTAACTTTACATATACCAGCGTATGAGATTGGCATTGATTGGAAAAGATAGTCGGAAGGAGGATGCCTGTGGCGATACCAGAACAATTCATTGACGATCTGGTGGCCCGCAGCGACATTGCCGACGTGGTCTCTTCCTATGTCCACCTCACGAAAAAGGGAAACAACCTGTGGGGCCTGTGCCCTTTCCACAACGAAAAGACCCCCTCCTTCTCCGTCTCTCCCGACAAGCAGATCTATCACTGCTTCGGCTGCGGCAAGGGTGGCGGCGTGATTTCCTTTGTCATGGAGATGGAGAATCTCCCCTTTTTGGACGCGGTAAAGCTGCTGGCCAAGCGGGCAGGTCTTGAGGTGCCGGAGGCCGGAGAAAACGAAGCCTATCGCAAAAAGCGGTCCCGACTGCTGGAGCTGTCCAAAGATGCAGCCCGTTTCTACCACGACTATCTCATTGGTCCCGGCGGCCAGCAGGTGCGGGACTATATCGCCCAACGGCAGATCTCTCCCCGTACCGCTATCCGGTTCGGTTTGGGGGCCGCGCCCGATCAGTGGGATGCCCTCACAAAGGCCATGACCGCCAAGGGCTACACCAAAATGGATCTGATTGACGCCGGTCTGGCAGTAGCCGGAAAGAACGGCGGCATCTATGACAAGTTCCGGTCCCGGCTTATGCTCCCGGTCATTGATGTGCGGGGCGAGGTGGTGGGCTTCACCAGCCGCCTGCTCCCCGGACTGGAGGGCGCCAAGTACCTGAACACTCCGGAGACGGTGCTCTTCAAAAAAGGCCGTCTCATTTACGCCCTCAACTTCGCCAAGAACACCAAGCGGCCCAACCTGATTCTGGTGGAGGGCAACATCGACGTGATCACCCTGCACCAGGCAGGCTTTGATAATGTGGTTGCCACCATGGGAACCGCCCTCACTGAGGAGCACGCCCGCATTTTGGCCCGGTACACCAAGGAGCTGGTGCTCTGCTACGACAATGATGCCGCCGGCAAGCAGTCCACCGACCGGGTGCTTAACATTTTGAAAAACGCCAACCTCACCGTCCGGGTACTTCAGCTGCCCAACGCTTTTGATGCCGAGGGCAAGCCCATCAAACAGGACCCGGATGATTTCGTTAAAAAGTTTGGCCCTGCCGCTTTTGAGAAGTGCCTCAATGGCAGCGCCGGACAAAACGACTACCGGCTGGATAGCCTGCAGGCAAAACATGACCTGTCAAGCGAAGAGGGCAGGCTGGCCTATCTAAAGGAAGCTGTGGCCACCATCGCCGCCCTTCAAAGCCCTATTGAGCGGGAAATCTACGGCAATAAAGCAGCAGCAGCAGCCGGCATTTCCGGAACCGCCATGGCCCAGGAGGTAGCCCGCTACCGAAAGGACCGGGCCTGGCGGGCCAGAAAAGTCCAGGCAAAAAAGGACCTGACCCCCGCCGTTCAGCTCCAGCCCAAATCCAGGCAGCTGCACTACGAGAATATCCGCTCCGCTCGCGCGGAGGAGGGTGTGATCCGCTTGCTGCTGCTGGACCCGGTCCTGCTGCCCGAGACAGATGGACTGGACCCGTCCCAGTTCTCCTCTCCCCTGCTGGCCAAGCTCTATGTGCTGCTCAAGCAGCGGCACAGCCAAGGGCTCAGCTTACAACTGGGCGCGCTGTCCGGATCGCTGGACCCAGAGGAGATGAGTCATATCACCGGGATTCTGGAACAACCGGAGACCCGTTCCAATCGCAGCCAAGCGCTGCGCGACTACTTAGAGATCATCGAAACAGAAGCCGCCAAGCGGGGCGGCGTCGGGCTTGACCCTTTGCTGGCAGCCCGGGATAAATTCAGAGAGAAAAAATCATATGGAGGACAACCGCATGAGTGAAAAGAAGACCACCGGTAAAAAAGAGCTCACCCTGACCCTGGAGGATCAGGCCAAGCTGGCCCGCGACAACGCGAAGAAGATGGAGCAGGGCAAGATCGAGGTCATGAAGGTGGTGGAAGGCGTCCAGGGCGCCGAAAAACTGGCGGAGCTGATCGAGCGCGGCAAGAAAAACGGCAAGCTCTCCTCCAGCGAACTGATGGACGTGCTGGAGAACCTGGATCTGGAAAGCGAGCAGATGGACAAGATCTACGATACCCTGGAGAACCTGGGCATCGACACGGTAGGCGACGACTATCTGCCCGAGCTGGCCGACGACACCATGCCTCCTCTGGAGGAGCTCAATGAAATCGAAGACCTGCCCGAAGAGGAGATCGTAGACCCCAACACTCTGGTGGACTCCTTCGGCATTGACGATCCGGTCCGTATGTATCTGAAGGAGATCGGCAAAGTCAACCTGCTCACCCCCGATGAGGAGGTACAGCTGGCCCAGGATATGGGCGCCGGTGACGCTGCCAAGGAGCAGCTGGAGGATATGGAGCGGGCCAAGGAGGCCGGCGAGGAGATCGCCCTGTCTGAGGACGACATCAAGGAGCTTCGCCGTCTGGTAAAGCGTGGCGAGGCGGCCAAGCAGCGCCTTGCCGAGGCCAACCTCCGTCTGGTGGTATCCATCGCCAAGCGGTATGTGGGCCGCGGTATGCTCTTCCTGGACCTGATCCAGGAGGGCAACCTGGGTCTCATCAAGGCCGTGGAGAAGTTTGACTACACCAAGGGCTACAAGTTCTCCACCTACGCCACCTGGTGGATCCGTCAGGCCATTACCCGGGCCATTGCTGACCAGGCCCGTACCATCCGTATCCCCGTCCATATGGTAGAGACCATCAACAAGGTCATCCGTGTCTCCCGTCAGCTTCTCCAGGAGCTGGGCCACGATCCCACCCCCGAGGAGATCTCCGAGGAGATGAATATGCCGGTGGATAAGGTCCGGGAGATCCTGAAGATCGCCCAGGAGCCCGTCTCCCTGGAGACCCCCATCGGCGAGGAGGAGGACTCCCACCTGGGGGACTTCATCCCCGACGAGGACGCCTCCGAGCCCTCCGAGGCCGCCTCCTTCACCCTGCTGAAGGAGCAGCTGGTCTCCGTGTTGGGTACCCTCACCGAGCGTGAGGAGAAGGTGCTCAAGCTGCGCTTCGGTATCGAGGACGGCCGCACCCGAAAACGGCCGCCCACCGGGCGGCCGTTTTTCTCGGAATGACGGGTCTTTGTACGAGCTGCGCATTTTGCAACAGGCCCGCTTTCTTATTTCTGAGACTCTGGCAGCCCCTTCAGACGGAATCGCCGGCGGTCGGCCTCCAGCACCCCTTCCTTTTGCAGCTGGCCGATGGTGCGGGATAGTGCGCTTCGATCCACACAGAGGTAGTCTGCCAGCGCCTGGCGGTCAAAGGGCACCACCACCGTGGTCCGACCGGTGCGGGCTGCCTCCTCCTCCAAGTAGGAGAGCAGCCGCTCCCGAATGGTTCGTCCTGAGAGGTGATCCAGTTTCCCCGTGAGAAACAGATTTTTCTCAGCCAGCACCCACAGCAGGTTGTGGATCAGTTTTCCGTGGGCTCCGCAGGCCGAGGCACAGGGGGTAGACAGCCGCCTGCAATCCAGCAGCAGCACCGCCGTATCGGCTGTGGCGGTAACGGTGACCGGTAAACTCTCCGCCCCGGCACAGGCATAGGACTCGGCAAACAGCCGTCCTGGCCCCATCTCCCCCATCACGATCCGCTGCCCGTCCGGACGAATACGGCTCACCTGCACCTGACCGGCCAGCACTACGCCCAAATGGGTAGCTGGATCTCCCGCTCGAAGCACCGCAGTCCCCCGCGGATACCGCCGCACACCGCCGCCCATACAATCCAGCAGGGCAAACAGCTCCTCCTCTTCCATTCCGCGAAACAGCGCCGTCCGGCGCAGCGCTCCCCCATATTCCCGCATGGATACCCTCCATTGAAGCTCTCGGCTCCTCACCTGATTTCTCTGTTATCCTATCAGATGTCCCTTCGAAATACAAGGAACTCTTGCAATACCAGGCCAGAACTGGTAAGATGAAACTACTCCATAAGAAACGGTGGGTGAAACCATGATGGTCTATTTCTCCCTGGGCGCTCTGTTCATCATCCTGGGCCTGATTTTCCTTCTGATCCCCTTTGAAAAACTGCAAACCGTTTTTCGGCGGATGCGCTCCAGCATCACTACAAAGGTAGGTGGAGCTGTGCTCCTGGTAGCCGGAATTGTTACCATGATTATGGGTCTGCTCCAGTAATATCTATGCGCCGGTGTGTTTTCTCCACCGGCGCACCTTTTTTGATCGTTTTTGCTTGCTTCCTATCTTGCGTTTTCTTTTTTAGCTGGATTTTACCAGAGGACGCCCCGATCAATTCGTCAGACTGTTTAAAAAGCAGTCTGATTTTTTGTGCGTAAACTTGATTGATTATGATTGACTATGATTGTTATCAGTGCTATATTGAAGTCGCAAGATAGAACAGTCATTTTCAATCAAACTAGAGCATAGAGGAGGGATTCTCAATGTTGGCAGAGCAGCGTTTTGAAACCATCCTACAGGAACTGACCAACAGCAGGGCTGCCAGCGTAACGCGTCTGTGCGATCTCACCGGCGCATCAGAGGCCACCATCCGGCGGGATCTCACCATCCTGGCCCGCCAGGGCAGACTAAACAAGGTACATGGCGGAGCGGTTCTGACCAGCAGCACCTTTCAGGGGGAAGAACCGGACGTAACCACCAAGTCCCTGCTCCACCGGGATGAAAAAGATCTCATCGCCCATTATGCCGCCGAGCTTATCAACAATGACGACGTGGTCTACCTGGACGCAGGGACTACCACGGTACGGATGCTGGAGTACTTAAAGAGTTCCCGTGCTACCTTTGTCACCAACGGTATTGCCTGCGCCCAACGGCTGATGGAACTGGGGCTGCGCGGCTATGTGTTGGGCGGCTATCTTAAGCCTGGCACCTGGGCTGTGGTGGGCACCGGCGCGTTGGAGGAGCTTGGTAAGTATAACTTCACCAAGGCCTTCCTGGGCATTAACGGCATTACCATCCGTCAAGGCTTCACCACCCCCGACCCGGAAGAGGCCGCCATCAAGACCAAAGCCGCCGAGCAGTCCTACCTCACCTTTGTACTGGCCGACAGCAGCAAATTTGAGTTGGTATCCACTGTGACTGTACTTCCTCTGGAAAAGGCCACTATCATTACCGAGCATCTGCCCGACCCCAGCTATCTGGAACACACGGTGATCAAGGAGGTATCCGCATGATCTATACAGTAACCTTTAATCCCGCTCTGGACTATGTGGTTTGGATGGACGCTCTCCGTCCGGGCCAGATCAACCGCACTCAGAGCGAGGAGATCCAGTATGGCGGCAAGGGCATCAACGTGTCCACTGTTTTGTCCGCCCTGGGTGTGGAAAGCATAGCACTTGGTTTCCTGGCCGGCTTCACCGGCCGGGCCCTGGAGGAGGGTCTCCGGAGCCAGGGCATCCGCACCGACTTCATCTGGCTTCCCGATGGGCTGACCCGCATCAATGTCAAGGTCAAGGGAGGCGACGAGACCGAGATCAACGGCCAAGGTCCTACCATCGGGCCGGTGGCTCTGCGGTCTCTGCAAGATAAGCTGGACCGACTGGAGGCCGGGGACATCCTGGTGATCTCCGGTTCCGTGCCTGCCGCCCTGTCTCACGACGTGTACGAGCAGATTCTGGCCCGGCTGGAAGATCGGGGGATTCAGTTTGTGGTGGACAGCACCCGTGATCTGCTGTGCAGCGCACTCCCCTATCACCCCTTCCTTATCAAACCCAACAATCTCGAGCTGGGTGAGATTTTCGGGAAGACTCCTGTCACCGATACCGAGATCCGGCACTGCGCCGCTCAGCTGCAGGCCAAGGGTGCCCGCAACGTACTGGTCTCCATGGCAGGAGACGGCTCCCTGCTGGTGGACGAGCGGGGAAACTGCCACCGTCTGGGCGTACCTAAGGGTAAAGTCCGCAACTCGGTGGGAGCCGGTGACTCCATGGTAGCTGGCTTCCTGGCCGGCTGGCTGGAAACTGGCGACTACGCCTATGCCCAGCGTCTGGGCGCTGCTGCCGGTTCCGCCACTGCCTTTGCCGACGGACTGGCCACCAAAGAACAAATCATGGCACTGATCCATACCTTCTAAATCAGAAAGGAGCTCACTACCATGCGCATCATCGATCTGCTGAGCCCGGAAAAAATCGCACTGGGAGCGTCTGCCGCCGATAAGGAAGGCGCCATCGATCTGCTGGTGGACCTGCAAAGCAAAAGTGGCTGTCTCACCGATCGGGAGACCTATAAGCAGGCCATTCTGGCTCGTGAGTCCCAGACCAGCACCGCCATTGAGATGGGCATTGCCGTGCCCCACGCCAAAAGCGCCTGCGTCAAATCCCCCAGTCTGGCCGCCTGCATTCTGAAAGAGGGCGTGGATTACGGAGCCATGGACGGCCAGCCCTCTGACCTCTTCTTCATGATTGCCGCTCCCATGGACGGGGATCTGCATTTGGAGATTCTCTCCCACCTGATGGTGCTGCTGATGGATTTCAACTTTGTCAGCGAGCTGCGCGCCGCCTCTGACCCCAAAACCTTCATGGAAGTCATTGATAAATACGAGGCTGCCAAATTCCCCGAAGAGGTT